>MDTB01172670.1_pt1 | contig 10958 bp, 12 predicted proteins | sample 811161 | NCBI WGS metagenome assembly MDTB01 (sample SAMN05326650, study PRJNA326480) | marine metagenome | isolation source: seawater | place: Mediterranean Sea | collected 2009 | reverse complement strand
GGTGCAACAGGAATTAGATTGAAAACTGCTAAAGCTATATTAATCTGAGTAAAATATATTATTAATAAATAAATGGCCTCTGAAAGCAATCCTGCACCACTTAATAATCTAAATAACATTCCAGCTATCATAGCCAGGAGTAAATTAGAAAGAGGGCCAGCAGCTGCTACTTTCATCATATCTGTTCTGGGATTTCTTAGGTTTCGACCATCAACAGGTACTGGTTTTGCCCAACCAAATCCAACGAAAAGAATCATCATTGAACCCATTACATCTAAATGTGCCATTGGATTCAGTGTCAACCTTCCCATCCTTGCTGCAGTACTATCACCGCATTTTGACGCCATCCATGCGTGTGCAAACTCATGAAAAGATAATGCGAACATTAGAGTTGGAATAAGAAGAATTAGTGCCTCAGGTGATAATCTAAATAAAATATTTAACTCCTTGGGTGATGTGATTTATATACTTGTTTTATATGATGTTTGTCCAAATGAGTATATATCTGGGTTGTGGTTATGTCACTATGACCCAACAAAGCCTGAACAAAACGAAGATCCGCACCACCTTCCAAGAGATGTGTTGCAAAAGAGTGTCGCAAAGTATGTGGTGAGATCGGTTTTTTAATTCCTGAATTAAGACACCATTTTTTCAGAATATTATTTATCATCGCACGTGTAAGTTGTTTTCCATTCCTACTAACAAAGACAAAGCTTGAACTTGTTTTTTTTATCAATTTATGCCTTGAATGAATAAAATAATCGTTCAATAATCTTTTTGCTCTACCACCTATTGGCAAAAGACGCTCTTTTGATCCTTTGCCCATAACTCTTATTAAATCATCATCAATAATTAAATTTGAGGTTTCTAAATCACAAAGTTCAGAAACTCTTATACCACATGAATATAACATTTCAATAATAGCTTTATCTCGTTTAGCAAATTGATATGCATCATCTATAGCTTTAATAATATCAGATATTTCTTTTTCACTAAGTACTAAAGGTAGTTTTTTAGGAATTTTTGGGGTATCCAAATTAAGTGCAGGATTCTCTTTAATTATCTGCTCACTTGACAAAAAGTTATGATATGAGCGAATGGATGAAATAATACGTGCAATGCTCTTTGGCGCAAGACCTTGATTATTCAAATTCCTTATATAATCTCGAATATTATAAGATGAAATATTATATAACGATTTTATTTCCAGATCATCAATAATATATCCTAAATATTGTTTGAGGTCTCGTCTATATGCATCAATGGTATTAGCTGATACATTACGCTCTACTCTAAGCATTATTAAATAATCTTGGAAATAATCATTCATTTCACTTTAAAAATTCATCTTCAACTAAACCGCAAATTATCTGTCCAATCATTATATGTCCTTCTTGAATACGTTGAGTATTTTCAGATGGAATATAGATAGTAAGGTCAGCTAAACCATTTAATTTTCCACCTGTTTTACCAGTAAAAGAAATAGTCTTAAGACCTTTATATTTTGCCTGTTTTAATGCAGCAATGATATTTGAAGAATTTCCACTTGTTGAAATTGCCACTAATACATCACCGTCATTTCCTAAACCTTGGATCTGTCTTGAAAAAATGGAATCAAAATCAGTATCATTTGACCACGCAGTGATAAATGATGTATCTGTAGTTAAAGCAATGGATGGGATAGGTTTTCTTTCATGGCTTGTCATTCCTCCCATCAATTCAGTTGCCAAATGTTGAGCATCTCCTGCACTGCCACCATTTCCGCAAAATAATATTTTACCACCATTTTTTATTGAATTAATCATAGCAACACTGGCGGACTCAATATCCTCTATACAGCTTTCTATGATAAGTTTTTTAACATACAAACTATCTAAGATTTCTCTTTTTATTTTTTCATACATTATTCTTTCCAGTGAATGGCATTCGAGAACTCTTTCATTCGCGAAACTTCATCTTCGATGACTGTGCCTGTTACAATAATTGAAGCACCCGACTGAACAAGCTCTGCTGCTACTTCAGGTGTTTTAATACCTCCACCAACAACCAAAGGTACATCAATCATATCGTTTACAGCCCCTATTAAACTAGAAGAAACAGGATACTTAGCACCACTTCCTGCTTCAAGGTATATCAATTTCATTCCTAAGTACTGACCAGCTAAAGCATGTGCAACTGTTACATCCACTCTATCCATGGGTATAGGTCTAGTTCCACTCATAAATTCAACAGTACTACCAGCACCACCATCAATAAGTAGATAACCAGTGGGTATTGTCTCAATATCCATATCTTTAACCAAGGGTGCGGAAATTACTTGCTCTCCTATCAGATAATGAGGGTTTCTACCGGATATAACTGACATGAAAAGCATCGCATCATAGTAAGGATTCAATTGACCTACTCCTCCAGGGAAAAAAATGACTGGAATATTTGAATATGATTTAATCAACCTAACTCTATCTACACACTTAGAGTCCATCATTAAACTACCCCCGACAAAAAGGGCATCTACACCAGAGATGTTCGCTTTTTGAACGCGGTCTTGAATTGAATCTTCATCATTCCTATCAGGATCAATCAAGACCACATATGCAGCACCTTTTTTGGATACATCAGTGATTAAATCATCAAATACAGACATTTATCCTACAAACTCCTCGTATGAACTGAAATTCATTAGATCGTCTTTTTCATTAACGTTTGTTGGTTTTATCTTAATAAGCCACCCATCACCATATGGGTCGGTATTTACCAGATCAGCTGAGTCTTCTAATTTTTCATTAATTTCTATTACAGTGCCTGAAACTGGGACATAAAGCTCAGAAACAGTTTTAACCGCTTCTACCTCACCAAAAGTATCTCCAGCGTTAAGTTCTTGTCCAACTTCTGGAAATTCAATGAAAATGATATCACCTAATTGACCTTGTGCGTAATCTGTAATGCCTATGGTAACCTCATTTTCTTTAAAATCTGCCCACTCGTGTTCTTTCGTATAAAGTAAATGATCCGGAGTATTCATTATTCGTCCTTTTTTTATTCTTCTTCTGAATTATATTTAAATGTTTCTAAAAAACTTGTATCAAAATCGCCTGATTTAAACACCTTATCCTTCATAATAGCCATCTGGTAAGGGATTGTAGTTTTTGGACCATCAATAATAGTTTCTTCTAGAGCTCTTTGCATTCGAATAATCGCTCTTTCTCTATTTTTAGCGTGAACAATAATCTTACCAATCATCGAATCATACTGCGTTGGAATCACATAACCTGCATAAGCATGTGAATCAACACGTACGCCTTTACCACCTGGCATATGAAAGCTATTAATCTTTCCTGGGAAAGGCATGAAATTATTAGATGGATCTTCTGCATTTATACGACATTCAATAGAGTGACCTCTTAGTTGGAAATTATCAAGAACAGGACATTTTTGTCCTGCATGCATCCTGATCTGCTGTTTTATCAGATCAATACCCGTAACCATTTCTGTTACTGGATGCTCAACTTGTATACGTGTATTCATTTCCATAAAATAAAAGTTTTTCTCACTGTCCATCAAAAATTCAATTGTACCAACGCCCACATAGTTCACTGACTTTGCACCTGAAACAGCAGCATCACCAATCTTTTTTCGTGTCTCTTCGTCTACTAATGGCGATGGTGATTCCTCAATCAATTTTTGATGTCGACGTTGTATAGAGCACTCTCTTTCTCCAAAATGAATAGCGTTGCCATGTTTATCGCCTAATATTTGGACCTCAATATGCCTAGGATTTTGAATGAACTTTTCAATATAAATATCTCCATTACCAAATGCTGTGATTGATTCTTGATTTGCTGATTTATATGAAGCTATTACATCAGCAGCTTCTGAAACGAAACGCATCCCACGTCCACCTCCTCCTGCAGATGCCTTAAGCATTATTGGGTATCCCATCTCATTTGCCTTTTCGAGCGCTTCATCAGGTCCTTCCAAGATTCCATCACCCCCAGGCACAACTGGTACACCAGCGGCTTTCATTGTTTGCTTTGCCTTAGCTTTATTGCCCATAGAATCAATTATATCTGAACTTGGGCCAAGAAATACAAAACCATTATCTTCACATATCTTTGAAAATTGAGCAGATTCTGAAAGGAAACCATAACCAGGGTGAATTGCATCTGCACCTGTTATTTCACCAGCTGCAATAATTCTTGGAATATTTAAATAACTATCTTTACTTGGTGGTGGACCAATACATACTGCCTCATCAGCAAATTTCACATGAAGAGAAAACTCATCTGCTGTTGAATATATTGCAACAGTTTTTATATTTAATTCATGACAAGCTCTTATAACACGAAGAGCAATTTCACCACGATTAGCGATTAAAACTTTTTTAAACATTTTTTTATAATTTAGGTGGGGTTTATTATAAAAAGAGGTTGACTATACTCAACAGCCTCTCCATTATTGACCTTAATATCTGTGACTGTCCCCTCAAATTCTGATTCAATCTCATTCATTATTTTCATCGCTTCAATAATACATAAAGTTTGACCTTTATTAACTTTATCACCAACATTTACAAATTTTGGATCATCAGGTGTTGGAGCTGAATAAAAGGTTCCCGGCATTGGCGATAAAAGTTCTTCACCTTCTAAACTTGCTGGAGGGACTGTTTCTGATACTTCACTTTCTGCAAGTGGGGTATTTTTGTCTTTAGTTGAAGCGTTTGAGGATTGTATTTGAGGAGCTGATTCATTCTGAACCATGATATTTGCGTTTTTTACAACACGGTATTTTCTTCCCCAGAAATTGACTTCAATCTCATTTATCTTTGAGTTCTCTAAAATATATATGATTTCCTTTAGCTTATCTTGCCACATAAATCCTCCTCAAGAGCTTATTCTTTAGACCGTTCAACATACTCACCAGTCCTAGTATCAATTCTTAACTTTTCACCTTCTTCAATGAAAAGAGGAACATTGAGCGTAAAACCTGTTTCGACTTTTGCTGGCTTAGTTGCACCAGTTGCAGTATTACCTTTAAAACCAGGCTCTGTATCAGTGACCTCTAAAACAGCATGGGATGGAAGTCTCACATCTAATACCTTACTACCGTCAAATAGAAGATCAACATTCATACCTGATGTAAGAAAATTTTTCCCATCACCAACTGAATCAGATGCAACATTTATCTGTTCGTAAGTTTCATTATCCATAAACACGTAAGAATCATTATCTAGGTAGAGAAATTGCATAGCTTTTGCTTCAACTTTTATAAACTCAAGTTTATGACCTGAATTAAATGTTTCATCTATAATTTTACCCGATTGTATATCCTTAAGTTTAGTTCTAACAAATGCACCACCTTTACCTGGTTTCACGTGCTGAAATTCAACAACCTTCATTCTTTTATTTTTGTGAAGGATTACTGCACCATTACGGATATTTGCTGTTGTTGCCATAAAACGTCCTAAATTATTACAAAGTTACTTAACATAAATTACTATACTGCCTCCTCTCTTCAAATGAGTTGAAGGACTAAAGAACAATTGTTTTATAATTGTTCAATCATCGATTTGACTTTATTTTTATGAATTAACATCATTTCAGCCTTAGGTATTGAACGTGCATATTTCACCTGATCTGCTGCATATAAAAACTTAATCCATTCGGATAAATGGTCACTTTTTACTGGGAATAATTTACGTGCTTCATCGATTTCTTCACTGGTCATCTCAAGAGTACGGATAAAATACTTTGTTTCAATATACTCTCTTGAGATATGAGACAGTTCAGAATAGTATTCTTTTATCAAACCAGAATCATCTAACTCTCGAAGACGTCTTGATGCCCTGGCATAAGGTGCCTCTATGTTGGAATAGTCAATTTTGTGGTATCTAGGTAATTGCCGCTTCCTCCAAACCCAAGCTATGCCTAGAACTATAACAATAAGAATAAAACAATATAATAGTAATCTGATGGGAAATATACCTTTGACAGGAACCGGGTCTTTTATATCCTGAAAATCAGTTTTCGTTGATGAGGTTAATATACTTGATACAGAAAAATAAATAGGGTCTGCAATTATTGAGTCACCTTCAAATTTTCCATTATTTAATAATCTTATTGAAAATCCTGGGGTTTTAAAACGGCCTGTATCCCAAGGAATTAACTCATATTGTATTCCGTATAATTTATCCTCTTTATAAATATAATTTTTCATTTTAATAGAAATTGTATCATCTTGACTAGTTAGTTCTGGCAATTTTATAGTTTGTTGATTTAACCCTTCAACTTTTATAGTCCAATTAAATACGTCACCAATAAAACCACGTGTTGTATCTAATTCTGAATTGACAGAAAGATATTGTCCAAATAATATAATAGGCGATAATAATATGAAAACTTTCACTAATTCCGCTTTTCTCTCATTTTAAAGAGCGATAATAAAGGCTCAACAAAGTCTTCATTAGTTGAAATTGAGATTAAATCAAAACCAATACTTCTTGATTCTTTTTCAAATTTAGTTTGGGTTGTAGCTAATTGATTCCTTAATTCTTTTAATGCTTTTTCAGAAGACGTGTCTATCCAAAATGCAAATCCGGTTTCAGGATCTTCAACTTTTGCTAAACCTAATTTTGGTAGTTTTATTTCTGCTGGATCATATAGTTTTATGCCAATAAGGTCATGTTTCCTATTTACAACTTTTAACGAAGACCAATATTGATTATCTAAAAAATCTGAAATTAAGAAAACAACGCTCTTTCTTTTAGCTACTTTCAATAAGTAATCCAAAGCAACTTTAATTGAGGTTCCTTTCTTTTCTGGACGATTATATAGCAGTTCACGAACCACCCTAAGTACATGGCTTTTACCTTTTTTTGGTACTACATACTTTTCTATCTCACTAGAGAAGAGAATTAAACCAACTTTGTCATTATTTTTTATAGCGGAAAAACCAAGTACAGATGCAATTTCAGCTCCAAATTCTCTTTTTAACTGCTGATTTGAACCGAATTCTCCTGACGCTGATATATCAACTAATAGGTATACAGTAAGTTCACGTTCTTCTTCGAATATTTTAATAAAAGGAGTACCAGTTCGCGCAGTAACATTCCAATCAATTAAACGAATGTCATCACCTGGTTGATACTCTCTGACCTCGGAAAATGTCATACCTCGTCCTTTAAAAACAGAATGGTATTCCCCACCAAAAAGGTCATTGACCAATCCACGGGTTCGAATCTCAATGCGCTTGACCTTCTTGAGGAGGTGCTGAGAAATCATTTAATAATCAGGGTACTTCTACAACTTCAAATAAACGTTTTATAACGTCTTCAGGAGTTAATTCTTCAGCTTCAGCTTCATAAGTCAGTATAACTCTGTGTCGCAATACATCAGTTCCTATATACCTAATATCTTCAGGAGTGATATAACCACGGTGTTCAGTAAACGCCCTTGCCTTAGCAGCACGAACAAGATTTATAGTTGCTCGAGGTGATGCACCGAAATCAATAATTCCATCAAGATCATTAAGTCCGTAATTATTGGGCTTTCTCGTTGCAAAAATTAAGTTCAGAACATAATCCTCTACTTTTTCATCAACATATATATCATCAATAATAGCCTGAGCATTTAATATCTCTTCTGGAGTGACAACATAACTTAACTTTGTAGCATCATTGGATCTTGTGTTCTGACGTAAAATTAATCTTTCTGAATCATGATCTGGGTATTTAACAATAAGTTTAAACATAAAACGATCGACCTGTGCTTCAGGTAATGGATAGGTTCCCTCCTGTTCAATGGGATTTTGGGTTGCCATTACTAGAAAAGGAGCATTAAGAGCAAAGGTATTTTCGCCAATAGTTACTTGCCTTTCCTGCATTGCCTCTAGTAGTGCACTTTGGACTTTTGCGGGTGATCGGTTTATTTCATCAGCAAGTATTATATTTGAGAATATAGGCCCTTGCCTCGTTTCAAAACTTCCTGTTTTTTGATTATAAATCAGAGTTCCTAATAAATCTGCAGGTAACATATCCGGAGTAAACTGAATTCTTTGAAAATCAGTATTAATTAGACTTGAAAGTGTTTTTACAGTCAATGTTTTGGCAAGACCCGGAACTCCTTCCAAAAGGATATGGCCATTTGATAGCATGGATATAATTATTTTATTTATGAGTTCATCTTGGCCAAGAATAACCCCATTCATACCTTTTTTTAGATCATCAATAAAACTAGACGCTTTAGAGATCTTATCGTTAATCTCTGATAAACTAAAATCACTCATCAAATATTATCTAGGAGGTGATGTGCTTTAATGCAGGAATTTCTTCTATACTCTTACCCAAATAGTCAATCTCGAACTTTACTGATGGAGATAATTCATGATCTGGGAATTTATTTAAGAAACTTTCGTATTCGATTTGTGCACTTTTTGTATCATTCAGTATGTTAGCATAAATATAACCGACCATAAATAAGGCATGTGGTTCTTGGTCCGAGCCGACAAACTTTTCACTTACCTTTCTATATTCTTGAATTGCAGTAGTGAAATCTCTAAAGTCATTCATATATATATCTCCCAGCATGTATTGAGCCTTAGGTGTGAACTCATGTTGTGAGTATTCTTCAGTCATATACATTAGATGGTCAACAGCTTCTTTCAATAGTTTACGCTTTCGAAGCGATTCAGCTTTATTCAAGATATAATCAGGAAACTCATCTATTTGTGTTTGAGCCTGCTCCCCATGAATCGACTCTCCGTAATCATCAACTGTATTTTGGAGTTCAAGTAAACCAGACCTTAGGTCATTTTTCCAGTTTAAGTGAATTGAAGCAAGCTTGTACTGGGCTTTGGAAGCCAGGCTATCATTAGGGTATTTTTCTAATAATTTCTGAAGATCTTTTATTGCTAGATCAATTTTATTATTCTCAGTATTTTGCTTAGATGATTCAAAGAGTTCTTTAGATGACTTAGTGCAACTACTCATCGAAAAAAATACTAAAAAGGCTAACGTATATTTAATTTTCATTATCTTCCTTTATTTAAAAGCTGTGGAAATTAATGCCTGTTTCTTTCCCCGTAAAGTGTTTGATGGAATCTTATATGTGAAAGATCTACAAAGAGTTCCATTAATAAATTTTTTAAAATAAATTTTGAACTCCAATATTAAACTGTTGACTGCTTTTATTATCAATTTGGATTGCATAATCAAGTCTAGCCGGGCCTAAAGGAGTTTCAAATGTTAATCCTATACCTAAATCCCATTTCAATTCCCCTAGAAAATTGGACCCTAGTGGTTCATCGGATAAAATTCCACCATCAGCAAAAAGTGTCATTCCTAGTGATTTATAAAGATGTTGTCTGAGCTCAATATTTGTCATGAGCCGTGTTGTTCCACCATATGGTTCACCTTGTTCATTTACATTGAACTTTAACACCTGCCAACCTCTCATTGAAGTACTCCCACCAAGATAGAACTTCTCAAAAGAATAATCCTCATATTCTGGATCCCATTGCCATAAACTACCATATTGGATACGCATGGCATAAACAGGGCCTTTTGATAAGGATAAATAAGACTGAAATGTTAAATCGGTTTTAAAATATTCTCGAGAGCCTTCAAAGCCAGCTTTTTTTAATAGGCCTTGAATTAAATAACCGTTTTTTGTGAAAAGGGGATTATCCTTACGATCAATATTTATTTTTAATGATATAGATCGTTCTTCAATATTCTCTTCAGATTTATCAGAAAAACCTTCCCAAATCGCTCTAGTCTCAAAATAGGATCTTCCTTTTAACTGAATACGCTGAGCTAGATTACCACCAAATCTATCTATCCCTTCTGGTAAATCTGTGGCCTTACCAAAAGTAAATTTTTCATAATATCCAATTATTTTTGTTGGAAATCTTATACCAAAAAACCAATTTGTGGAAAGACTTGCATCAGATCTAAGCCTTGAAGCAACAAAACTCGTATCTACCGTAAAGCCAGCTAAAAGTTTCATAGAAAACTGATTAGGTGAATTAAGAAAAGCACGATCTCTCCATTCTATCGTTGCACTTACTGCATCAATTTCATTTGCACCTTCAGCAAAGCTAATTGGTACTAAACCCCCAGAAGAGTTCCATTCGCGCTGCTTATATCTTTTTAAATCAATATAAATATCAACTAAAGAATCAGAATCAGTAACTTTTACAGGAATTAGACTTGCTGTTGAAAAAATCCCAATTTCCCTCAAATGTTTTGATGTTTTATCCATGGTTGATTTAGTGTAACGATCCCCGCTTTTATAAACCAATTCTCTTAGCACTAATGAACTATCAATATTACCAGCTCTTTCAAAAGTAGTATTTCGCACGTAGTAATTACCACCTTCATTTATAATGATATCAACAAGTACTGAATCCTCAACCACATCTTTGATTGAGACATCAAAAAAAAGTTTCCCTTGTTCATGATATTCATTTTCTAATAAATATAAATTGTCATTTAATCCAACCGGGTTATAGGGCTCTTTTAGTGATAAGCCCAAAACTTCTCTAATTCTTTCTTCTTCAATAATATCATTTCCAACGATATTAACTTTGGATAGGAAGAACTGCTTACCCTCATCAATATTAAAAAGAATATCGACATATCTCTTATTGGAGATTTCTATTTCTTTAAATGAATCATTTATTTTGACATCGAGGAAGCCTTTTGAATGATAATAATTTTTTAAGGTTAATGCATCTAATCTTAATAAACGGTCATCAAACTTAGGTTTACGAAAAAAGAAATTAGGAGGCCTTTGTCTAACAACATAAAGAACCTCATTCATAGTGACATTATCATTTCCTTCCAGCAAAACTTTATTAATAAATCTTGAATCAGTTTCTGATTTTAAAATATCCATAAAAATCCAGAGGCAAAAGACCGCCTTAATTATATATATCATAATTTAATAAGCGTATCTATAACG
>MDTB01031478.1_pt1 | contig 10958 bp, 10 predicted proteins | sample 811161 | NCBI WGS metagenome assembly MDTB01 (sample SAMN05326650, study PRJNA326480) | marine metagenome | isolation source: seawater | place: Mediterranean Sea | collected 2009 | reverse complement strand
TCATCCATCATTGCTTCTCCAACCCCAATAGATCGGGCTGCTTCTTCTACATATAAAGCTTTTATTGAAGCGTGAGCAGTGCCATCTTCTAGATTACCTAACTTGATAACACCAAAACCAACTATTACATCATCAATCGTTCCAACAAAAACTTCAATAGAAGAATCACTGAAAGCCAGTTTGAAATAACTCTTAGCGTCCCCATAGTTGGGATTCTCTTTACTAAGAGTCAATCCGCCACGTTTTTGGATTAATTCCTGTTCGGCCTCTGTGGCTAATCTTTCTAAGTAATTAGAATCATTCGCGTCAGCGATTCGTGCGTTTTCCAAGAAAATTCCTGTTAGATAGGTGCTCCGCAGTGCGAGCATTCACCCGTCTCAGAAACAACCGTCTCGTCTACTAAAAGAAAACAGTGCGGGCATGACATCTCTGTCTTCTGACGAGCCTGAGCCTCTTCAGAAGACTTTGCTACTACTTCTACTTGACCTGATTCTTCTTCCCCTTCACCGTCTGCATCATCATCGTCGTCTGCTGCTATTCGGTCACGTAGAATTTCTTCAAGATCAGCTTCTACATCATCTGGGTCTGGATCTTCGTCTTCCCCTTCATCCCCACTATGACGAGATGGGCGCGGCCCACTCTCTTCGTCCTCTTCGTCTTCTTCGTCCTCTTTTTCTTCTTCTTCCTTGTCCGCGTCAAGATCACCTTCGAATCCTTCTTCTAGTTCTGAATCTGGCTCCTCAAAGCCTTCATCATCACCTTCTTCGAGATCCATCTCGACCTCTTCTTCAATTTCTTCTTCGCTCATAGATTCCTCAAATAACTACCTTGACGCCGGATCATAGGCCATTTAGGTATATTGCCAACACAATTTTTCATATTTTTACAATAATTTTCCTAATTTAGAAGTAATTAAAGCAGTATTTTTAATCACTCGAGCGTTCGCTCCGTCGTTGCTCTGCACGTCGCTCAGACTCTAGACGTTCTAAATCACGTTCAGACGAATGGTCGACGAAGTGCATCATTTCGGCTATAGCTCGATGTCCCGCCACATCAGAAATTAAATGATGCATTTGCTGTCCTACTTCTCGATATGCGGGGTGCCCTTGCGGAGTGGTACGTAGTTCCAAAAGATGCATTGCTTCACGAGCATTCATATGCATCATGTATCGCACTCGGTACGCTAGCGAAACTGCATAAGAGGACTGTTCGGGGAATACCGCATTCATCGCTCGATATAGACCGTCTGAACGTTCCATAACTGAATCGAATTCGCTTGAATAGCCTGCTGTGTCCACATCTGGAGGACGAACATATCCATGGGTTGTACTCAATTTCTGCCAATCTATAGTCAACATCCGATGACGTTGCAGGTCCCTAAAAGCCCCATAATCAGAAAGCACATCGAACCGGTAAGCAGGCCTCTCAAAGGCTCTACCGGGTCTTTGCCGACGATTACCTCTCTCCCCTGTCAAGGCTTGGAGCACTCGGATGCGCTCTTCAACAGTCATCTGGCGAACACGGTCCTCAATCACTCTGTCGGAATGATGGGTGTGTGGATAAAGAGCAGACGCGACTAACTTCACTTCGGCATCTGGATCAAAATCTGTCAAATCAACTAATGGAGCATTCTCTATAGGCAGGTTGTCCGGAAAGAAGTGTTCCCCCAGTTCTTCAAGACGTTCTCTGCTGTCCGCTTGATACGCCCCTATTTCTTCTCCACGATCCGGGAGATCTACTCGAGTCAAGAAAGACGGAATGACTTTACGTAGTTCTCTCAGAATTAATTCTGCATAGTCTCTGGCTTCTGGCAGTGGATGCGCTCTCATGCGAATGAGCATTGATTCGTAGGCTTGTCCGGTCCCATATATTCCTACATTGGACAATGAAGCAGAAGGAAGAACTCCGCGAACTGAGTCATAGGCTTTCGCTGAGATAGCTTGGCGATATATGAAATCAGAGTCACCAGACCCTTGAGGGATCGCTTCTCGATAAAAGTCTTTCATCTTTATAACCAGGTCTGAATAAACTTCAAATTGACGGTCAAGATCAGCTATGTAGCGTGCGCCAAGTGCTGAAGATAGTACTTCGGGATCTCGGTAATACCTAAAACGACCTCCTGGACGGTCGTCGTAAGCGATGTAACGTGTTGACTGTTCTAAGTAAGCCATTAAACGCCCCCACTCAAGAATTTTGGTTAGCACGTTTGATGACTGCTCACAAGCTAAATGCACCCCGCCTAGCTGAGCAACACTGTCATCTCCATATTCGAAGAAGACGCGATCATACAATTCTTCTGCCCGTCGTAAACCAACCGTTGCATCAATAGTCTCATCGCCAGAAATATCGAGTTCTCCAACAAACTCATCTAAAAATAATCTTCGAAGACTTAATGGAGATCTGGAGTAACGAGCAAAAAGAGCACCCTTTACAACCTCCGGCAGATTTACTAGCGCGAAGACGGGCTGATCCAAATTTGTAAAATACCGTCGAAGGATCTCTTCTTCAAACGTGGTAAATTCTTCAGCAATATAAGTGGTCACAAACGCTGAGACTAGGTGTTATTTAGGCGTCTCGCGCGGACTCAATCAATTTCTTTAAATTCTGCAATGGCTTCAGGTAATAATGTTGCAGAGGTCCAGCAATCTATTACGGTCATGGCCAGTGCTTTTGCTCCATCAAGAACACCTTTGTCTCCCATGGAGCCTCTGGCATAGTCAGCAAAATCTGGTGTATGGATTGCAACTTCTTCAGGTGCAATTTTTATCATGGGGTGTATTGCGGGAACCTCATAGCTGACATTTCCCATATCCGTGCTTCCAACTATTGCAGTTTCTGATTCTGGACGAGGATCACGTCCCAATTTTTTCGCATTTTCTATATATGCATTCAAAAGCGAGCGGCTATCGACGACGTCGTCATAGGGCAGATCTGACCAACTTATAGTCATCTCGCATCCCGCGGCTTTTGAACCCGCTTCTAGGCAATCCATTACCCGTGACTTCAAATCGGCAAGTCCTGCTCGGGTTGGAGATCTCACGTACCACTCAGCCGCAGCGTGCTGTGGGACTATGTTTGCTTTGGGAGGGCCGTCAGTAAATATTCCGTGTATTCGTTCATCTGGGGCAATGTGCTGACGCAGGGATGCGATATTCATGTAACCAAGTACTGCCGCATCTAGAGCGTTTAGCCCTTTCTCTGGCGCAGCGGCCGCATGTGCTGGTTTTCCTTTGTAAGAAACCTTTACTTGCTGTATGGCTAAACTTGTGATCCGCTCTACTTCCGATCCAGCAGGATGGATCATTAGGGCTGCATCTACTCCTTCAAATGCCCCCTTTCTTATCATTTGAACTTTTCCACCTCCGCCTTCTTCTGCTGGGGTGCCGAGCACACGCAATTGACCTTTCAGGGGTTCCGCTAATTCACTTAAGGCTAAGCCAGCTCCAATACCAGCAGCCGCTATGACGTTATGTCCGCACGCATGCCCAATTTCTGGCAAAGCATCATATTCACAGAGGACAGCAATGGTTGGCCCCGTGGTTCCCGCTTTGGCTTCGAACGCTGTACCTATTCCGTAAGCCGCCTGTTCTGTTCTTAAACCATGATTCATTAGAGCAGTGGTGAGTATTTCGTGAGCCTTATGTTCTTCGTAACCTAATTCAGGCTCGTCATGTATTGCGTGGGATATTTCTAGTAGTTCGCTCTCTAAACCATCTATGATCTCGCAAACTCTAGTTTTCGCATCCGTAGAATTTTCAAAATTAGAATCCATATTTCAGACTGTACCTTCTAGAGCATCACTCGGAGAGCGTCGGGCTCTATTCGGACAGAAATTTGGCTTGCCTTCGTTATTTTTTTCCCGTCAATCCAAACATCTGTTTCCTTTTTCATTTCAATTTGTGCCGTCGAGCGCCTCTGATATTGAATATCAGGATGAGGAACATGATTTCCAGCCTGCACACGAGATCTGGCTTTCAGCCGGTCAGAAAACCCAAGATTCAAGTCAAGAATGTCTAAAAGCCCGTCACCTGGATGAGCGCGTGGCGCTATGTTCCACTTTCCGTAATGAGAAGCATTAGCTACTATCCAGGTACGTCCCGCCCAGATTCTTGTGCGAACAATCAAATGGGAAGCAAACCAGTAAATATGCCCATCAATAAGGGCAGCCCCAAGGTCTACTGAGAGGAGTTGAGCATCCCCATTCATTAATCGTTCATGATGACTTTTGCCCCCCAACGTTCTCCAAAGGTCACCTCCCGCTAAACCTATGGTCGGTATTTCGTTATTGGACCTACGACAATTCTCGATTATTTCTTGTAGTTCTTCATTTCCATTTACAACTAGCCCGTCTGGGGGCATGACTCCAGGTTCCCCCCATTGCTCTCTTGGCGTTATACCCATTTCGCCGCCTCTAAATCCTCTTCGATGTCTTCGAAAGCTGCGGTGACCACCACCACTCCCCTTTCAAGAGCCTTAATAGATTCTGCCGCAACTTTCTGCAATTCGGCATTACCTATGGTTCTTATCTGCCGTAACAGGTCACTTACTAGGCGAACGTTTCTCACAAATTCACCACCACTAGTTGCAGAATCTAATACCGCACCTAAGTCATCTCCAGATGCCCATGAATAAATTTTCTCGGCATACCTTGAGTCAAGAATAGCTTTTGAATCTATTCCAAGTTCCCATTCAAGATCGGCTATCGTTTTGGCAATTTTCTCTATGTCTTGGATTCTTTCCCCTATTTTCTTATTTCTAAGAGGCGTGAAATCGTCTGGACGGCCGCGGTGACTATAAACAAACACGGAGACAACTGCTGCCAGTTCAGCCGCAGTCAGGTCTTCGAATAACTCATCTTTTAAGGCTTCAACGATCACTAAATCACATTCACTATAGATACGCGTTAGTAATTGGCCTGCCTCTGTGAGCCTCCATCCGTCTGATAAACCTCTTAGTTCAAGAATTCTTCCCGTAACTGCTAGTTGATCTACAAGATCAATTTTTGGGGTGTTAAGTCCTGAATCATGAATTTGTTTTTTAAGCCTGAATATCTTTCTACGAATTTGACCAATTTTTTTGATTTCCAAAGTAAATAGTTTCTTTAAGACGGGAACAATCTCACGATGCGTTTCAGAGTTTCTTAGAAGTGCGTGATCCAGGGCTTCTACTTTCGATAACCGCATAGGGTCATTCAATATTCCTTCACTTGCGAAACGAGAAAATTTACCTGCTTGATTTATTGTTTTTATTCTTCTTCGGTTTCCACTTCGATCCGCAATAGTAAGAATTGCATGAATTTGTCCGTCTTCAAGCAAGATAATATCTCCGGGTTGAAGGTCAGAGACTGTACACTTTTCGAATTTTTCCCCTGAGAGGTCTACTAAGTCTTTATCTAGAAGGGTGATTTCAGCCGTGGTGTCTTTGAGTTTTTTTTGTTGACTATTTCTCTTATTGTCAAGTTGAAACTGGCCAAAAGATCGTTTCAATAATTCTTCAGCTTTTAGTTGTGACCGAGTATTCATGAGGTTTGCCACCATGTTATAGGTCGGATGAAATGCAGATTTCAAATAGAAACTTTTATTCAGAGCCAGTTCGGCCACCTCTCTAAATTCGACGAATGGGGACCACAGAATGACTCCATGACCTTCTTTGTCTAGTCCGCGACGTCCAGCCCTTCCAGTTATCTGAGTGAACTGACTTGAGGTCAAAAACTCATGATTCTCTCCAGTGAACTTGGTCATCTTGTCTAAAACCACTGATCTTGCAGGCAAATTCACCCCAAGAGCAAGAGTCTCAGTTGCATACACAACCTTTAGTAGACCTTTGACGAAAAGTTCTTCTGTGACTTCTTTGAAAATAGGTATAAGGCCTGCATGATGTGAAGCTATTCCTCTGCGTAAACCATTGGTCCACTCATTCACTTTAAGAACTTTCATGTCTTCTGGATCTTTGAATTTCAACCGTTCAGAAACAATCTCATCGACCTCCTTCTGTTCGTTAGAATCATTAAGAGAAATCCCGGTTTTAAGTACACGATCCCGCGCAGCATCGCATCCTGCTCTACTAAATATGAAATGGATAGTTGGCAAAAGTTCTTGACTTTTAAGGGATTCAATTACCTCAATGTAATATGGAGAGCTAAATCTCTTCTGATAACGTGCATCTCTCCGATGCCGTCCGCCTTGTGAGAACTTTTTTCCAGCTGGGTTACTTTTTCCGTCAATTAGAAGTGGGATCTGCTCTAACCGTCTCTTATGATTTGATCTGCTTGCTGCGTAATAATGAAGTTTCAAAGGAACCGGTCGTTGTTCATGGACGACAATTTCTGTTTTCTCTTTAACCCTTGACAACCACTCTCCAAGCTCTTTTACGTTAGAAACCGTTGCGGATAAAGCTATAACTTGAGTTGCCTGCGGTAAGCCTAGAATTACTTCTTCCCACACAGGTCCCCTATATGGGTCCTCCAAATAGTGGACCTCATCTAATACCACCCATGCCAGTCCATCTAATGTCGCTGAATTCGCATAAAGCATATTTCTGAGAACTTCTGTAGTCATAACTAGCACTGACGCCGTGGGGTTTATCGTAAGGTCTCCGGTCAAGAGCCCTACTCGTTCCGCTCCTACTCTCTTCTTGAGTTCGGAGAATTTCTGATTCGAAAGAGCTTTTATCGGTGTTGTGTAAAAGACCCGAAATCCGTCTTCTAAAGCCACGTCAATGGCATGTTCTGCAACGACCGTTTTTCCACTTGAGGTAGGAGCTGCCACAAGTACGGAATGGCCAGCGTTTACCGCAGAGATAGCCTCAGCCTGAAACCGGTCTAACTGGAATCCCCAACTACTTTCAGTCACTGTCAAGACTGACTCGGTTACGTCTTCGCTCTATTAGTCGTCCGAACAGAATGGACAATTCGTAGAATAGAATCATTGGGACAGAAAGAATCATTAGCGTCAATGGGTCACCGCTTGGAGTGAGTATTGCCACTAAAGCAACTACACCTACAACCGCGTATCTTCTTCCGCGCCGTAAGGTCTTATGGGACACCATTCCGGCAAGTTGAAGCATCACTAGGATGAGCGGAAATTCAAAACCAACCCCAAAAGCTACGGTCATTTTAACAATGAAACCTAGATATTTTGTTGGAGAGAAGACACTAACTAAATCCGGACCACCAATTGATACTAAAAAATCAAGAGCTCTTGGAATACTCCAATAAGCTAATCCTGCACCTGCCGCAAAGAGGAATACCCCAAGCAAAACAAGCGGTACCGCCCATCGACGTTCTTTTGGATAGAGACCTGGAGCTATGAATCTCCAAACCTGCCAAAGAATCACTGGGATCGCAAGAACGAGTCCGCCATATCCTGCCACCATCATTCGAACGCTGAAAGGCTCAAGCGGATCTGTAACAAGCAGATCACAGTTTTGTCCAAAAAGAGCATCTTCAGAAGATGCTCCCTTACGAATCTCACAATATGGACGTAGAAGCTCTTCAAGGATTTGCGGATAAAGGATCCAGCAAACTATCGCCCCTACCAATACCGCTATTACAGAAATCAGTAACCGTTTACGAAGTTCTTCGAGGTGAGAGAGCAACGGCATCCGATCCTTACTCATGGCTAGTGTCTTCGTCCTTTACTGCTTCTGGTTCGTTATGTAAATCCTCCGATGGTTCCTCTGCATCATTCTGAAAACTTTTTTTCTTTTCGTTTTCAAGCATTTCTCTTCCCTTCTGCCTTGCAGTCTCTTCAATGGAAGGGTCTTCTATAGCTGCTTCAAGTTCAGCTTGGAAATTGCGTGATGTCTGTCGTACTTGCCTTATTGTTTTTCCTACTTGCTTACTTGCTTCTGGAAGCCTTTTGGGGCCCAAGACTATTAGCCCGATAAGAAGTATTACGAGGATTTCTCCTCCGCCTAGGTTGCCCATGTTGAAATTCTACAGTGGTAAATGCTGCTCTTCGGAGGTATTTACGTAATGATGGTGAAATGACTGATCTCAGCGAAGAAAAAATGTTTGATCAATCCAAGCCAATTCTTTTTGCTCATCGAGGTGGACGGGGTGACGCCCCTGAGAACACGCTAGCTGCCTTCTCTCTTGCGATTTCCAAAGGAGTGGATGGAATAGAGAGTGATGTTTGGTTGAGTTCCGATGGGATCCCAATCTTGAGTCATAATAACGCAGTCGGGATTTTGGGTCGGAGGAAGAAAATATCAAAGACCCCCATTTCTCAACTTCCTGAAGGAGTTCCAACCTTTGAAGACTTTTATGAAAATTTCGGACCTAATCTTGAAATATCTTTAGACATAAAAGATCCGGAAGCTATAGATGCAACAATTTCTATAGCAGCTAAATATGACGCAATTAGCAAACTATGGATTTGCTATCCGGATTGGGAAATTTCTAAACAGTGGCGAGAGATCAACTCAGACTTTAAACTCGTTGATTCCCCAGGGAAAAAAGGGTTTCCAGAAGGTGGAGAAAGGCGAGCTTTTTCTCTTTCGCAAAATGGGTTTGACGCTATAAATCTCAAAGAATCTGACTGGACTGCCGGCTACGTTGAACTGTTTCACAAATACGGATTGAGATGCTTTGCTTGGGATGCCCACCTTCCTAGACAAATTGACCGAGCTTTGTCACTAGGAGTTGATGGAATTTACAGTGACTACAGCGACCGCATGCTCTCTGCAGTTAAAAACTATTGACTCAGAGGCGCTGAAAATCCCCTAACGGCCAGACTCGAACAAAAGCGCGCCCGACAATCGTCTCTACGTCCACTGGTCCGAAAATTCTGCTATCTCTCGAGTTGTCACGATTATCACCCATGACGAAGACATAACCGTCTGGTATTACGCATTTATTCAATACTTGCTTTGTCCCGATGCAACCTTCCGGCGCTATGAAGTCGAAAGTATTATCAGAAGCTTCTAGATATGGCTCTATCATCAAATTTCCGTCAATATAGACTTTGCCATCTAGCACTTGTAGAGTCTCGCCCGGAAGCGCAACAACTCTTTTTATAAGATCAGATATCTCTCCACTTGACGTTGAAGGGTTTTCAAAAACAATTAAGTCTCCGCGGTTAACGTCGTGGAGGTTGTAACTTAATTTATTTACAATTACCCGGTCCCCTATTCCCAAAGTCGGTTCCATTGATGGAGACGGGATGTAATAAGCCTGAAATAAAAAGACTTTAATAATAAATGCCACTATGAATGCGGTTCCTATTACCGCCACCCATTCAAGTATTTTTCTTAGATTAGAGCGAAAAGGACCTGGCAACTCAAAATCAAAATCTTCCTCAACTTCAACAGTGGTTGTTTTTAATTGAGTCTCTTCCGGATGTATCTTGCCCTTTTCGCCACTCTGTGTGTCCTCTGATTCTTGACTGGCTGGAAGATCACTTACCTTTTCTTCTGGATTTTCTACTCTCTCTTGTGCTCGTTCAAAGATCTCATCAGACCAATCAGAAGCTTCGCCCTCTGAAGAAAGTGGTTCATTCTCATCGTTGTTCACATCAAGAACTTACTCTGGATTGACCCATTTAAGGTGTCGCCTCTCCATAACCTTTGAGAACGGACAGGGCTACTTCTCTACGAAAAGTTTCGCCAAGATTCTCTGGAGCTTTCAGTAATTGAACATTTGGACCCAAGCGAAGAAGTAAGCGTGCTAGCCATGCAGGAGAAGCAACTGGAAATTCAACTTTCCAATCTCCACTTTCTTCTTGTACCGCTGCATAATGCGGGTATTCGTCAATAACCCACTTCTCTTCAGGAGGTAAAAGTAAGATCACTGATGGCACGGTGCCCTCTTTGGGTGAGAAAATCTCTTTGACGGATTCGGAATTTTCTAGAAGTTCATCATCGGGAATGTAGAGCTCATCCGTGCTCTCTACCTGGCGGACTCGATCTAAGCGGAAAATACGAAGGGCCTCTGCTTTATGACAATAGGCTTCTGCGTACCAGTGCCCCTTATCTGCGAAGAGTCGATAGATATCAATTTCTCTTGAATTTTCTTCGTTCTTGCCATAAGAGTAGTAGTTGATCATTAACCGCCTTTTCTTCTCCAACGCTTCTTTGAAGATTTCTAGAACTCCCCTATCTTGAACTCCGAGGTTTACTTCAACCACATCTTTGACCACAGATCCAGAAGCTGCCGCTAGTTTCATCAATCCCCTTTCAAGCGAACCCAGCTCGTCTGTGTCTAAATATTCTGAGACAGATTTACCGGCAACTATGAGTCGAAACATTTCCTCTGTGGATAGGTGTAGAGGCTTACGAAACCAGTCCGCATAAGCGATTTCGACAAAGTCATCGGAGATGAAAACATCCACTAAACAATCTGGAGTGAATGGATGAACTCCAACCATGAATAAAACTTCTTCTAAATCAGTCACTAACTGCTCAGAAGGGTAATCAAAGTAAGACGAGATCTCCGAAAGTGATGCTCCTCCCCTATCCACTACCCATGGAATCACAGCAAGCAGTCGCCTAAGCCGGTCAGTTGCATTTAATGAATTCACAGAAAGCTCCTAAGCCATGCCTGCATATCTTCCTTATTTTTTTCCGGAGTCAAGATTTTCACTCCGTCAAGGAAGGTGAGGGCAAAGGAACGGAAGCTTTTCCAATCATTTACTTCTTCTTCGACAACCACGGACCCATCAGCGTTTATTTGTTTTACAGAATTCTCACCAAGATAATTAACTATCCATGGGGCATGTAGAGCCTCAACATGCATAGTTACTTTAAAGTTTTCTTCTTCTCCATAGCGCCAGGGAAATACATTTAGTTGTATATCTTCTTCATTTAGTGAATCAACGGAATTTATTTCACCTAATTCAACTTTTCCTTCTATTCGATCAACACGAAAATTTCGTATGGCATTTTTGTTGAGGTCATATCCAGCCAGATACCAACGACCGCGATTAAAAACTACACGACGCGGGTTTAGTTCTCTTTTT
>MDTB01236506.1_pt1 | contig 10959 bp, 10 predicted proteins | sample 811161 | NCBI WGS metagenome assembly MDTB01 (sample SAMN05326650, study PRJNA326480) | marine metagenome | isolation source: seawater | place: Mediterranean Sea | collected 2009 | reverse complement strand
TCATTTTCTTTAATTTTGCTGCTAAAACTAATTCAGGAAAATCAAATTTTTTACTCTTGGGAATTAATTTAATTACATCCGGTTCAACACAATAAATTCCAGCCATTGCTAAAAAGTTTATTTTTGGTTTTTCGCTAATATTTTTTAATCTACCCTCTGAACTTAAATTGCACACTCCATATGGGATAATATGCTCCTTGGCTGATGCAACTATAGTAATTTTGTTTTTTTTCTTTTTATGAAAATCATAAAAATCTTTAAAATCTAAATTTACAATTGTGTCACAATTTACCACAAAAAAACTTTTTTTGATATCTTGCAATAATCTTAATGATCCTGCAGTTCCGAGGGGAATTTTTTCCTTTATGAATAAAATTTTATTTTTGAATTTTAGTTCTTTGAAATACGCTTTGATTATTTCGGCTTTATGGTTTACAGAAATTACAAAATTTTTAAAACCTTGGTTTGAAAATTTTTCTACAATATGTTCAATTACTGGTTTATCATTTATCGGTATCAATGGCTTTGGTAGGATCTGTGTGAAAGGTTTCATTCTAGTCCCCTCTCCCCCTGCCATTATGATTACTTTGAGATCAATAATTTTTTTAGAATTTGTATCATCTTTAACACTCTTATTAAAAATTTTGCTCGGATAAAAAACATCAATAACTATTTTTTTATCATTTATAACTGGGACAATATCTAAATTATTTTTTAGAAAAAGTTCTTTTAATTTTTTTTCTGATAAGTTTTTTTTATAAATATATTTTGGGTTTTCATTAAAAATACCAATAATCTTATCCTCTAATTTATAATTTTTTAATAGAAATTTTCTTATATCTCCATCACTCAAACTTCCTATTAAACGATTTTTTTTATCTACAACAATTAAACATTTTTGACCATTAAGATTTATTAATTGCATGGCTTCTTTTAATGTTTTATTTTTTGTTATTAAAAAATTTTTAATCATTTTATCTTTTTTATTTTTTTATTTTTCGCTATCATTTTAGCAAATTCTAAATCGAAAATATCATCTATTTCAATTGACTTCCATTTGGGCATTTCAAATCCTAGGGTTTTTTTCTGATTAAATGTTCTTTCCTTTAATAGTGAGGAGATTTTTGAAATGTAAATGCTTCCCTCCAAAAAGTAAACTGGTTCTATATCTTGTCGTCTTAAATATTTTTTTTTAGTTTTTTTTAAGGGAACTAAAAATTCTTTTTTTTTTTTTAAATAAAAAGAGTGGATTCATCGTGTCTGTTTTACATACACTTACCAAAGAATTAGCTTTAGTTTTTAATAATTTTTTTATGGAGTTATCAATATCACCAAAATCCCTAAAAGGTGATGTAGGCTCCAGAAGAATCACGTAATCAAACTTTTTTCCCTCTTTTTTTAAAAAATTAATTGAATGTTCTACAGCATCTACTGATGGGCTTTTATCCCCAGATAAATTTTTTGGTCTCAAAAAAGGCACTTGAATTTTTTTCTTTTTTCCTATTTTTGCAATTTTGATTGAGTCTGTACTCAGTATAATCATATCAATTTTTTTTGATTTTTTTGCTTCATCTATAGTCCAAGAAACTAATGGCTTATTACCTAATTTCTTTATATTTTTATTTTTAAGACCTTTAGATCCGGATCTCGCTAATATTACTGCTAATATTTTTTTCATTTAAATTTTTTTTATTCTCCTTGAAGTGCATTTTGTAATTTTTGATTCGGTGTGAATAATCTTTTTCCAAGAAAATTTTTTGTATTTTTTAGATGACTAACGTCAATTATAATTCCTCCATTTTTAGATACAACAAAAATACTATTCTTTATTTTTTTATAAATTAATCCGTTTTGGTAAGGATGAAATTTTATTTTTGAATTTGCTTTTTTAGCACTTTTCAATCTTATAATTTTGTTATTTAGCATTGTTGAAGCGCCCTCATATGGCTCTGAAAAGGAATTTATAAAATCAACAATTTCCTTTGACTCCCAATTCCAATTAATCCAACCATTTTTTCTTGTATCTAGCTTTGGCCAGTAAAAGGAATTTTTATTTGAAATGTCTTTTAGTTTAAAATTCTTCTCATTTAATAAATCTTTCATAAAATTTCTAATTACTTTTTTTTGATAAATAATAGAAAATTCTTGCATATCTTTTAATGATGTACGAATTCTGTGAGGAAATTTAAAACTTTTCTTAAACAAATATTTTCCAGCATCTATTTTTTCGTTAATGAGGTGTATAGTTGTTCCAGAATTAAAGTTGTTTGTTAAAATATTCCAAGACAATCCTCCTGCCCCTCGAAAAAATGGTAAGTTTGAGTAATGAATATTTATAAGTCTATTATTGAATAATTTAATATCTTTTTTTTTAAATATCCATCTACAAGAATTTGAAATCCCTAATGAATGTTTATTAATAAAATTATATTTATGTAGAATATCTAAATTATTTAATATTCTATATTCAATTTTATTTTTTATTAAATACTTTCTTAAAGTAAGATTTTCTGAAATAATTTCTTTGCTTTGTGGTTTACTTGTAAATACAAAAATTTTTTTTTTTTGAAGCTTTAAAATTGAACAAATATCTGCAATTAATTTTCCACCTCCAAAAATTATAAAATTATTTATTTTATTAAATTTTATGGATTTCATTATTTAATATTCCTCATTTCAATTCCATGGTTTCTCAGATAGGTTCGTGCTTGCATTGGGCAATTATCTCCAAAGTGAAAAATGCTTGAACATGCTGCAGCTGAGACATCTGTTTCGCTGAATAAATTTACAATATGTTGAAAATTTCCAGCTCCACCACAAGTTATCAGTGGAATCTTTAGTTGTGAGGATATTTGTTGGGATATTTCTAAATCATAACCTCTCATTAAGCCATCCCTATCAATATTATTAATCATAATTTCACCAGCTCCCAAATCTTGATAAACCTTTGCTAACTCCAATGGTGATAAATTAGTTTTTTTTTTCCCTGAATGCGTCCAAACAAAAAATTTTTTTTTTTCTTGGTCGAATTTATAATCTATACCTGTGACTATGGCCTGAGAACCAAATTTTTTAGCTGATTCTATAATTAAAAAATTATTATATAATGCTTCAGTTGTGATTAAAACTTTATCTGCACCATTTGCCAAAATTTGTCTTACATCTTCTTCGCTTTTTATTCCTCCTCCCACAGTAAAAGGCATAAATGCATCTTTTGCTGCATTAGAAATGATCTCAATTAAAGTTTTTCTCGTTTCGCTATTTGCAGTTATGTCAATAAACATTAATTCATCTGCATATTGAGATGTATAAATTTTTACTGCTGTACTTGGATTACCAGTATCAATAAAATTTTGAAAATTTTTACCTTTTACCATTCTACCGTTTTTTAAAAGTAAAACTGGTATTATTCTTTTTTTTAACATTAGTCCTTTAAGTTTACAAAATTTTTTATAAGTTGAAGACCTGAGGGTAAACTTTTCTCTGGATGAAATTGAGTTCCGATCACATTATCTCTCAAAACAGTTGATGTAAAATTTTTTCCATAATTAAATTCTGCTAAAATAAGTTTTCTATCTACTGGATTGCATGAATATGAATGAACAAAATAATAATCAATATTTTTGTTAATTTTGTTAAACAATTCATGTTCTTTTTTAAATATCAAGCTATTCCAACCAACATGAGGTAACTTTAAATTTTTATCAACCTCCATCTCAGTAACTGAGCCTTCAATTAAATTTAAACCTTCAGTTTCACCGTCTTCAAAACCGTTTTTAAATAAAAGCTGCATTCCTAAACAAATACCAAATAAATACTTTCCTGATTTTACAAATTTTTGAATTTTATCATTCCATTTTTTTTTAACTAATAAATCCATACCAGCTTTAAAGGAGTCAACGCCGGGTAAAACTATCTTTGAGTATTTTTCAATTAAATTTGGATCTTCAAAAACCTCCACTTCTTGTGATACTTTTTTAAAAGCATTTTTAACAGAGGATAAATTTCCTAAGCCATAATTTATTATGCCAATCATTTCTCTTTATTATCTTCTCTATACCACTGGTCAAAATCCCATGTTTTTGGAGCTATTTCATTTGATTTATAATTTGGTTCATGAGGTGGAATAACAGTTCTATCTACAATTTCGTTAAATTCTTGTTCCGATAAACCCACATATTCTAAAAAAATATCAAGTGAAGGTGGTTTCCTACCATCGTACTTTTCGTTTATCTGTTTTGCTTCATCTGGTGACATTCTTTTATTTCTAACATTTAGTGAATTAATTTGTGAAACTCTACTATAGCCTCTCTTTAAAAACTTTATATAATCTCTTGTTCCTTGCATAAAACACTCTATTTTTTCACCATGCTGATTAATCTTGCTTGGAACGCCCTCAAGCTCATCGATTTTCCATCCCAATTCCTTTTTAATTATCTCTGTATTTTTGTGATGATCCCAAGGAATAAAGCTCCCTAAAGCAACTGGCATATACTTTAAATCCTCGAGTTCTTTGATGTCAGGAAATGTGTAGGGTATTAAATCTCTTTTATCTACGGGATCTTCTGGGGTATCAATCATACCATGCATATCCTCTGCTGTAATTCCTAGTGTCCTTATCATATTAAATCTTTCCTCATTTTCTAAATCAATACCTTCTGCATCCGTATTATAATCATAATAAGTATTAAATTCAGCTTGAGGTTCTCCGTAAAATATAAGTGGAACTTTATGCATAAGCGCTAATCTTATAGGGTAAGAATAAATTCCTGTATGACAGTGCCAACAAAAATCTGTTTTTCGTCTAAAGGACTCTAACATTACTTTCTTCACAATTTTCCAATTCGGGGTGAAATCTATAAAGTCTACACCTAATTTTTTTAAAATTTTATCAACATTTTCTTGAATAGTTTTTCTTATAAAACCATGATTAAATCTAACTAATAATGGTTTTATCTTATATTCTTTCATCAAATAATTAAGTTGAAAAACACTATCTTTTCCACCTGAAAAAGGAATAATGCAGTCGTAAGCATATTTTCCTCTATTCTCTTCAATTATTCTATCTAAAAGTAATTTTCTTTTTTTCCAATCAATATTCTCTTTTTTTTTTTGATGCCTCACAAATATTACAAATTCCATTCTTATCAAATTCAATAGTCTCATAAGTTTCAGGTATTTGACATTTAACACACTTTTTCAAATTTTGTTTATTCTCAGTCATTATTAAGTTACCAATTAATTATAAAAAAACTGTTTAACAAATTAACTAGTTTGTACTGTAAACTCATTTTTATATAAGTATTAATTTTTTCTAAAAACATAAATCAGCTACCCAGTAAGTCTTTTAAAAGTGGAATGTTTAATTTCTCCTTTTAGAGGAAAGTTTCCATTTTCTAAACAGTCACGTATTTTCTTAAAAACAATATTTGCAGTTTTCAAATACTTTTTAATTATTATATGATTATAAGCGTAACTTGTAGCCACTTGTGGACCGGCAAGGAATCCTTTCTTTAGCATTTCTTGTGTAAAATAAGTCATAATTTCCTGACCATTAGAATAATCAAATCTTAAATATGGAATACAATCTTGGCCACTTATGCCTATTTTAACATTATTTTTTTTTGCAATTTCTATCCAACCTTTTTTTATAATTCTTCCATAATTAGATATTTTTTTATTTATCTTTAACTGTTTTAATTTTTTTAGAGTAGTATTGGCTGCTATAAAACCTAGTCTATCAGTCCACATAGTTGAGCTAATAAATGTTTCCTGAGCTACTTGCATTATTTTTTTTCTACCTATTATTGCAGAAATTGGATATCCATTTCCAATTGACTTTCCAAAAATTGCTAAATCAGGGTTTACTTTCAACTTCAGATGCAATCCTCCGTAATTATCTTTAAAACCAGAGGTAATCTCGTCAAAAATAAGTAAAGCATTATTCTTTTTTGCAATAGATTTCACTTGTCTTAAAAAGTTACGTGAGGGTTTAACTCCTCTCATTGGTTCCATTATTATAATTCCAATATTATTATTTCTTTTTTTAAAAATTTTTTTTAATGAATTTATATCGTTGTAAAGAAATGGCTTTATGGAATTCTTAAATGAATTTGAAACTCCTTTTGTTTTAAGACCTGGAAGTAATTGTTTATCTAAATTTTTTGAGTTTGACATGTTTGTAGCTAAATACCAATCATGCCATCCATGATATCCACAAAATGCAATGTTATTTTTATTTGTAAAAGCTCTCGCAATTCTTATCGCAACCATACATGCTTCACCTCCAGATTTACAAAACTTTGCCATTCCTGACCATTTATGAATATTTAGAAGTTCTTTTGCTAAATCTACTTCCTCTGTTGCATTTAATGTGCACATGGAGCCAGATTTTAAACCATTAATTAAGGCTTTATTAATATCATCATTTGAATATCCCAATACACATGCTGTAACACCCATTCCAGCAAAATCGTAATAAACTTTATTGTTTAGGTCCCAAACCTTACATCCTTTAGCTTTTTTATAATAAGTTGGCCAATGCCCAGGCAAAAATAATTCACTCCTTTTGGATAGTAATTGATTACCACCTGGAATAATTTTTTTCGCTCTATTTAAAAGTTTTTGTCCTTTATTCATATTCTCTATTTTTTTCAATTATATAATCTCCCAATACCAAAATATCTAAGCCGCAAGTATAAAAAGTTCGTATTGCATCTGATGGATTTTCAACAATTGGTTCTCCATTCAAATTAAAAGAAGTATTAACTAATACTGGAACATTTGTTAATTTATAAAATTCTTTAATCAATTTATAAAATTTTGGATTATAATTTTCGAAAACAGTTTGTACTCTTGCAGTTCCATCAGTATGTGTCACCGCGGGTATTTTTTTTTTCCAATTATTCCTTACCATTATTGCTTTCTCCATAAATTCAATTTTTTCACCTTTTTTAATATCAAAAATTTCATGTGCTTTTTCGCCTAACACAGCTGGTGCAAAAGGTCTAAAGCTTTCCCTATATTTAACCGCTTTGTTTATAATATTCTGAGTATTTTTATTTCTCGGGTCAGCAATTATAGATCTATTTCCTAAAGCTCTATGTGTAAACTCCATCCTATCTTGAAACCAACCTATCAAGTACCCTTTTGAGATTTTATCTGCAACATAAGATGACACTTTTTTTATCTTTTGAAATTTTAAACCATACCTATTAAGCAGGCTCTTAATTTCTTTATCCGAATATTTTGGGCCTAAATAAACAGATTTATTCTCAAAGGATTTTTTTTTAACTTTTTTTAAATTTTTATTAGCCAAAAAAGTTGCTCCAATTGATACTCCTAGATCATCTGGCCACGGAGGAATAAAATTATTTTTGTAAATTCTATTTTTTTCTAATCTACCATTAAAAACACAATTCATTGCAGCGCCGCCTGCTAATACTACGTTATTTGATTTACCACCTAATCTTTTTGTTATCTTAAGCAGATGAAAAACAATTTTCTCAAATGTCCTTTGTAATGCACCAGCAATTTCGTGATGCCTTTTTGTAATCTTTTCATTTTTAATTCTTGGTTTTCCAAATAATTCCTCTAACTTTTTGTTGTAAAAATTTGGTTTTCGATCAAATAAGTAAAAATCAAAGTACGACAAATTTAATTCAAAACCATTTTCATTTAATTTATAAATTTCTAAAAATTTTTTATCATATAAATTTTCTTTTCTCGAAAACGAGGCTAAAGCCATTGTTTTCCATTCATCATTATCTGGCTTAAATCCTAAAAAATCCGTAAAAGTGCCATAAAGCAATCCAACAGAATGAGGGTAAGATATTGAGTGGAAATTATTCAGTTTTTTTCCGTCAAAATTACCCATTAAACAAGTTTCAACTTCTCCATGACCATCAATTGTTAAATAATCACATTTATTAAATGGTGAGACAAATATTGCTGAAGCTGCATGACAGTCATGATGATTTAGGTAAACAATTTTTGTTTTATCGAAAGATAAACTCATAGTACCTGGACTATAGTTTTTAGTTGCTTTTAAAATATTTGAGGGAATATTGCTTAACATTTCTCCACGCCAACTAATATTGCTATCCCATCTCGATGAGGCAGAGCTTATATTTAGACCAGGATTCCATGGTATTGCTATTAAATCTAAATCATCCCAGGTTAATTTTGAGTTTTTTAAACACCAATTAGCTGAATTAATTGGAAAATCTGTAGTCCATTTTCTTCTTGTAAATCTTTCCTCTGGTGCGGCACTCACAAGTTTTCCATTAACCATTAAGGCAGAGGAAGATATATGAGTCCAGGGATAAACTGATAAGATTTTCATTATAATTTTATAAGTTCATCGGGTTGAAAGTTTTTTTTTGCTTTTTTGTCTATTAGACTCGATATTTTCATAGGACTTAATCCATTTCCAGGTCTTTTTGTTGTTAAATTTAAATATGAAAATACCTCATTTTTTTTTATAAACTTTTTAGCTACTATACTTTTTCTTGCAATATTTATATTTTTTAATTCACATTTTTGTAATTTTTTTTGTCCATTTCCATTCATCACTTCAAATATTCTTAAATAATCTACCATTTTTTTAAATTCATTAGGCTCTAGAGAAGCTTTGTGATCAGGACCAGGCATATTATTATTTAATGTGAAATGTTTTTCAATAATTTTGGCACCTTTTGAAACTGCTATCAAGGGTGCCAATATACCTAAAGTATGATCTGAATAACCAATTCTTAAATCTAAATTTTTTTTCAAATTTTCTATAGCAGATAAATTTGCATATTTATTTTCCACTGGATAATCCGTTACACAATGTAAGATACAAATACTTTTTTTGAACTTATTATGTAATTTTTTATTTTTAATTATTTCTTTTTTTTTATTAACAAACTTATAGATTTCATTATTTGCAATTATGTTTAAACTTAAGACTATTTCTTTGAGATTAGACATTCCTGTAGATAAAATTATCTTACTTTTAGTTTTTTGAAGTTGCACTAATAAAGGATAATTATTAATTTCTCCTGATGGAACTTTAATATATTTTGTTTTTAATTTTTTAGACAGAAAATTTACACTCTCTTCATCAAAAACAGATGAAATAAATTCAATATTGATTTTTTTACAAAATTTTTTTAATTCAAAATAATTTTCATTTTTTAATTCTAATTTTTTTAACATTTCATATTGAGTTTCATTTTTCTTAGTATTTTTTTTTTGATATGTTGCCTTCTTGGAATTTTTAGTTGCTAATTTTTCAGCTGTAAAATTTTGAAACTTTACTGCATCAGCCCCAGCTTTTTTTGCAGCAATAATCAATTTTTTTGCTAATTTTAAATTACCGTTATGATTAACGCCTATCTCTGCAATAATGTATATATTATTTCTTAAGGTCATAAAATATTTTTTGATTTTTGTTCTTTGTGAAAACAAACTTTTTTATTTCTTTTAACATATTTAATGAGGTATTTTTTTTATAAAATTTATTTTCAAATATATTCTTATCTTTTCTGTTAAAGATAAATCTAATTTTTTTACTTATCAATTTTGAATTAAGGTCGACTTGGAAAATACTTTTTGAAAATATTCTACCTTTTTGTCTGTCGCCAATGTTTAGTGTTGGAGTTTTTAGCATTGGAACTTCTATTACTCCACTTGATGAGTTGCCTAAAACCAAATCAACATTAAATACAAAATTATGATACTCATCTATACCAAGAGACTTGATGATTTTTGAATTTTTATTTTTTTTACAAAAATTTGCGATTTCTTTTATGAAATAATTACCAAATGTATCAAAATTATTGTTCGTAAAAATTATAAAAACATTCTTAATATTTTTGAGTGAATTAAGTAGAATTTTAATTTGTTTCTTTAAATATATTTTGCTTTTAGTCTCTGGATGAAATGTAATCAATATTATCTTTTTATCATTTGGTATTCCATATTTTTTAAATAAAATTTCTTTTCCTATTAACCTTTTTGATTTAATTGTCTCCAATGCTAATGACCCAAAATTAAAAACTGTTCGAGGGTTTTCTCCTAATTGAATAACTCTTTTTTTGTAATCTTTATGACAAACAAAATGTATATTTGACATTTTAGTTATAGAATGTCTCAATGCATCATCTACTGCACCAGATGTAATTTCTCCGCCATGAATGTGAGCTACTGGTATATTTAAAAAAAAAGCTACGATACAAAACGTAAATACTTCATATCTGTCACCCAATAAAACTATTAGATCTGGTTTGTCATTAATTAATGTTTTGCTGAAAGTAGATAAAGAAATACCACAATAGTTCAAAATTTCTTTTTCATTAAGATTTTTAAATAAATATTTTTGAAAATAATCTATTTTAAACTTATTTTTTTTTATTTCTTGATCTGTCGAACCCATTTTTTTTTGATAATGATGTGGCCCAGCAAATAATGTTAATCTTAATAATTTGTCTCTTTTTATTCTGCTAATAAGTGGTCTTAAGATGCCAAAATCAGCTCTGCTCCCTGTGAAAACAAGAATTTTTTTTCTCATTAATAATTATAAAGATTTGCTTTATACAATTTTAAATTTTCTTCTTTGCTAAACCACTGTATTGTTTTTTTTAATCCATCTTTAAATCCTTTAGAGCCTTTGAATTTTGGACTCCAATTTAATAATTTTTTTGCTTTTAAGTTTGAAGAAATTAACCTGTTTACCTCGCTTTTTTTGGGTCTAATCCGTTTATTGTCTGTAACGACCTCGGCTTTTTTTCTTAAAATATTTTCAATATTTTTAACTGTTTCCCCTATGCTGAAATCTTTGCCAGTGCCTAAATTAATTGTTTGACCTAAACATTTTTTATTACCTATTGCAGAAATAAATCCATCAACAGTATCAGAAACGTATGTAAAGTCTCTTCTTGGTGAAAGAGATCCTAATTTAATTTTATTTTTATT
>MDTB01218244.1_pt1 | contig 10959 bp, 11 predicted proteins | sample 811161 | NCBI WGS metagenome assembly MDTB01 (sample SAMN05326650, study PRJNA326480) | marine metagenome | isolation source: seawater | place: Mediterranean Sea | collected 2009 | reverse complement strand
GCTACTGTGTAATCTATATCCATTTCGAATCAAATTGATTATGTAGTTAGTGTTTGATATTTACAAGTAATATTTCATGCATCATTTTAATATATTCATAGAATTGACCAGACTTAACAAGCCAATTGGTTTCATGCTTTTATTCTGGCCTTGCTCTTGGGGTTTAGCTTACGCTTATTCCGCTAATCAAAATACGAATTTATTCATTTATTATTCCATTTTATTTTTTTTTGGATCTGTTTTAATGAGGAGCGCTGGTTGCATAGTAAATGATTTGGTTGATAAGGATTTTGATAGAAAGGTTAAGCGAACAAAAGAAAGGCCAATCGCTTCAAAAAAAATATCTACAAGTCGTTCTTTATTTTACGTTGGAGTGCTTTGCATTTTAGCTTTCGTTATTTTAATTCAATTTAATTTTTTGACAATCTTATTAGGAATGGCATCCATGATACCTGCTTTCTTGTACCCTTTTATGAAAAGAATTACTTATTGGCCTCAGCTATTTTTAGGTTTTACCTTTAATTGGGGAATAATAATGTCATGGACAGCCTTCAATGGATATCTCTCTAATGAAATAATAATACTTTATTTTTCAGCCATATTTTGGACATTGGGTTATGACACCATTTATGGTGTGCAGGATATACGTGATGATGAAATAATCGGATTAAAATCAACCGCAATAAAATTCAAAAAGAATATTAAAATATTTATCGCAATGTCATATTTAATTTCCATCTTAATTATTTTGTATCTTTTCAATAATATTATTGGCTTAAATATCTTTACATTGTTGTTGTCTTTTTTCGCTTTAAGTTTATTTTATCAAGTATTAAATTTTAAAAAAAATAATCCTAAAAAATGTTTACAATTATTTAAATTAAATAACATTTCTGGGTCTATATTGTTTTTAACTTTACTATCTATAAATTTATAAAATGAAATTCGAGGAAGTTAAAATTTTAATTCTTAGGTTGTACAACGAATATATAAAAAAACACTTACCTAGAATTTTTATAGCTCTAATCCTCTCAATAATTGTTGCAGGAAGTACTTCTGGTATTGCATGGCTTCTTGATCCTGCTGTTAAAAAAATTTTTATTGATCAAGACAAAACCTACGCTTTTTTGATACCAATTCTAATTGTAGTAGCTTTTTCTAGTAAAGGTCTTTCTTTGTATTTTGCAAGAATAAATATAATTACTGTGAGTGAAGAAGTTGCAGGTCAATTACAAAAAAAAATAGCAAACAGCATTTTATTTACTGATATTCAAACTTTGGAAGATAGACACTCTGGAAAATATATTTCAAATATAATGTTTGACACTCATCATGTTCAAAATTTTGTAAGCACGGGAGTTTTAAATATTATGAAAGACAGTTTTACAGTTATAGCCTTAATTTCTTTAATGTTTTACCAAAATTGGAAATTAGCCTTATTTGCAATTTTAATGATACCTTTTGCTGGAACTCTAGCTAAATCTTTGGCAAAAAGAGTTGGTAAGGCAACTGGAAAAGCTGGTGAGTCTTCAGGTATCCTTGCTTCTTTCTTATCTGAGATTTTAAAAGCTTCCAAGATGATACGAATTTACCAAAAAGAGGAAAAAGAAAATTCTAAAGCAAGCAAAGTAATAGATGACCTAGTTAAAAAGAATATTAAAATTGGAAGTATTATGATTAGAGCCACCCCAATAATGGAAACTTTAACTGGTTTTATGATCGCAGGTTTTATAATTTTCTCAGGAAAATTGATTGCTTCTGGTGAGCTAGGGGTTAATAATTTTTTTTCATTTTTAGCAGCAATGATGTTAGCTTACCAGCCAATACGTTCGTTAGCCACTTTAAATATGACTGCCTACCAAGGAGCGGCTGCTTTTAAAAGAATAAGCTCTGTTATTGATAAAAAAATTCATGTTTCAAATAATGAGAGTCATCCATCACTTGTTATTAAAAAGTCAGAAATTGAATTTAAAAATGTGAATTTTAATTATGAGAGAACTAGTGAAAAAGCAATTAAAAATTTAAATTTAACAATACAAGGAAATACTATTGCAGCTTTTGTGGGTCACAGTGGAGCGGGAAAAAGTACCATATTTAATCTTTTACCGAGATTTTATGATCCTCAAGGAGGATTGATAAAAATAGACAATCAAGACATTAAAAAAGTTTCATTAAATTCTTTAAGAAAGAATCTCTCTCTTGTAAGTCAGGATGTTATATTGTTTGATGACACAATAAAAAATAATATTTCTTACGCTAAGGATAATGCTTCTGAAAATGAAATAGAAAACGCATGTAGGTTTGCAGCTGCAGATGAGTTTATCGAAAAACTACCAGAGAAATATGATACTTTTGTTGGGGAAAATGGTGTTAGATTATCTGGGGGACAGAAACAAAGAATATCAATAGCAAGAGCTGTATTAAAGGAAGCTCCAATTATTCTTCTAGATGAGGCGACCTCATCCTTAGATGCAGAGTCTGAGGAAATTATTCAAAATGCAATACTTAACTTAACCAAAAATAAAACAACATTAGTTATCGCACATCGTATGTCAACAATTCATAATGCAGATAAAATTTTTGTTTTGAATCGTGGAGAAATAATAAATTCGGGTAGTCATGATTTTTTAATTAAGAATTGTGAAACTTACAAATCGTTATATCAAAAACAAATCAAATAATTCATATGATTCTTTTATACAGGATTATAACAACTTTAATTTATCCTTTTCTAGTTATAATTATTTTTTTTAGAAGATTCATAAAGAAAGAAGATAACATCAGATTTAAAGAAAAGATTTTTCCAAAAAACTTTAATATATTAAAAATTAAAGATACTAAATTGATTTGGTTTCATGCAGCTAGTATAGGTGAATTTAAAAGTATAATACCTATTATAGATGAATTAAATAAAGAATACAAAAATATTCAAATTTTAATAACTACTGTTACCCTAAGTTCTGCTAATTTAGCTGAAGATGAATGTATAAGATTTGATAATGTGATTCATAGATTTTTTCCTTTAGATGTAGAATTTCTCGTAAAAAAATTTTTAGAGTCTTGGAAACCGTATGCAATTTTTTTAGTTGATTCAGAAATTTGGCCAAATTTAATTCTAACAGCGAAAAAAAAAAAAATTCCTGTATGTTTAATTAACGCAAGAATTACAAAAAAAAGTTTTAAAAGATGGATGTTATTTCCTAAAACAGCAAAAAAAATTTTTAGTTCAATTAATTTATTCTTATCATCTAATTTAGAGACCAAAAACTTTCTCCATAAACTTAGTATTAAAAATGTAGTTTTAAGTGGTAATATAAAACTATCAAGTAAAATTGACGAAAATAAAATTAAAAATCCAAATGAAAAGATATTATTGGAAAAGAAATTTTGGGTTGCAGCTAGCACACACGAGGGTGAGGAGAATTTATGTCTACAAACTCACCTAAAGTTGAAAAAAAAATATAAAAATATAATCACAATTATTTTTCCAAGACATATAAATAGAGCTCAACAAATTAAAAAGTTGAGTGAAAGTTTTAAATTTAATACACAGATATTAGGAAAAAATGACATTTTTTCTAGAGATAAAGAGATAATTATTGTCAATTCTTTTGGAGAATTACAAAAATATTTTTTATTTGCAAAAAGCGTCTTTATTGGGAAATCAATGATTAAAAAATTAGAGGATCAAGGTGGTCAAAACCCAATAGATGCAGCAAAATTAGGTTGTAAGATATATCATGGTCCGTATGTCTATAATTTTAAGGAAGTTTACAAAGTTCTAAATAATAAGTTAGTTGCTAAAAGAATAGAAGATTCTGATGAACTTAGTGTAAACCTAATAAAAGATTTAGACAACTTACCTAAAAATAAAAGTGATATATCCAAGTTAATTGATGTTATGGGAAAGGAGATTTTAAATAATACAATGAAGGATATTAATAGTTTAATAATAAATGAAATTTAACAAACCAAATTTTTGGGATAAAAAATTAAGTCTTATATCTTTTTTTTTATTACCTCTATCATTAATCTCGATTTTAATTATATTTTTAAAAAAAAAATTTAAAAAAGAATTAAGTTTTGAGATTCCAATAATTTGTGTTGGAAATATATATATTGGTGGAACAGGCAAAACTCCCACAAGTATTTTTCTTGCAAAAGAATTACTAAATAAAGGAAAAAAACCATTAATACTAAGAAAATTTTATAATAGTCATAAAGATGAATATGATTTAATTAAAGCAAATTTTAAAAACCTAATATTAGACAAAAATAGAGTTCAGGGAATTATTAAAGCTAAGAAAAAAGGATTTGACTCAGTTATTCTTGATGATGGTTTTCAAGAATATAATATAAAGAAAGATTTAAGTATAATTTGTTTTAATCAAAATCAACAAATTGGTAATGGCTTAATTTTCCCCGCAGGACCTCTCAGAGAAAATTTAAATAGTTTAGCAGAAGCAGAAATAGTTTTAATTAATGGAAAAAAAAATGTTAATTTTGAGAATAAAATTTTTAAAATAAATAAAGATATTAATATCTTTTATTCAAAATACAAACCTTTAAACATTCAACAATTTAAAAATAAAAAATTATTTGCTATCGCTGGAATAGGTAACCCTGAAAATTTTTTTAAATTACTTACAAGCTGTAAATTAAATGTTAAAAAAAAATTTATTTTTCCAGATCATTATGAATTTAGTAAAAATGAAATCTTAAATATTACTAAAGATGCTAAAAAAAATAATTGTGAAATTATAATGACCGAAAAAGACTATTACAAAGTTAAAAAATTTAATAATAAACTAAAGTATTTAAAAATTTTTTTAGAAATTGAAAATAAAAAAAAATTTTTTAAAATAATTTCTAGAGTATATGATAAAAACAATTAATTATTTTTTTCAGTCTTTAATAATCTTTATGTTTTTTTTATTTGGACGTTTAGTTGGGATTAAATTGAGTAGAATTATTTTTTCCTCTCTTTTTTTATATTTAGGTCCGTTGTTTAAATCTAGAGAAATATTTTACAAAAATTTACATATTTATAATAAAAATATTTCTAAATCTAAAATAAATGAAATATTTGAATCCATGTGGAAAAATTATGGAATGACTTTTATAGAGTATATTTATTTAGATTTTTTTAGAAAAAATAACTCTCATATGAAAATTTTGAATGAAAAAAGCTTAACAGATATTAAAGATAAAGATAAACCAGTTATCTTTATTTCAGGGCATTTTGCAAATTATGAGTTGATGTCTATGGAGATTACTAAAAAAAATATTAAACTCGCCACAATTTATAGACCGCTTAACAATTTTTTTTTAAATCCATTTATGGAATATTTAAGAAAAAAATACGTTTGTAAAAATCAGATAAAAAAAGGTATTAGTGGAGTTAGGGAGGCTATTGAGTACATAAAAAAAGACCACAGCATTGCACTTATGATTGATCAAAGAGTTAGCGAGGGTGAAAAATTAAGCTTTTTTAATAACCAGGCTCTTACAACCACACTTCCTGCTCAACTCGCAATAAAATATAACTTAGATATTATTCCAGTTTTTATTGAAAGAAATAAAGACAATAAATTCAGCCTTGAATTTTATGAAACAATAAAACCAATAAATTTTAAGAATAAAATAGAATTAAGTAATAAATTAAATAAAATTCTTGAAGAAATGATTTCAAGAAATCCCAATCAATGGATTTGGACTCATAATAGATGGAAAGTATAATTTTATTTTTTTAAATTTTTATATCGTTCATTAGCTTCTACTGCTGAATAATACGCTTCTTGGAGATCTACATTCCAATAACTTAAATTTTTTAAGGGGATTTCTTTTCCTGAGATTGAACATATGACATAATCTCCTTCCTCCATAATTTCAAAATAGTTGTGTTTAAAAATAAGTTTAGCTTTTTTTTTTACCATCAATAAATTATACAATATATCAATTAATATGAATATTGGATTAATTGGTAGCGGTGGAAGAGAACATGCTCTGTGCAAAAAGATCTATGAGTCAAAATCTGTAGATAAAATTATTTGTTTTCCCGGGAACGCTGGCACAGCTGAATTAGCAACTAATATTAATGTAAATATTCTTGATTTTAGGAAAGTCCTAAATTTGATTAATTTACATAAAATAGAATTAGTCATTGTCGGACCAGAGGAACCTTTGGTTAAAGGCATAGTAAACTTTTTAAAAAAGAATAAAGTTCCCGTATTTGGACCTAGTAAATATGCGTCTAAACTAGAAGGTTCAAAAGCATTCATGAAGAGAATGTGCTCAAAATATAAAATTCCAACTGCTAAATTTAAAATTTGTGAAAATAAAAAACAAGTAAAAAAATTTCTTAGTAAATGTAAATTACCTATTGTTGTGAAAGCTGACGGTTTAGCAGCAGGTAAAGGAGTCACGATTTGTAATTCAAAAAAACAAGTTGCTAATATTTCTTCGGAAATATTTAATGGAAAATTTGCTTCATCTAAAAAACTTGTTTTAGAGGAATTTTTAGATGGTGAAGAAGCTAGTTATTTTCTGCTTGTAGATAATAAAAACTTTAAGTTTTTTGGTACAGCTCAAGATCACAAACGCGTTTACGAAAATGACAAAGGACCAAACACAGGAGGTATGGGAGCCTTTTCACCAGCACCAATTATAACAAAATCTCTTGAGAAAAAAATTATATCAAGAATAGTAAAACCGACTTTGCTTGCCCTTAAAAGAAAGAAAAATTCATACAATGGGTTTTTATATGTTGGATTGATGATTAAAAAAAAAGAACCTTACTTAATTGAATATAATGTAAGAATGGGAGATCCAGAGTGTCAAGTAATATTACCAAGATTAAAGACAGACTTATTACTAATAATCAAAAATGCTGTTATGGATAGATTAAACAAAATTAAAATCAAATGGAGCAAGGAAAAGAGTATGACAATTGTTTTATGCTCTAAAGGCTATCCGGGAAATTATAAAAAAAATAGAATAATAGAAAATATAGATAACCTTAATTTATCAAAAAATGATTATATTTTTCATGCTGGGACAAAAATTGAAAATAATGCTCTAGTATCTAATGGAGGAAGAGTTTTAAATATAACCTCAACTGGAAAATCCTTTATTAAAATTAGAAAAAAAATTATCACTATTATTAAAAAAATAAATTGGAAAGAGGGTTTTTACCGTAAAGATATTGGATGGAAAGTTATCAAAAAAAATGCGAATTATTAGTGGTGCTTTAAAAGGAAAATCAATAAATTTTTTGAGAAATTCCATTACAAGACCTTTAAAAGATAATGTAAGAGAAAATATTTTTAACATACTTAAGCATTCAAATTTAATTCCTGTAAAAATTGAGAATGCAAATATTCTGGATTTATACTCAGGAATTGGATCTTTTGGTTTAGAATGTATTTCTAGGGGCGCCAAGAAAGTTACATTTATTGAAGAAAATAAAAATACTTTTAAAATTTTAAAAGAAAATTTAATTAAGCTTGAAATTGTTAATAAAGCAATTCTGCTAAATGATAAAATAGAAGATGTTTTAAAGTATTGTAAAAATGAAAAATTTAATATTTTTTTTTTAGATCCACCTTTTAATAATAACGATTTTATAAAAAATATTGACTTGATAAAAAAACTTAAAATTATCAATAAAAGACATATTGTTATCATTCATAGAGAGCAAAAAACCTTGGAAAATTTGGAAAAATTCTTAGATATAACTTTTGTTAAACAGTATGGAAGATCCAAAATTATATTTGGATTATTCAATTAAGTATTTTCTTGTGCTATTTTTTACTTCTTCGACAGCTGGTTGATTAAAGGGGTTAATTTTTAATAATTTTCCTATTATTACAGTTTCACATATAAAATAAGAAAATAGTTTTCCTAAAATTTCTTCATTATTCGTTCTAATTTTAAATTCTCTAAATGGAATTTTATTTTTGTATAAAGATTTTATAAGAGCATTTTTTTGAGCTTTTTTAATATTGCTTAGGCTTTTTTTGTCCAGGTAACTATTTTTATTTATTATTTGATTTACGTTTAACCTATATTTTGAAGATTCCTCATAACTAAAAATATAAAATAATTTATCATTTGGTCCATCTAAATATAATTGAAGTAAGCTATGATGATCCTTGGGCGCACTTGATATTACAGGTAAAAAACCCTTACGGTTTTTTCCAAGACTTTCTGCAATTAATTGTTGGCACCAAAAAAGAAATTGTTCTAGTTCTGGAGAGTAATTTAAAAAAATTAAATTATTAAATCGTTTTGATTTAAGACAACTAACAAGTTTTAAAGAACTATCTTTTAATATCAATTTATCTTTACCTCTTAAAACATTTAAAATTTTTGATCTAAATTTATTTATATTTAATCCCATTAAGTATGCAGGGATGATTCCTGTTTCGGAAAATAATGAGTATCTTCCGCTTATAAAATTTTTATGTTCCACAAAAAACAAATTATACTTTTTTGAAATATAAAATAATGAATTGTCCTTTTTTTCTGAGATTATAATTATATTTTTCGCACTTCTTTTGAAAATTTTTAAAGTGATAGCATTTGATAAAGTTTCAACAGTATTACCTGATTTAGAAATTATTATAAAAAGAACTTTTTTAAAATTTTCTTTTTTCTTAAAATTTAATAATTTTTTTTCATTGATATCATCAAAGAAATAAAATTTTTTTTTTATTTTGTTTCTTAAAAAAAAATATATAGCTTTTGAACCTAATATGGAGCCTCCCATGCCAACTAAAGCGACTTTTTTAAATTTTTTAAATTTTTTTAAATCATTAATTTTAAAATTAAATTTGTATTCTTTGCCTAAAATACTCAACGTAGTTTTTGGATTTTTTATTTCATAATTTATATCAATGATTGCTTTATTAAACTCTTTATTTAATTTTTTAAAAGAATTTTTTTTGATATTTTTAATTCTAATTTTACTGCTTAAGGGTAAGTTATTTGTTTTCACTTTCGAATTTTGTCTAAGATTGCTTTTTCAGTTGAGCTAAAATTTTCATTTCCCTTTTTTTCTTGTTTTGTGGTTCTAAGTATATCCTTAATTTTTTCATCCTCAGAAAGTGATTTTTTTTTTTTATTCGTTACAGAATCTGGTATTGGGAGTTTATCAAATTCTGGCGGGAGTTCTAAAGGTTGTTTTTTCTTAACTAAAAATTCGTCAGTCGTTTTAGTTTTTTGATTAGTTAAAACTTTTTTTGCATCTCCCATACTTTGACATGAAATTATCAATATAAATAAAAATATTAGAAAAAGATTGTTCATTTTTTACTGTCTCATAATCAAGTCTTTAAATATATAGGCAACTATTCCTATGGTAATAAATATATCTGCTAAGTTAAAAGTAAACCAGTGAAAATTTTGGTAATGAAGATCTATAAAATCTGGAACAGCTCTATATATTAAACGATCATAGAAATTGCCGACCGCACCACCAACTATAATAGAAAAAATAACTTTGTCAGTTCTGCTAGAAATTATAATAAAGTAAACTAAGAATATTATTACTAAAGCAATAATACTCGAAATAGAATTGTAAATTAAAGAAGAATCAGAACTAAGTAATCCAAAACTGATTCCGGTATTCCAAATTAAATCGATATTTATGAAGTTATTTACAAAATATATATTTTCATTAAAATTATTTATTATTTGAAACTTCGTATATCTGTCTAGAAAAAAAATAGTAATAATAAGAAAAAAATAATAAATATTTTCTTTTTTTAAGAAATAATTATTTATTTCTTTTAAATTAGCAAACAAATTCTTTTTCATTTTATTGGACAATCAGACCTATTACATTTTTTTTCCAAAATTTTCCAACATCGCTGACATTTATTTCCAACTGCTTTGCTTACCTCAATTTTTATCTCATCGTTTTCTGATAATATTTTTTCTACCCTAGATGTAATAAAATATTCAGCTAGATCAAGATTTTTTAATAATTCAAATTTATTCTTATTTACTGTTAACTTTATTTGTGCTTCTAAACTTGATCCAATTTCTTTACTAGATCTTTTTTCCTCTATAGCTATATTTGCGTCTTGTTTAATTTTAAATAGTTTCTCCCACTTTTCATCTAATTCCCTATTTTCCCATTCCTTTGGAACTTTAACAAAATAATGTTCATGGATACTTTTATCCTCTTTATTTATCAAACTAAAAATTTCATCAGTAGTAAAGACAAGAATTGGGGCAAACCATTTTAGTAAGCTCTCTAAAATTATATTTAAAACTATTACACAATTTTTTCTTTTTTTTGAATTTAAACTATCGCAATAAAGAACGTCTTTTCTTATATCGAAGTAAAAAGAAGAAAGATCTAAAGTACAAAAATTAAGTAAATCCTTATATAACTTATGAAAATTATAATTTTTTAAATTATTCTCAACAGACTTATTTAAATTATAAATCTTATGTAAAATATATTGATCTAATTCATCGAAATCTTCTAATTTCAATTTTTCAAAATTTTGTTTTTCAAATTTATCTTTTAAATTTCCAAGCATAAATCTAAAAGTGTTTCTAATTTTTCTGTAAGACTCTGCGTGCTGTGTTAAGATACTCTTGTCAATTCTTAAATCTTCAGAGTAATCTGAAGCTGCAACCCATACTCTGAGAATATCTGCTCCATAATTTTTCAAAATATCTTCGGGAGATATCACATTACCCATTGATTTTGACATTTTCATTCCTTTGCCATCCACTACGAAACCATGCGATAGAATACTTTTAAATGGAGCTTTGCCCCTTGTTCCACAAGACTCTAATAAAGATGAGTGAAACCAGCCCCTATGCTGGTCGGATCCTTCCAGATACATATCGGCAGGCCACTTTAAATCTTTTCTTTTCTCCAAAACAAAACTATGTGTTGATCCACTATCAAACCAAACCTCAACAATATCTTTTAGTTTC
>MDTB01177565.1_pt1 | contig 10959 bp, 11 predicted proteins | sample 811161 | NCBI WGS metagenome assembly MDTB01 (sample SAMN05326650, study PRJNA326480) | marine metagenome | isolation source: seawater | place: Mediterranean Sea | collected 2009 | reverse complement strand
TGCAGCAACTGTGTAATCTATATCCATATCGAATCAAATTGATTATGAAGTTAGTGTTTGATATTTACAAGTAATATTTCATGCAACATTTTAAAATTTTCATTGAATTAACCAGACTCAATAAGCCGATTGGCTTCATGCTTTTGTTTTGGCCGTGTTCTTGGGGATTAGCTTTTGCTTACAGTGAAAATCAAAACTTAAATTTATTTTTTTATTATCTGATCTTATTTTTCTTAGGTTCAGTTTTAATGAGAAGTGCAGGATGTATTTTTAATGACATAGTAGACAGGGATTTTGATAAAAAAGTTCAAAGAACAAAATTACGGCCCATAGCTGATGGTAAAATAACTATTAAACATTCATTAGCGTATGTTTTTTTTCTTTGTTCGATAGCATTTTTAATTTTATTGCAATTTAATTTATTAACAATTTTTCTTGGTTTAGGTTCGATGATTTTAGCTTTCGCCTATCCTTTTATGAAAAGAATTACTTATTGGCCTCAGTTATTTTTAGGCATTACTTTTAATTGGGGAATTATGATGGCTTGGGCTGCGATGAATAATAATATTTCACCTGAAATTGTTATACTTTATATATCAGCCATATTTTGGACATTGGGTTATGACACGATTTATGGAGCGCAAGATATGTCGGACGATGAAATAATTGGTTTAAAATCTACCTCAATAAAATTTAAAAAAAATTTAAGATTATTTGTATCTTCCTCTTATTTAGTTACTATAATTTCAATACTTTATCTTTTTAAAATTTATATGGGAAACAATCTTTTTACATTTTTAATTTTGATTTTTGTTTTAAGTCTCGTATATCAAGTATTCAAATTGGAGAAAAATAAAACTAAAAATTATCTTAAATTATTTAAATATAATAATTTTTCCGGATTATTTCTTTTTTTAGGTATTTGCTCAATTAATTTACAATAATGAAATATATAGAACTTAAAAAAAATTTAAAGAAACTTTACAAAGAATATATTAAACATCATCTTAATAAAATTTTAATTTCATTAGTTCTTTCTTTGATTGTTGCCGGAAGCACTTCTGGGATTGCATGGTTACTAGATCCGGCAGTTAAAAAAATATTTATTGAACAAAATAAAGTCTTTACATGGTCTATACCTATTTTAATTGTTCTTGCTTTCTCAAGTAAAGGTTTGTCTTTATACTTTGCTAGAATAAATATTATTAGAGTTGGTGAAGAAGTCGCTGGTGCACTTCAAAAAAAAATTGCCAAAAATATACTTTTGTCAGATATTCAAACTTTAGATAATAGACATTCTGGAAAATATATTTCAAATGTAATGTTTGATACTAAACATGTGCAGAATCTTGTAAGTAGCGGTGTTTTGAATTTAATGAAAGATACATTTTCTGTTATCGCTCTTGTTTCATTAATGTTTTATCAAAATTGGAAGTTAGCTTTATTTGCTATCTTAATGATGCCTTTAGCTGCTGGTCTTGCAAAATCCTTGGGGAAAAGAATGGGAAAAGCAACCTCTAAAGCCGGGGAGTCATCTGGAGTTGTAGCTTCTTTTTTAGGGGAAATATTTAAAGGTTCCAAAATGATTAGAATTTATCAAAAAGAAAATCAAGAAAGCATTAAAGCCGATAAAGTAATTGATGATCTTGTTGAAAAAAATATTAAAATTGGAAGTGTATTAATAAGAGCTACTCCTATAATGGAAACATTAACAGGCTTAATGATTGCTGGTTTTATAATTTTTTCTGGAACTCTTATTTCTTCAGGTGAACTAGGAATAAATAATTTTTTTTCTTTCTTGGCCGCCATGATGCTGGCTTACCAGCCTATTAGGTCTTTAGCGACAATTAACATGGTGGCTTATCAAGGTGCGGCTGCATTTGAAAGGATTAGTGAAATTATAGATAAAGAAATTAAAATAAAAGATTTTATTCATGCACCTAAATTAATTTTAAAAGAATCTAGTATTAAATTTAATAAAGTAGGATTTAAATATGACACTACAAAAATCAGAGCGATTACAGATATTTCTTTTGATATCAAAGGTAATACTATGGCTGCATTTGTTGGTCACAGTGGAGCGGGTAAAAGCACTATAATAAATTTGCTACCAAGATTTTATGAAGCTCAAGAGGGATCGATTGAAATAGATGATCAGAACATTAAAAATGTTTCTTTGAGTTCTTTACGAGAAAATATTTCTATGGTGAGTCAAGATATAGTCCTGTTTGATGATACTGTAGAAAATAATATAGCCTATGCTAAAAATTCCGCTTCAAGCGAAGATATAAAAAAAGCTAGCAAATTTGCGGCAGCAGATGATTTTATAAGTAAATTACCTGATGGTTACAAGACAATGATTGGAGAAAATGGAATAAGATTATCAGGAGGTCAGAAACAACGGATATCGATAGCTAGGGCTATTTTAAAAGAGTCCTCGATTATTTTACTTGATGAAGCCACTTCCTCTTTAGATGCTGACTCAGAAGAAATAGTTCAAAATGCTATAAATAATTTAACAAAAAATAAAACAACTTTAGTAATAGCACATAGACTTTCGACCATTCACAATGCTGATAAAATATTTGTTATGAAAAATGGAAAAATAATTAATTCAGGAAATCATGATTTTTTAATAAGTAAATGTGAAGAATATCAAACACTTTACAAAAAACAATTAAAATAAAATGATTCTAATATACAGAATCTTTTCAACTGCTATATATCCTTTTTTAATTATATATATCTATTTTAGAAAAATTTTAAAAAAAGAAGATCCTAAAAGATTTAAAGAAAAAATATTTATTTCTAATTTTCAAATCAATAAAAAAAAAAATACTAAATTAATTTGGTTCCATGCTGCAAGTATTGGTGAGTATAAAAGTATATTGCCAATTATTGAGAGATTAAAAAGAAATAATAAAAATTTAGCAGTATTAATTACAACTACCACATTAAGTTCAGGAAATTTAGCAAAAAAAGAATTAAAAAAATTCGTAAATGTTGAACATAGATACTTACCTTTTGATGTACCCTTTTTAATTGATAGATTTTTTTACCTCTGGAAACCAAATAGAGTTTTTTTAGTAGACTCAGAGATTTGGCCAAATCTAATCTTAACTGCAAAAAAGTATAATATCCCTATAGCCCTTATTAATGGGAGATTAACAGCAAAATCATTTAACAAATGGATAAGGTTCCCAAATGTTGCAAAAAAAATTTTTAATTTTTTTGATTTATGTTTGTGCTCAAATAATGAAACAAAAAATTATCTAAACAAATTAAATGTAAAAAATACTTTTTTTAAAGGAAATATAAAGTTTATTAGTAGAGTTAATTTTGAAAAAATATATAACATCAACAAAAATATTTTATTGAGAAAAAAAACTTGGTTTGCAGCAAGCATTCATGAAGGTGAAGATATTTTTTGTTTAAAAACTCATTTAAATCTTAAAAAAAAATTCAATGATATAATTACAATTGTTGCGCCAAGGCATATTAATAATACAAAAAAAATACAAAGATTATTCGAAAAATCTGGCCTTAAAACCCAAATATTGAGTGAAAATGAGAAGATTTTAGAAGACAAGGAGATAATAATTATAAATTATTTTGGAGCTTTGCAAAATTTCTTTAAATATACAAAAAGCGTGTTTATGGGAAAATCAATGATTGAAAAATTTAAAAATGATGGCGGACAGAACCCTATTGAGGCTGCTAAACTAAATTGTAAAATTTATCATGGCCCGTATATTTACAATTTTAGTGAGATTTATAAATTGTTAGACAAAAAAAAAATTTCTTATGAAATAAAAAATTACAAAGAATTAAGTCATAAGCTGGAATTAGATTTAACAAATCCTATTAAAAAAAGTAATAGAGTTGTAGATCCGATTAGTGTCTTAGGAGAAAAAACGTTAATTGATACTATGAAACTTGTCGATGAATTTTTAAATCATGATAATAAATAAACCAAAATTTTGGGATAAAAAAATTGGTTTAATTTCAATTTTACTTATTCCTTTAACAATTTTTTTTATTTTTTTATTAACAATAAGAAAAACATTAATTAAGGAAAGGAAATTCAAAATACCAATTATATGCGTAGGAAATATATATATTGGAGGAACAGGTAAAACTCCTTTATCTATTTTATTAGCAGATGAGTTATCTAAATTGGGGAAAAAAACTGCAATTTTAAGAAAGTATTATAAGGAACATGATGATGAATACAATCTTATCAAAAATTCTTATCAATATTTAATCATAGATAAAAATAGGTCTCAAGGAATTAGAAATGCTGAAAAAAAAGAATTTAAATCTATAATCTTGGATGATGGTTTGCAAGACTACAAAATCAAAAAAGACGTAAAGATAGTCTGTTTTAACAGCAGGCAATTAATTGGTAATGGTTTAGTTTTTCCCTCTGGCCCTCTCAGAGAAAGTTTAAAAACTTTAAAAGATGTGAATTTAGTTATAATTAATGGAACTAAAGACTTAGGATTTGAGAAAAAAATTTTAAATATAAACAATAAACTAGAAATATTTTATTCATCTTACAAACCAATTAACTTGAGTGAGTTTAGAAATAAAAAGTTATTTGCAATAGCCGGTATAGGAAATCCTGAAAATTTTTTTAGTTTAATTGAAAATTATGAGTTAGAAATTGAAAAAAAACTAGAATTTCCAGATCATTATCAATTTTCAAAAAAAGAAATTGTAGATATTATTCAAGAAGCTGAAAAAAATAATCTTCAAGTAATTATGACTGAAAAAGACTATTTTAAAATCAAAAAGTTTAATTTAAATAAAATTAGGTATTTAAAAATTTCTCTAGAAATTAAAAATAAAAGTATACTTATTAATAAATTAGATAAATTATATGATTAAATTCTTTAATTACTTTATTCAATCATTTGTAATTTATTTTTTGTTACTGATTGGACGTATATTTGGATTAAAATTAAGTAGAAAGTTATTTTCATTAATATTCTCAATCATTGGACCCTTTTTTAAATCAAAGAAAATAATTGAAACTAATTTAAATATTTGCTCGCAAAAAATTTTACAATTTAATAAGAAAATTATCATTGAAGAAATGTGGAAAAACTATGGAAAAACTTTTGCTGAATATATGTTTTTGGATAATTTTGTTAAGAAAAACTATATAGTGGTCAAGGGTGAAGAAAATTTAATACAAATTAAAAAAAGTGGTAAACCAGTAATTTTTGTTTCAGGTCATTTCGCCAATTTTGAACTAATGTCACTAGAAATAACAAAAAAAAATATTCCACTAGCAGCCATATATCGACCTTTAAATAATATTTTTTTGAATCCTTTTATGGAATACTTAAGAAAAAAATATGTTTGTAAAAATCAAATAAAGAAAGGTATCGGAGGAGTAAGAGAAGCAATTGAATTTATAAAAATGAACCACAGTATTGCTCTTATGATTGATCAGCGTGTAAGTGAGGGTGAAAAAATTGATTTTTTTAATAGTAAAGCCTCAACAACTACTTTACCCGCTCAACTCTCAATAAAATTTGATTTAAATATTGTTCCAGTTTTTATAAAAAGAAATAAAGACGATACTTTCAATATTAGTTTTCAAAAAGAGATAAGCCCAAAAAATTTCTCAAATAAAACAGAATTAACTCAGAAATTAAACGAAATTCTTGAGGAAATGGTTATTAAAAATCCTTATCAGTGGATCTGGACACATAATAGATGGAAATGATTCATTTTTTTTGAGTTTTAAATCTTTTGTTAGCTTCTACCGCAGAAAAGTAAGCTTCTTGTAATTCTACATTCCAGTAATTTAAATTTTTAAGCTGTATTTCTTTTCTAGATATAGCGCATAATACGTGATCACCTTCTTCAATAATTTCAAAATAATTGTGTTTAAAAAGAAGTTTAGCTTTTTTTTTATACATTGATAAATTATACAATATATATACTCATATATGAATATTGGATTAATTGGAAGCGGTGGAAGAGAGCATGCTTTATGCAAAAAGATTAATGACTCAAAATTAATTAATAAGATTATTTGTTTTCCTGGAAACGCTGGTACTGCTAAACTAGCTACAAATGTGAATGTTGACATTCGAAACTTTAAAAAAATCTTAAAGCAAATTTATTTTTACAAAATTGATCTTGTGGTAATAGGACCAGAGGAGCCTCTGGTAAATGGTTTGGTAGATTTTTTAAAAAATCACAAAGTGAAAGTCTTTGGCCCTAATAAGTATGCAGCAAAACTGGAAGGTTCAAAAGCATTTATGAAAATGATTTGTAAAGCAAACAATATTCCTACAGCAAAATTTAAGATCTGCATTAATAAAAATCAAGTTATTGATTTTTTAAAAAATAGTAATTTCCCAATTGTTGTTAAGGCTGACGGTTTGGCAGCAGGAAAAGGAGTGACAATTTGTAAAACAAGAAAAAAAGTTGTCAAAACCTCAATGGAAATATTTAATGGAAAATTTAAATCATCTAAAAAAGTTGTATTAGAAGAATTTTTATTGGGCGAGGAGGCTAGTTATTTCATTATTGTAGATAAAAATAATTTTAAGTTTTTTGGCACTGCACAAGACCATAAGCGAGTTTTTGAAAATGATAAAGGTCCTAATACAGGTGGTATGGGAGCATACTCCCCTGCACCGATAATAACAAAATCATTAGAACGTAAAATTATTTTAAAAATAATAAAACCAACTTTAGATGCATTAAAAAAAAAAAAGAAACCTTATACAGGATTTCTTTATGTTGGATTAATGATTAAAAATAATGAACCTTATTTGATTGAATATAACATTAGAATGGGAGACCCTGAATGCCAAGTAATTTTACCAAGACTTAAAACTGATATAGTAAAAATATTTGAGAAATCAACAAGCGATAAATTGATAAATACTAAAATAGAGTGGAAAAGAAAAAAGTGTATGACAATTGTATTGTGTGCAAAAGGGTATCCTAGAAGATACAAAAAAAACTTAGTAATAAAAAATATTGATAAACTTAAATTGTCTAAACAAGATTACATATTTCATGCTGGTACGAAAATAGTTGATAATGAATTGAGGTCTAATGGTGGAAGAGTTTTAAACATTACTTCTGTTGGAAACAGTTTTTTAAAAATTCGAAAGAATATTATTTATAATTTAAAAAAATTAAATTGGAAAAAAGGATTTTACCGTAAAGATATTGGATGGAGAGTAATAAATAAAAATGAGAGTTATTAGCGGAAAATTAAAAGGTAAATCAATTGATTTTATTAAAAATACATCAACTAGACCTCTTAAAGACTTTGTAAAAGAAAACATATTTAATATTTTAAGCCACTCACGTTTTATAGATGTAAAAATTCAAAATACTAATATTTTGGATTTATATTCTGGTGTTGGTTCTTTTGGAATTGAATGCATATCAAGAGGTGCAGATAAAGTTACTTTTGTGGAGAGTAATATTAAAGCAAGTAATATCTTAAAAGAAAATTTAATTGCATTATCAATTATCGAGAAAACAAAAATAATAAACGACAAAATAGAGAATTATTTGAATTTCAAGACAAATAATAAATTTGATATATTTTTTTTAGACCCCCCATTTGTAAATAATGATTATCTTCTTAATCTTGAATTAATTAAAAAAAATAATATTTTTAAAAAAAAAAATATTGTAATAATTCATAGAGAATCTAAAACTGAAGATAATTTAGAAAAATGCATAAAAATAATTGAGGTAAAAACATATGCAAGATCAAAAATTATATTTGGAAAATTTAGTTAAGAAGTTCTTTTGTAGATATTTTAACTTGTTCTACTGCCGGCTGGTTAAATGGATTAATTTTTGTTAATTTTCCTATTAGAATTGTTTCGATAACAAAATAGGAAAAGAGTTTTCCAATCACTTCCTCAGTAAGTTTACTGATTTCGAATTCTCTAAATGGTATTCCATTTTTTTTAAAAGCTTTTATCAACGCCTTTTTTTGTGCAATTTTTATATCGCTTATATTTTTTCGATTTAAGTAACTTTTGAACTTTCTATTAAGACTAATTTTAATTTTTTTTTCTGGGTTTTTGTTTAAACTAAATATATAAAATATTTTATCTTTAGGACCATCTAAATAAAGTTGTAATAGACTATGGTGATCTTTGGGTGCAATAGAAATCATTGGTAAGAATCCTTTATTTTTTTTTCCTAGACTTTCAGCAATTAATTGTTGGCACCAAAATAAAAACTTTTCATACTCCGGCGAATAAGAAATAAAAATCAAATTTGATATTTTTTTTGAATTTAATATATTAGCTAACTTTATTGAACTTTCCTTTAAAAATTGTTTATCTTTACTTCGTGTAAATTCCAAAATTCTTGATCTTAATTTAAAAATATTAATTCCCATTAAAAAAGCTGGTATTAAACCAACTTCTGATAGCACAGAATATCTTCCTCCTATATGTTTTTTATGTTCTATAAAAAATAAGTTAAATTTTTTTGACAAGTTATATAAAGTACTATTTTTTTTTTTCTGAAATAATAATAATATTTTTTGACTTCTTTTTAATTATATTTAATGCAAATGTATTTGATAAAGTTTCAATTGTGTTACCTGATTTTGAAATAATTATAAAAAGTGATTTTTTAAATTTATTTTTTAAATTTATTAATAATTTTTTATCTAAATTATTTATAAAGTGAACTTTTTTTTTAATTTTTTCTTTAAAAAAACCGTGAATGGCTTCTGCTCCCAAAATTGAACCTCCCATTCCTATAACAACAATTGTATTAAATTTTTTAAATTTTGATAAATCATTTAATGAGAAATTATATTTAAAATTTTTATCTAATATATTTAAAGTTTGACGTGTGCTTTTAATATCATTGTTTATCTCTTTCATCGCCTTATCAAAATTTGATGACAAATTCTTTAATGATTTAGACTTTAAATTTTTTTTTTGAATAGTATTTGTGAAGGATAATTTGTTTGTAGTCACTTACGTATATTTTTTAAAATTGATTTTTCGGTAGAAGTTGAATTAATTTTTTGCTCTTCATCTTTTGGTGCTTTTAGGATTTTTTTTATTTCGTCTTCTTCAGTTTTTTTTTTAATAGAGGTTCTTGGATTTGGTAGTTCATTAAAATCTGGAGGATATATTAACGGTTGTTTTTTTTTAACAAGAAACTCATCCGTAGAAGTAATTTTTTCATTTCTTATAATTTTTCCTGCTTCTTTAAGGCTATTACAAGCAGAAAAAATTATAAAAATAATAATTAATAGTTTTACTTTTTTCATTTGCTTTTCTTTTTAAATAAATCTTGCACTAAAAAAATTATAATACCAAGTATAATAAAAATATCTGCCAAATTAAATGTGAACCAATGAAAATTATTGTAATGAATATCAATAAAATCTGGAACTGCGCCTAATATTAGTCTGTCATAAAAATTTCCTAAGGCACCTCCTAAAATTATTGAAAACGGGAATTTATATAAGTTATTAAAAATTATGCAGTTGTAAAATATTATTAATATTACCATGCCAATTAAAAAAGAGACAATTTTATAAAATAATGGTGTTTCCAGACTTAATAATCCAAAAGCAATTCCAGTATTCCAGATTAAATCCACATTTATAAAATTACTTACAAAATAAACATTATCAGAGAAATTATTAATCACATACATTTTTGAAAATCTGTCTGCGATAAACAGAAGAAAAATGATTAAAAAAAAATAAATATTTTCTTTTTTAAAGAAATAATTTTTAAATTCCTGATAGTTTATCAAATATTTCATCTCATATTAAATTGGAGCATCTGTTACATTTTTTTTCTAAAATTTTCCAGCATCTCTCACATTTTTCTCCAGCTGCTTTACTTACTTCAATTTTTATCTCGTCGTTTTCTGATAATATTTTCTCTGCTTTTGATGTAATTAAATATTCAGCTAAATCTAGATTATTTAATAATTCAAATTTATTTTTATTTACTGTTAATTTTATTTGTGCTTCTAAACTTGATCCAATTTCCTTACTAGATCTTTTTTCCTCTATCGCTACGTTAGCGTCTTGTTTGATCTTAAATAATTTTTCCCACTTTTCACTTAATTTTCTATTCTCCCAGTTCTTAGGAATTTTTACAAAAGAATGTTCGTGAATATTTTTATCCTCTTTACTTATTAAACTAGAAATTTCATCCGTAGTAAATACAAGAATAGGAGCAAACCATTTGAGTAAGCTTTCTAAGATTATGTTTAATACTATTACGCAATTTTTTCTTTTTTCAGAGTTTAAGCTATCACAATAAAGAACATCTTTCCTTATATCGAAGTAAAAAGATGAAAGATCTAAAGTGCAAAAATTTAGCAAATCCTTGTATAGTTTATGAAAGTTATAATTTTTTAAATTACTTTCAACAGACTTGTTAATATTGTAAATCTTATGTAGAATATATTGTTCTAATTCATCAAAATTCTTTAATTGTAATTTTTCAAAATTTTGTTTTTCAAATTTATCTTTTAGGTTTCCGAGCATAAATCTAAAGGTATTTCTGATTTTTCTATAAGACTCTGCGTGTTGAGTTAAAATACTCTTATCAATTCTTAAATCTTCTGCGTAATCAGAGGCTGCAACCCATACTCTAAGAATATCTGCTCCATAATTTTTTAAAATATCTTCAGGAGATATGACATTACCCATTGATTTTGACATTTTCATGCCTTTGCCATCAACAACAAAACCATGTGAAAGAATACTTTCGAATGGTGCTTTGCCTCTTGTTCCACAGGACTCAAGTAAAGAAGAATGAAACCAACCTCTATGCTGATCAGAACCCTCCAAATACATGTCAGCAGGCCATTTTAAATCTTTTCTTTTCTCTAAAACAAAACTATGTGTTGATCCGCTGTCAAACCAAACTTCAACAATATCTTTAAGTTTCTCATAATCATCAGGATTATGTT
>MDTB01150974.1_pt1 | contig 10959 bp, 14 predicted proteins | sample 811161 | NCBI WGS metagenome assembly MDTB01 (sample SAMN05326650, study PRJNA326480) | marine metagenome | isolation source: seawater | place: Mediterranean Sea | collected 2009 | reverse complement strand
TCGTTATATTATATTTCATAGTAAACCCTCCACTATGTTTATTATTTAATTTAAGAAAATAAATTAAATAATAGGAGGAGATCTACTTAAATAAGGTATATAGCTTGATAGGGAATAATGTAAAAGAATGCCAGCCTTATATTTTAATTCTGAATAGGTATCGTAGTCAGCTACTTTATAAATGAGAACATCATTAAGCTCACTAAAATAATCGCAATGATCACAGCTAATGTTAAGTCCCTTATCGCCGTTATGAAATTTACAAATCAGCGAATCTGCTTTATTTAGATCCGCAGAAACCGAAGCAATGCTTATAGGAAAAGCACCAACAAGAATTAACAATACAGCGATATTGTATAATTTTTTATAATTATTCATATGTGTTCCCCACAATAATAGTAACAGAATTACTAATAATAGCAAATATAGTAAGGTTTTAGAAAAAAGTGACATATTAGACCAAATTATATAAAATTATTGGCTTAGAGGGTTTTATGGTAAAAATAAGCTTAACACCGATCATAGACGTAGTTTTTATACTTCTAATCTTTTTTATGCTCGCAACAAATTTTCAAAGTTTCAACAAAACTGATATTCAGATATCGAATGAAAGTGCAAGCACCTCACAAAGTGATCAGAAAATATATCTAGTTGAGTTTGATAAAGATGGTAATTTTACGCTTAATAACAATGAATTATCAATGAGTGATATTAAAAATAAAATTCTTGAGGGTATGAAAGAAGATGAAGATAACTACATAGTTGTTGTAAAAGGGTCAAAAGGAACGAATGTACAAAATCTATTAAACGTAATAGCTGGTTTTAAAATAAGTAATATCGATAAGATAACCCTGGGTATAACAAAAAAAGAGATTAATGATGAGTACGATGAAGATAAAAAAAAGAAAGTAGATATGCCATTATTGAGAAAGTTATAATATGAAGTTCAAGAAAACAAAAAATAAAATATCCAATGATGAAAATTTATTACCACTAGTTAATATAATATTTTTATTATTAATTTTTTTCATGTTAGCAGGTGTAATTGCAAAACAAAAAGAAATGTATGGTGTTGACTTGGCTACCGCTGTCATTGATGAGTATGCTGATGAGGATAATGAAATAATTTTTATAAAATCAGATAATACTATAATTTTTAACGATGTTGCTATAACATCTCAAAGCCTAGGCGATAAATTAAAAAGCTTAAAAGATAAGAATATAATAATTGCAGCGGATAAAAATATTTCTACTAATATGTTAAATAAAGTTTTAATTAAATTAAATAAAAATCAGATATCTAATATAAGACTTTTAACTAATGAAAAATGAATAAATCAGATAATATAAGTATTTATATAATTTTAGCGCTGTTAGTGCATTCACTATTTCTGATTTCATTTTCTATGAAAAGCAGCGTCAAAGATATTACTACTATTGGTGAGACTGGGATGAAGATACAGATGATGATTTTAGAAACAAGTGATGAAGTTTATGAAAAGACTTTTGCATCTGAAGAAACAAGAAATAAAACTGAAGATAATGAATTGGAACAAAAAGTTCTACTTGATAATAGAAAAGTTGGAGAAAAATCCTTAACTACATATGATACTTATTTCGGTAGAGTGAGACAAATAATTGACTCTAATAAGAGTTACCCATTACTAGCTAGACAACGTAAGATGGAAGGCTCGCCAAAAGTTACATTCACAATACTGAGAAATGGTATAGTTGAAAAAATAACTATTATATCATCGGGTCACAGGATATTAGACAGAGAAGCTAGAAGAATAATTATGGTTTCATCTCCTTTCCCGGAAATCCCATCTAGCATGAATAAAAATTCTATTGAACTCACTATCCCTATTAATTTTAAACTTAATAACTAATCGGTGCTGTACCAGTTTAGCTTATCTCTCAAGTTTACGACATTACCTATGATGAATATTGTTGGTGCTGATGGCTTTTCCTTTTTAACTAACTCGCTCATATCCTCTAGTGTGGATGTAAAAACTTTTTGATTTGGTGTAGTACCCTGCTGTATCAAAGCACAAGGTGTCTTAGAATCTAATCCATTTGCGACTAATTGCTCACATATTATGTCTATAGATACTAAACCCATATAGAAAACTATTGTTTGATTTGGTTGTATAAGTTTTTTCCAATTTAAATCTAATTTTCCTTTTTTTAAATGACCTGTAACAAAAATACAAGACTGAGCATGATCTCTATGAGTCAAAGGTATACCGCTATATGCTGAGCAACCACTAGCGCTGGTGATGCCTGGAACAACTTGGAAAGAAACATTATGATCAACCAATGTATCAATTTCTTCACCACCTCTTCCAAAGATAAAAGGGTCTCCACCTTTTAATCTAAGAACTCTTTTCCCTTCTTTTGCATATTTTACAAGTAAATCATTTATCTCTTCTTGTCTTACGACATGATTATCCCTCTGCTTACCAACATAAATTTTTTGTGCATCTCTTCTTATCAAATCTATAATTGATGGATGAACTAATCTATCATATAGAGCAATATCGGCTTGCTGCATTAGTCTTAGTGCTCTAAAAGTTAAAAGATCAGGATCACCAGGACCTGCGCCCACCAAGTATACCTCTCCTTCTCCTTTTTTCTCCTCATCAAATCTATCTATTTCTTCATTAAGATACTTAACAGCCGCGTTATCTTGACCACTCAATACGAGTTCGAGAAATTTGCCATTTAACATTTCCTCCCAAAAAATTCGATTAGATTGAGAATTAATTAATTTTTTTCTAACTGGAATCCTGTTTTCAGATACGATCTTAGCCAGTCTTCCATATGCACCAGGAATCATAGTTTCAAGTTTTGTCCTTAGCATTCTTGCTAAAACTGGCGACGAGCCTCCAGTTGAAACTGCAACAGTAATTGGCCCTCTCTCAAGAATTGATGGAAATATAAAATCACATATGTTGGGCTTGTCAACTACATTTACAAGAATGCCTTGTTTATTCGCCTGCATGGCTATGTCTTCATTTAAGGATTCATTGTTCGTTGCAGCTATTACAAAAGAAAAAGAATTTTCCATATGTTCTTTTTTATAATCATCAATTATTGCAGTTATATTTTGATTGCTAGAAATTAATTCTTTAATGTAATCTGTAAATTCTGGCGAGACAATGGTGATCTTGGCATTAGCTTTCAGTAATAAGTCTAACTTTCTCTCAGCTACTTCTCCTCCGCCTATAAGAAGTACAGATTGCTTACTGAGCTCCATAAAAAAAGGAAAGTATTTCATTATAATTTTTCTATGCCTGCCTTTTTATACCAATATTGGGATTTTTCAAGGTCTTGAGGAACTAGCTTGCCTTCTTCATAAATCATAGCAAGTGTTGTTGCTGATCCCATCAAACCCTGTTCAGCAGCTTTAGTAAACCATTCAATACTTTTATCAATATCTTTATCTGTGCATTCGCCCTCAAAAAACATAAAACCATAAGCATGTTGAGCTAGAGGATATCCTTGATGAGCTGCATTCTTCATGTAATTGAATGCTTTTTCTGTACTAGCTTGGCACCCGAGACCATTTTGAAGCATGATTGCCATTCTATACATTGCTTCTACATTACCCTCGTCTGCAATTGGTGAGAGCAATTTGATAGCATGAGCAAAATTTTTTGTTTCAAAAGCAGCTATACCACTTTCAAGTTCCATAGCTCTATTTTCGTATTTATCCATATTAATCCTTCAAAAGATCTTCGAGCTTACCATCCATATCATGTTCAATTAAATCATCAAAACCGCCCACATGATAATCTCCAATAAAAATTTGTGGCACCGATTGTCTTTTAGATTTTTCCATCATGATTCTCAGTTGCTCTTGATCCATGTCAACCATAATATCTTCATAGGCAATATCTTTCTTATTGAAAAAGTTCTTAGCTCTAACGCAGTAGGGGCAAATTCTTGTACTATAGATTGTTACTTTTTTCATAATGTTTCAGCTAACTGTAATGTTTAATTTTTCTATTCTCATTCTTCTGTATCACAACACCGATAACATCAAATGAGTTATCTAATAATATTTCAGGATAGTTGTTATTCAAAGGTATTAAATATTTTTTACTGTTCTTTTCTACATATTTTCTGAACCATCTAACACCCTCATATTCAATAAATACGTACTGACCGTCATGACATTGGCCGACAGGATCTATAATAACTATGCAGTTAAGAGTAAATTCTGGATGCATACTATCATCTGTAACTTGCAATGCATAAGGTTCAGAGGCGCCGCAGTCTGAATGTATATCATCTATTTTGTCATCATGTCTACTCATAAATATCTTAGGTTTATTATAATTGCTATGAGTCAAACATCAAAGGCTTAGATGTCATATTCATAAGTCTATTGTTATGTGCGTTGTTATAAATCAATTATCTTATCTTCTTAACTTGAAAAATTTCTTTAATAAGTCAGATGATTCTTTTTGCATCATTCCATGTATAACTTTTGGTTTATGGTGGCAAGAGCTTGATTCAAATATCTTAGGTCCTGACAATACACCACCACTTTTTTTATCCTCAGCAGCAAAAAAAAGTGTATCAATTCTTGCAATACTAATAGCATAAGCACACATTGGACAAGGTTCCAGGCTTACATACATGTCACAACCAAGTAGTCGCTCATTCTTAATCAACTCCATTGATTTTTGAAGCGCTAACATTTCAGCATGCGCAAGTGATGATCCTGTACTCCTCATTTGATTTGAAAAAGCTGCTAATATTTCTGCATTACGTTTTTGTACAACCACAGCACCTACTGGCACCTCGTTATTTTCATAAGCTGTATGAGCAAGCTCAATAGCTAGCCCCATAAAAAGATTATCTGTCTCAGCCGACATAATTTTAAAGCACTGTCTCTTGGAATAGAACAGGTTCTCCTATTGGCTTTAACATTTCATCATCTTTCATCACAACGTTACCCCTAATAATAGTAGCAATAGGCCAGCCAGTAACATCCATTCCATCATATGGGGTCCATCCTGTTTTTGACTTTTGTTGAGCATTAGTTATTGTATTTTTTTTCTGCATATCAACGATTGTAAAATCTGCATCATACCCTTCTGCGATTCTACCCTTGTTAACCAACTTATGTATTCTTTCTGGACCATATGACCAAAGTTCAACCAATCGTTCTAAAGTTAATTTCCCATTGTTAACATGATTTAACATTATTGGTACGAGAGTTTGTACCCCTGGGGTGCCACTTGGTGACTTTGGATAAACTTGTGATTTCTCCTCAATTGTATGTGGGGCATGATCTGAAGCCAGGATATCAACTGTCCCATCACATAAAGCTTTCCACAATGCATCTTGATGATGCTTTTCTCTAATTGGAGGATTCTGTTGAGCGAGCGTTCCTAGTTTCTCATAACAATCTGGAGAGTGTAATGTTAAATGATTAGCAAGGAGCTCTACACTAGCGACATCTTTATTCTCACGTAAAAAATCCATTTCTTCTGAAGTAGTGATATGAAGTACATGTACCCTCCTTTTATATTTTTTTGCAATATTAACAACTCTTTTGGTTGCGGATAAACAACTCTCAGGAGAGCGCCATACAGAATGTAGTGAGACATCTGTTTGATCTTTCAAAATATCCTTCATGTTTTTCTGCATTATATACTGATCTTCAGCATGAACAGCAACGACTCTTCTACCATTAGATAAGACTGATTCGACCTCCTCGTCGCTTGCAGTCATAAGCTCTCCAGTGCTAGCACCCATAAAGATTTTGATTCCACATATGCCAGGGGCGCTCTCCCATTTACCAAGGTTTGGCCCAGTTCTTCCTGTTCCACCAAGATAAAAGGCATAATCAGTCCAAGCAACACGACTTGCTCTTTTTAACTTGTCTTTAATAGTTTCAGGAGTAATTGTTAAGGGATCAGTGTTTGGCATTTCAAAAACCGCGGTAACCCCGCCTGCAGCAGCAGCCAGCATTCCTGACTCTAGGTTTTCTTTATTTTCTAGACCAGGCTCTCGAAAATGAACTTGTGAATCAATAACACCTGGTAATACATGTAGACCCTTACATTCTATTATATTGTCTGCACAACAATCAGTGTCACACTCGGAAAGGTTTCCGATAGTATGAATTTTTTCATCCTTAATGCCTATATCAACCTGAGTTGTTGCACTGGGCAAAACAACTGTTCCATTCTTTAGTATTAAATCATATTGTACTTTTTCAGTCATAACCTAATATTAGCAACATACAGGTATCATTATCTATAAATATTAATAAATACTTGAATTAATTATCTAAATTGTTAGATTTAGCTTATGCAAAAAATAATTGATAATTTAGGCATAACAATATCGTCAGCCTGTGCGATTCATTGCGTGTTATTACCTGCAATACTTATAATTGCTCCCTACTCGTTTTTTGCAAGTCATGAATTCCATGAAACATTAGTCTATTTTATTATTCCATTTGCAGCTATTGCTTTTTTCATGGGATGCCGTAAACATGGTGATATTAAAGTCCTGCTAATGGGATCGGCTGGAATTATATTACTAATCTCCTCTTTGTTGATACACGAGGTCTTTCACTCTGAGCAACATTCAGAAGAATTCTTAACAGTATTAATCACGATAGCAGGTAGTATGATGTTAATTATATCCCACCTCAGAAATAGAAAATTATGCCAACAAGAAAATTTTGGTTGTCATAAATAAGTACTTACTGTTTTGCAGCTTTTTTCCTCTGATGAGGGTCTAAAAATTGTTTTCTCAATCTCAGGCTCTGAGGTGTTACCTCCAGTACCTCGTCTTCATTAATATAAGCCATCATTTGTTCTAAAGACATTTTTCGTGGAGTGATGAGTTTCACAGCTTCGTCTGTGCCTGAGGCTCTAACATTTGTAAGTTGTTTGCCTTTTAAAATATTAATTTCTAAATCATTTGGTCTATTGTGCTCACCAACAATCATACCCTGATAGACTTTTGTCTGAGGATCGATAAACATTGTACCCCTGTCTTGCAAATTAAAAATGGCATATGCTACAGCTGTGCCTGTTTGAGTAGCTATTAGCACTCCATTTCTTCTAGTTGTAATTGCTCCTTTGAATAATTCATAAGAATGAAATAATCTGTTTAGTACACCTGTTCCTCTAGTTTCTGTTAAAAACCTACTTTGATATCCGATCAATGCTCTTGAGGGAGCTCTAAAAATCAATCTGGTTTTACCAGATGTGTTTTTCATATCTAACATCTCAGCTTTTCTTCTATTCATACTGTCTATTACAGTGCTTGCATACTCGTCATCAACATCAATTATTACTTCTTCGATTGGTTCAAGTTTTTTTTCACTTTTATCTATCTTATATACAACATGTGGCCTAGAAACTGTCAGTTCAAAGCCTTCCCTTCTCATAGTCTCAACTAGTACTCCGAGTTGAAGCTCACCTCGGCCTCCAATTTCAAAAGAATCTTTCTTATCATTTTCAGAAAAAGATATAGCAACATTAGTTTCTGCCTCAGCCAATAATCTTTCTCTTATAACAGTTGATGTCACTTTTTTTCCTTCTAGGCCTGATAGTGGCGAGTCATTGACAGTTATGGTTATTGACATTGTTGGAGGATCTATCGGTGTTGATGGTATCGGACTATCAACATCAAGGTCACATATTGTGTCAGCTACTGATGTTTTCGCTAATCCTGCAACGCAAATTATATCACCAGTTTGCACTTCATTAACAGCAACTCTTTTAGTACCTTCAAATTTAAATAATTTTGTTAAGCGTCCAGATTCAACTTGCTCTCCTTTTAGGTTTATGGCCTTAACTGTATCATTCACTTTTGCTGTACCTTGTTCTACTCTTCCAACTAAACACCTTCCAAGATAAGGATCAGAGTCTAGTAAGGTCGATAACATTGCGAATGGTTTATCAGAATTAACTTTTGGAGAATCAACATGGCTTAGTATTAAGTCTAACAGTTCATGTAGATTTTCTTTTGGATCACTGAGATCACTTACACACCAGCCGTCTCTTCCGGCTGCATATAATATAGGAAAATCTAATTGTTCATCTGTTGCTTCCAGGGAAACAAATAAGTCAAAAACTTCATCTATAACATCTTCTGGTCTGCCATCTGTTCGATCTATCTTGTTAACTATGACTATTGGTTTCAGTCCTTGGGCTAACGCCTTAGATAAAACAAATTTTGTTTGTGGCATTGGGCCCTCTGCAGCATCAGTTAATAAGATGACACCATCTGTCATGCTTAAAACCCTCTCTACTTCTCCTCCAAAATCTGCATGACCGGGAGTATCAATAATATTAATTCGAGTGTTTTTCCATTTAATAGATGTAGGTTTAGCCAGTATCGTAATACCGCGTTCTTTTTCTAAATCTCCCGAATCCATTACTCTCTCATCAATATCCTGATTTTCCCTAAACATTCCGGTTTGTTTCATAATAGAATCAATTAGGGTTGTCTTCCCATGATCAACATGAGCGATAATAGCGATATTTCTTAAATTTTCCATAAGTTATATATTCCCTTTTTCTGATGTTCTAAATACTCATGGATGATAGCTTCAAGAATCTAATTCAGACTTTCTAAATTTTTTTGAGCCAAAGCGAATCCAGGATCAATCTCTAGAGATTTATGGAACATTTTAGATGCTGATTCATCATCATTCAAGCCTTTATATGAAACGCCCAAACTATTATAAACTTCTTTAGATTCTAAACCCATATCAATCAATTCTTTTAAATATTTCAGAGATTCACTGAACTTATTACTTTTAATCAGATAGTTTGAAAAGTTTAAGCGAGGATATATTTCATTAGGAATCAACTCGATAGTTTTTTTATAATGAAATTCCGCTTCTGGATTATTCAAAAAACTAAATAAATTAGCTAAATTATTATGAGCTTCTGATGACTGATTATTTAACTCTAAAGCTTTGTTATAATTTTCTACAGCCTTATCATGTTCTTGCATATCAGTATAAATTATTCCAAGTGAGTAATAAGATTGAAACAATTTTTTATCAATTTTTAACGATCTCTTGATAGCATTAACCGCTAGCTGATTTTCACCCATCGAATGTAATAAACTACCATAATTGCTGTGGAAAACTGCTTGATTTGGAGCTTTTTCTATCGCAATCTCAATATGTTTTTTTGAATTCTCAAAATCACCTTCTGCCATAAAAATAAGTGAAATAAGGTGATGTGCATTTGGTTCTGATTCGTCCACAGTCAAAATTTTATTGTAAATAGCTTTAGCCTCTTCAAAGCGATTTTGTTTATGGAGATCCATGGCTTCAGCAAAAGCTTGTTTTATTAAGAATTTAGACACTAGTTAAATTTTCCTTTATTTTTTCAACCACTTCAGTCCAGTTATCACGTGATTCTTGTCTGAATAACATGAGAGAAGGATACCATGGTGAGGTATTTTTGTAACTTAAATCCCATGTATGTTTTGGGACTGCTGACAGCATTAACCAAACGGGGATGTTCAACGAACCTGCAAGATGCACAATATCACTCTCGATAGATACAACTAAGTCTAGGTCCTTAATTACCTCAGCCAGTTTATCAAAGTCATCATATTCGCTGAGATCAATAATATTATGAGAACTTTTTTCAAATATTGGATCAATCTCATCTTTTGGTACGCTGATTTGGTTATAGTTAGATAAGTTTTTATCAGCTTTGATCATGATACCAATATTCTTTCGGGTGTTATTAACTTTATCAGCAAGATCATCATTGACTTTGATATAAGGAAATTTTTGAGTATCCATGTTAGGGCTCCACTCTAAAGTTTTTGCAATTGAAATCAGATAAGTATAATAATCATATTCTGCTTTATCATCATATTCAATTACATCTGTAATCCATTCTTGTTGCCTTAATATATTAGTTATTTCGGGTTGTGCCATAATAATTATCTTTGCCCCCTCCATTGCAAGTAGCTTTGCAAATCTTATATATTGAAACGTCTCTCCAATAGATTGCTCGGCAACTATTAATAATTTTTTACCTAATAAATCCTGACCAGTCCATTTAGGCTTAGTAAATTTCATTTCATAAACTTTTGCAGGTAACTTAAGTCTCCATTCATACTCATGCCAACCTTCATTATAATTACCGATTAGCAGCAAACACATACCTAAATTAATATGTGGCTCAATATAGTCAGGATACGTTTCAATGCAAGACTTATAGAAACTAATGGCTTGATCAAATTTCTTTAGTTCTTCATAAATAATTCCTATCATCAATTGACATCCAATATGATCCGGCGTGATCGACAAACATCTTTTAAATGATGTTAACGCTTTCTCAAAATTTTGAACTTGTCTATATGATTCACCAAGATAAAAATGTACCTGAGAAATATCATCCTTTAAGGAAATAATTTTTTTAAAAATAACTATGGATTTTTCATGATCTTTTTTCGAGCTCAAGGCACATCCTAGCGATATTAGAGTTCCGATATCATCTGGATTTACTGATAATGCATTATTGATAAGTGTTATACTCTCATCATATTTCCCCTCACTCATTCTTATACATCCAAGGATATGATTTGCATCTGGGTTATTATTTGCAGATAAGATGTTCAAGCAGATTTCTTCTGCTTCATTAAATTTTTTTTGGCTGAAAGCATTAATTGCTTTTGTGATTTGTTCTTTATATAGATCTGATTTTGTCATTACTAGTTAATTAAAATTTTAATGATAAAAAAAAGAGGACCGAAGTCCTCTTTAAAAATTAATATTTTATTTTAGGCTTGATAAGCAAACGGGCCCGATAGACCAACTCTATCAGCTGTCGTATTCCATGTTCTTCCATGATCTGAGTACTCTTGTTTGCTTGTCATACTAACGTCAACTGGAAACCCAGGATTGATAGCAAGTGGATGATAATTACATTGTGCAACTTTACCATC
>MDTB01014849.1_pt1 | contig 10959 bp, 10 predicted proteins | sample 811161 | NCBI WGS metagenome assembly MDTB01 (sample SAMN05326650, study PRJNA326480) | marine metagenome | isolation source: seawater | place: Mediterranean Sea | collected 2009 | reverse complement strand
CAAAAGAGTAGGCCCCTGATTCTGGTTTTTTAAATATCTTTACTTGTTTATTAGGTTCCGTAGTACCAATAATATTAAACTTTGGAATAGTCATTACTGATTGCGTGGGGGCAGTTATTTGTGGTTTGTAAATATCAAATTCGATACTAATTTTATTTGATTGTACGGTTGTTGATCCAATATCAATGGTTGAATTATAGGTTGTTTTGCCATCTTGTGTTTGATTTAATATTTTTTCATAGTCCCCGTTTGCGTCACTGGTTATCGTCGATTTTAAAATATTATTTTCGAAAATTTTAACTGTTGTTGATGGGCTTGTTTTTCCTTTGATATTTATTGTGGGTAAAAATAACTTAGTATTGTTTAATGGTGATGTTATAACAACACCACTATAATTCATGGTAATTATATTTGATGTTGTTGTAATACTTGTTACTGTTTTTGATGTTCGTTTGTTTACTACTTCATTAGATTTTACTTGTACGTTCATTGTTCCTGTATTTGGAAATGTAATTGATTTATTCCATGTTCCGTTTGCCAATGATTTTACGCTGCTATTTAACGTATCATTTACAAATATATTCACAGTTGTATTTGATTGAGCAGTTCCTGTAAATGTGTAGTCAGCACTATTGGTGTTTAGGTTATTTGGAATTGTAATACTTGGTTTTTTTGCATAATCGATAATTAATGATAATTGCTGTGTTTTTGATTGGTAGAGTGACCCCGTATGACTTATTTTTAACGTAAAATTTCCAGAGGGTGCATTTATTCGTATTTGTTCAATGTTGTCTGTGTTATTTTTTCCTGTATTTGTTGCTGCATTGCTTGGATTTGTGGCAGATAATTGCCACGGATAAAAGGTTTTTCCACCTTGTTCAAGTCTTATATCAATATCATTTATAAGTGCTTTTTCTGTGTCATCAACAGTATTCTTGTATGGGGTTTGATTGTAAATGGAGGATGGGGGATCTGTCCAAACGGCTGTTATGACAAATGGGGATTGAGGATCAACATTTTTAATCTCAATTGCTTTTTCTGTGCCGGAATATGCGATTTCTTGGATGATTGATGAGGTTACATTCTTATTTTTCTTCATTAATTCAATGGATTTATATACGTTAAAAACACCCCATCCAAATTTGTAATCTGGACCTGGATGACTTCCTGCCTCATCTGCTGTATGTAAAATGATTGCTTTGTAAGTTGAGGATAATAACTGCGTGTTTCCCCAAAGTTTTTTCTGATATTCGTTCATTAACCCAAGCCCGCCAGTCACACCTGGTGAGGCCATGGATGTTCCACTCATTCCTGAATAGTTGTTATCTCCGGTAGATAATGCTGAATAAACACTCACCCCTTTGGCCACAATGTCTGGTTTGATTCGACCATCGTCCATTGGCCCAAAACTTGTAAAACTTGCCGGTGTCACACTTGCGGCGGATGTCCAGCCATTTTGTAGCTCAGTAATAGCACCAACTGAAATGATATTTTTTGCACCATTTCCGCCAGCGACAACATCATAGCCACTCGTTCCACCGTTTTTTGGATGAGTACATGTGTAACTGCCACTGCACTCCCATTCTCCCGCTGATTGATTCCAAACTTGATGTTGATGGGTTGCTGTGCCAGTTCCTCCTCTATCGTTTCCAACAGCAAACACCATGACATAGTTTTGTTTTGCATAAGCCACAGAATCATATTGATAACTTGAATACATGTATTTACCAAATCGCTTGTCTTCAGCAACATTAACTTCACCCATAAAGCAAGTTCCTTCAAACCAGCCATATTTCATGCCATATGAGTGGTTTGATAAGGGCAATGTTGCATTTGACATTTCAGTAGTATCATTTTCCATACTATAGGATTTTATTAGTGCTTTACTTGCTACACCTAGTGCATTTGATACAATGCCTTTTGCCGCAATTGTTCCTGCAACATGTGTTGCATGATCATCTAATTTGCTTCCGCCACCATCGGATCCAAACGATACTCTGCTAGCTCCTGCATCATTTTGAAATTCTTGATGCGTTGATCTAACTTTTCCAGCATCCCACACACCAACCGTGACCCCATTCCCATTTAAATTGTAAGTATTGGTTACGCCTGCATTATCTTTGATTAAATCCGCACCCATGGTTTTAACTGATCCACGATTTAAGGGCCCCATTAATTCAGGTAGATGTCCATCAACATTGATGAGAATGAGCCCATAGTTTTTTAATTGTTGGGAAATTTGCTGATTTTTTATTTTCTCTTTGCTCAGTTTTACTTTTGTTATTTTCTCATGTAGTTCAAATTTACGGGCTTGATTTATTTTGTTTTTTGTTGCGTTAGGAATGAACTTATGATCATTATCGTGCCCCGCTATTATTAAATAGGGCAATGCAATTAATATCAGCCAAATTGTTTTTAAATTTTTCATTGTTTCTTTTTATAAATATTTAAACTAGTTAACGTTTTATTATTCCCATTATTGGGCCTATTTAAACGAAAAAAAATGACTGGTTGGCTGTTATCGATGTTACATGTAATTTGAATATATAACTTCTAAAGAAATAGTTGATTAAATTTTTGTTTCTGGCCCGTATTATCGGGCCAGAAAAACAGATATTAAAGGTTTTTTTGAATGCCAAAGACTAAACATGCATTTGACATTAATGAAATTGCGTTTGATTTTTGATAAATAGGTATTAAAAGCTCGGTTCCAAATCGAGTGTTTTTAATATGTTTGGGTTTAAAATTGATTCCAATCCCAATGTCTGCACTGATTTCACCTTGATTTGTAGTATATTCAGGGTTCATATTAACTACCATGGCCGATAAACTATTATCTTTGCCTTCAATATTTTCACTGACGTTTACTACGGATCGTAACGTTGCACTCATTTCACTTGTGATTAATTTTTGTCCCCAAAGACTCCCTTGAAATTTATGACCTAAACGATAATCATATTTATTTCTTCCAGTTCTTATAATGCCATTAACTTGGCCACCAAAAGAGACATCATTATAAAAATAGGTCGTAGTCAGCCCTAACGAAACATCGTAAGTTCCACTGCCAAGCTGCATTCCATATGGCAAGTGAGTGCCTGCTGAATTTTTTTCTTCAATAGAACCGATCGGTAGGCTGATTCCAAATTGACCAATCATCACTTGGTTGTCGGATGTCATTATATTCACCAATCCTGATAATTTTAAATCATTCAACCCACTGGATATCATTGTTGAGGATTGATTCATTTGAATCATTTCCATAGAATTTGAGCTGTAGCTTGTCATGCCAACTATTGTAATATCATTTGATAAGCCCCACATTACACCCACCATATGCATTGTCATTTGCATGCTTGTCGGTACCATTGAATAAGATAACTTTACGGAATCTAAACTCATTGTTTTCGATCCATTGTAAAACTTATTCATGGTCATGATCATTGGGCGATAGGACATCATGATCTCATTTTTATGATGTTTATGGTCTTGCATAACCCCAATTGGTGCGTGCCCGTCGACGCGATGCACATAATTTTCTTCAGCGAATATTGCAACGCTTAATATGCAATATAATATCATTTTTTTTAACATTTTAGTTCCTTTGTTTTAAGTTTTTAACAATAATTGAACTGTTTTGGTGGTGGTGGATCTAATGAAACGTTCATCAGTTCGAAGAGCACTTTATGAGTAGCCTTTAATTGGGTAAGCCATGATATCGTTGAAAAATTATTCTTAGTAACATTAATCAATATATTATTTGTTACAAATTGGCCGGGTAAGTTATCGCCACATTGAACGTTTCGAAATACTATTTTTGTTGCTTTTTTGTGATTGCATTCACAGATTTTTTTACAACAACAGTTTTCTTTTACTCCATTTATCTGGCTATGGAATCCATATATCGTAGATATTGATATTGCAATACTACACAAAATTACGATTAATTTTGTCATTTAATCATAGTATGCTTCTTCACAAAGTTTGTCACTATTGATACAACTTAATTATGAATATTCTTGTTATGTCAGATACTCATGGGAATTTGAGTATGATTGAAAAAATGTTAGGTGTTGCTAAAGAGAATGATTTGGTTATTCATTTGGGGGATAATTATGATGATGCTTATTTATTTATCCAAGAGCATATTCCAACAATCCGGGTTCCAGGTACATGGGGAGCTGAATATCAAAATGTTACGATTGAAAATCGTCGTTTTGAAACGTTTTCAGATATTATATTCTTTCTAACTCATACGCCGACCAAAGATGTTCATGATCTTTCCACTGACATCGACCCTCATCAGGTGTTGATTAATCAAGACTGTGATATCTTTTGTCACGGCCATACGCATCATCCAAATATTCAAAAAATGGGATCTGTTGTCATTTTAAACCCTGGTCACTTAAAAGCCGATTATGATCGTGGCTTTCCTGCTAGTTTTGCTCAGATTAAAATTGATTCTAATGGTGTTGAGTTATTGCTTATCGAAGAATCATCGCGATCCATAATTGATGCGCATAGATTGAAATGATATGATAAAAAAGGTTTGGAGGAGTACCCAAGTGGCTGAAGGGGGCGGTTTGCTAAATCGTTAGTGTTCGAAAGGGCAGCGTGGGTTCGAATCCCACCTCCTCCGCCAAATCAAACCACTTTAATCGTTGAAGTTCTTTTGAAAATTAGGTAAAATTTTGTCATGTTTGAGCGTAAAACTGCAGTGTCAGATTTTGTAATTAAGCTTTTTAAAAAAAATGACTCACCATTATCAGTCAACCAAATTTTATACTCATTAAATCAGCAATCGCTGTTTCCAAATAAATCCACTGTTTATCGTATTATTGATAAATTAAAGAAACAGCAATTTATTTGTGAAGTGCCATTAAAATATGGCCCGACCTACTTTGAATTGAATCGTAACCTTCATCATCATCACCATTTCTTTTGCAATCATTGTGAAAAATTATTCTGTTTGGATGTTTGTAACTTTGATTTTCAAGATCTTATTTCTTCTCAATTTACAAAACAAAATATTTCATTTAAGATTCAATCTCACGATTTTAATTTGTATGGTGTTTGTGATGTTTGTCAGAAAGAGTAGTCAATGAAACAATTTTTATTATTTTTATTTTTTAATTTCTTTCACTTTTTTATGGTTGCCTCATCCCAAGATATTCATCAGCATGGCCGTATTCAAGGAAGTGTTGTCTTCGATAAGACTACCATTATCATCCAGTTAACCTTACCTGCATTACATGTTGTTGGGTTTGAATATGCACCTCAAAATGATAGTGAAAAGGAACTGATAAAATCGTCTGAAGAGCGTTTGAAAAATATGAGATTTTTTGAATTTTTTAAGATAACTCCATTTTTAAATCGTCGTCAAGCGTTGACATTACAGCCGGTAGTTCAACATGTTCATTACTCCGGTGAATTGAATTCCACAAATTCAAAGCAGCAACATGAAAAACATCACCATCATGATCATCACGATGAGCATAATGATAACCATAATGACCATGATCAGGTCACGACCAACCATTCTGAGTTTAAGATTGACATTCGTTATGAAACAACTCAATCGATGACTATATCAGGCATTTCTACATTGATTTTTCAGTTATTTTCTGATGTTGAATATGTTGTTTTGGATGTTGTAGATTTAACTCAACAATTTCAATTGACATTTGATAAAAAACAAGAGCTTCAAAAATTTCCAAAGCCCATTGTTGTTTACAGTCGAAATGAATAAAACGTCTAAACTGTCTGGTATATTTCTCTATATGATGTCCCTAGGGTGTGTTATTCATTGTTTGTTTCTTTCATACCTGATATTGTTTTTACCAATTTTTAAAAATACGTTGTTTGAATTTATTTTTTTACTTGTTTCTTTTGTGTCTGGTTTTATTATTATATTTAATGGTTTTAAACGTCATCGTAAATTATTATCGGTGTTTTTTTATAGTTTGGGTTTTGGATTTCTTTTATTGCATTATTTAGCTGAGTTTTACCAATTAAGTGCAGCTGAATTTTGCCTATATTGCGGCGCATTCATTATTGTTTTTTCATATTACTTTAATCACCGTCTCTTGAAATTATTATCAAATCGTTAATTAAATGGAAAAAAATCTACTGAATATTAATCAATTACAATTTAACTATCACGATACGTCTGATTTCTATTTAAACGTTAGTAATTTTACAATTAAAAAAAACAATCAACTATTTATCGAAGGACCAAGCGGCTGTGGAAAAACTACGTTTCTTAATCTTTTAACCGGATTACTACAACCTTCAAACGGTGAAATTTCAGTTTTAGGCACGGATATTACGCAACTAAATAAATTTAAATGTGATCAATTTAGAGCCGATCATTTTGGCATTATTTTTCAATTATTTAACTTAATTCCATATTTAAGTGTGGTTGAAAATATTATACTCCCATGTACGTTTTCGTTATCTCGAAGGTCAAAAGCAATTAAACGGAGTGGTAATTTAATTGCTGAAGCACAATCTTTATGCAAAGAATTAGAAATTGGTTCAGATCTTATTTCAAAGCCAGTACATCAACTGAGTATTGGTCAACAACAGCGTGTAGCAATTGCACGGGCATTTATTGGACAGCCTGAAATTATCATTGCTGATGAACCAACTTCAGCCTTAGATAGTCATCGGAAAGATCAATTTATGTCATTGCTTCTGGAAGAGTGTAATAAATATCAAACAACCTTGTTATTTGTTTCACATGATTATACGTTACAATCTAAATTTCAATTGATTTATGAACTATCACAAGATGGGCTTATAAAGAAAGAGCTTTAAAATGTCCTTAATACGAATTTCTATGTTGAGTATTTTAAGTCGTAAATTAATTCTTTTTTTATTGATTTTTTCTATCGGATTAAGTTCAATGTTACTTTTGGGAATTCAAAAAATAAAGCATAGTAGCAAGGCAAGTTTTAGTTCAAGTATTTCTGGTACCGATCTTATTGTTGGGGCTCGAACTGGCGAAACTCAATTATTATTATATTCAGTTTTTAGACAAGGTCAGCCTATTGCAAATGTATCTTGGGAAACATGTCAAAATATTCGCAATTTTCCTGAGGTTGACTGGTTAGTTCCAATTTCTTTAGGCGATTCTTTGGAAGGCTTTCCGGTGATTGGTACTTCGGCAGAGTATTTCAAGCATTATAAATACGGGAACAATACATCATTACGTATAAAAGAAGGGCGTATATTCAAGTCTCCTTTTGATGTTGTTTTGGGTTCTGATGTTGCCAAAAAATTAAGGCTTAATTTAAGTGATCATGTTTATTTATCTCATGGTATAGCCAGAGGAAAACTGCCACTTCATAAACAGCATGCGTTTGAAATTGTTGGTATTTTACATTCAACGGGCACCCCTGTAGATACCACTGTTCACATTCGATTGGATGGTTTTAATGCTCTGCATCAGCCGGTTTCAACATCTTCAATTTATTCTAATCCAGCGTTTGTAACGGCGGCGTTTATTGGTTTAAAATCTAAATTTCAGTTATTTAATATGCAACGCCGAATAAATAGTTATCAAAATGAACCAATCATGGGAATCATTCCGGGGGTTTCTTTATCTCGCCTTTGGAATAGTATCAAAATTATTGATCGAGCATTTTTGGTTGTTTCTTTATTTGTCATTATAATTGCTTTTACAGGGTTATTATTGTCGTTATTTATGACCTTGCAATATCGGCAACGCGAACTTGCTATCTTTAGAATTATTGGCGCACACCCGTCGCAATTATTTTTATTACTTATTTACGAAGCGCTATTTATAACAGTTAGTGGTGTTTTTTTAGGCTTGCTATTAATGCAATTATTTGGGGTCATTATCGCACCGATATTAGACGCTCAATTTGGGCTTAATTTAGTGTTAAACTCTTTTACAATGATAGATCTTATAATTATTTTGCTAATTCTTTTATTTGGACTTATCATCAGCATTCTCCCCGGATTCCTTGCGTATCGTAAGAGTTTGTCTGAAGGCATTATCTCGATATGATTCGACGTTTTGTTGTTCTTTTATGTCTGTTATGTTCGACTTCTTATGCATTACCCATGATAACGCCAATCACTTGGGGTTTATTAAAAGATTACGAATTTGAGACCGAGACCATGTCAGATCAGCTTTCTAATTTGATGGGGCAAACTGTTGAGATTGCTGGTTTTATCGTCCCTCTTGAAATGGATGAATACATTGATCGCGTTCGTGTTTTCTTTCTTGTTCCAGATCCTTTAGCTTGCATACATGTTCCACCACCACCTCCAAATCAAATGATTTATGTTCATATGAATGAATCGATTCCCGTTGATATGGATTTTCGGGGGGTTCTAATTCGAGGAAAAATTTCAATTGCTTCATCTACTATTGATAATCAAATGGTAGGGTTTGAGTTAGCTGGAATCTCAGCAACTGAAGCCGATATTGAGTATGAATCTCCATTTGATTTTTTATTTGAAGAACAAGATCAGTGACTGGTATTGATTCGTTACTGTTCAAAATTGATTTGATTTTTATAGAAATGATCTAGATTTTTCGTTTGCCCAGTTGATTTTGGAGGTGTGGGTGACTGTTTTGGGAATTTTATTTCAACTTCTCGTTTTTTAATTACTTTCTGTCGGCCAGCTAAGTCTTTTTTTAATAATTCAGCATCTTTTTTCCACTGTTTTTTTTGTTCAGGAGTGCTCATTGTCTAAGTGTAAAAAATGCAGCAGCTTTTGTCGATTTAAAGTATTCATTTGATTACAAAAATTTTCAAATCGTTCAGGATATATTTCTTTCCATTCTTGAAGAATTTGTTTGTGAATTGGGTTTAGTTTTCCAATTAAAGCCATTTTTTGAATGTGTTTCAATTCTTCTGAAAATACTTCTTCATCTGAATTGTTTTTATTTAGTTGTTTACTAAATTCCTCTTTGAATTGTGTTAATGGTTTATTTTCATAATCCTTTACTGAGATTTCTTTTTCAAAAATTCGCTTATATTTTTTCATTTGACCCCCTTATGCTTTTTTTTTATTCCCAATATTCTGGAAATTTAAACTTTATTTTCCTCTCAATACTTAGCATTATGGTATATTAATGAGGTGATTATTCGTTTTCTTTTGATAACTATTATTACCTTTATTGGTATTTTTTATTGGCGAGTTCCAATTGAATCTTTTTTACTAACAGCTACACTTAATTATGAAAACCACATGTTATCGACTAAATTTTCTAGTCAACAATTTTATGGTTATTTTAAAGTGAATGATCATACGTTAAATTCAACTTTTCGTGCATTTCAAAATGACGACTCCATACGCAATCGTTACTTTTATGCACTGCATTTAATATTAAATGGTGACGTGAAGGAGGGGATCTCTTTTTTGGAGGCATCGTTGGCAAATCGTGAGATTTTAGAACAATTTGATGAATTTGAACTTTTACGATTTCGAACATTATTGCTGGGCGCCTATTTCAATGATGCAATGATTTTAGATGGCTTAAAGTTTAAGTCTAAATCTATGATATTACCGATAAAAAAACCGTCTGATCATTATGATTTGAATGCTTTGGATAAGATCACAACCTTATTGCATCAAATTGAATCTTCATCTAATGATCCAATCTTTAAAACGTACCTTCATTTAATTCAATACTTAAAGGGTGAGCGCTCAACTTTTCCAGAACTTTCTAGTTCAAGTTATCCACGCTCATTTAACGATCAATTTGGGATTTTTTCTATTCATTCGTTATCAGGTGCAGCTATTTTAGATGACTTTAATAACGATGGTTTTTTGGATGTGATGGTTTCGAGTTATGATGGTTCTCTTCAACTTTTTAATGGGAGTGAGACTGGTTTGTTTGTTGATGCAACCCAATCATCCGGACTTTATAAATTTAAGTATGCGTCTAATATTACACATGCTGATTATAATAATGATGGATGGTTAGATGTTTTTGTTACAAGAGGTGCGTGGTTAAAACAATTTGGCAAAACTCCAAATTCCTTATTAATTAATCGTCGAGGGGTTTTTTATGATGTGTCATACACCTCTGGTGTATATTCAAAATTTCCATCTCAGGTTGCGAGTTGGGGAGACGTTAATAATGATGGGTGTATTGATTTATTTGTTGGCAATGAATCCTATTATTCTGAACTGTTTATGAATCAATGCAACGGACGGTTTAAAAATAGTGCTTTAAACTACGGTCTTAACGTTGTTGAAAATATTACAGGTGCAAGTTGGGGTGATATAAATAATGATGGTCGAATTGATTTATTTTTGTCTATTTATGGCAATTTTAATCAACTGTTTTTAAATGTTGGTAACAATCAACCAATGAAAAAACTTGAAGACGCGAACGTGGATTTTCCGATCTTTAGTTTGACTACTTGGTTTTTTGATTTTAATAATGATGGTTTTGATGATATTTATGTTGGCTCATTTAATGCTGGTAATGATCGCGCATCTCTAAATAATCTACCCAGTCGTTCTGATGATGGTATTATTTACATTAACACTAAAAATAATCGATTTATCCCTGCGATTACCATTGATTCTGATTTTTTGATGGGTGGAAATTTTGGCGATATTAATGGTGATGGTTTTTTAGACCTTTATTTAATCACAGGGTATGCTGATTTATTTTCACCTTTATTGAATCAGCTTTATCTAAATAATGATGGTAAACAGGTGAGGGATGTTCCTTTTTCTTTTGGATTGGCCTCATTTAGTAAGGCACATTCTGTGTCATTTGGAGATATCGATCACGACGGTGATCTGGATCTTTATTTAGTTAATGGTGGTTTTTTTCCAGTTGAATCGTTTCCAAATCAGTTATTTGTAAATGAATCAAGAAAGACCTCTTGGATTTCTTTGCAGTTGATTGGCAAACATAGTAATGCTGCTGCGATTGGAGCGCGCGTAAAAGCAACCATTCAAACT
>MDTB01208947.1_pt1 | contig 10960 bp, 9 predicted proteins | sample 811161 | NCBI WGS metagenome assembly MDTB01 (sample SAMN05326650, study PRJNA326480) | marine metagenome | isolation source: seawater | place: Mediterranean Sea | collected 2009 | reverse complement strand
TGGAACTGACCTTAGAACACATAATTTGGTAAATAAAATTGAATTAAAATGGATACTGAATTCATTTAAGAACTTTCCAGAACCTAAAAGTTTTTTTAGAGCGAATTTCTTTAGAATTGCAGGAACTAGAAAACTAAAAAAACAAATTGAAGAGGGATTGAGTGAAAATGAGATAAGGAGTACTTGGGATGAGGGCCTAAAAAAGTTTAAAAATATTAGGCTTAAGTATTTACTTTATTAAAAATAGTAATTTATAAATTAGATTTATTTTGTAAAGCATTGTGGTTTTATAAAAAAAACTACCATGTTATAAGATAATTACTTGGATAAGTCAAACGGAAGAAGATCCAATTGGTATAAGCTGTTTTTTTTAGATACTTCTATTAAACACCCAAGTTGTAGCAGCAAGAATTAAAGCTAGCTAAAGGAAAGATTCTAGATATAGGTATTAGAGCAGATAGTCACAATTTGTATTTATAGAACAAAATAAAACTTTAGGTCTAGGGATTGACCAATCACCATGAGCACTAGTAACTTATTGAGCTAGAGGGTAAAAAAACACTATTGAGCAATCAATTTTTAATTATAAAGAAGAAACCTTTGATACCATTTTTACCCTTGTTGGATGAACCGGGTATCAAAGGTAAACTTAAGTATTTAAAAAATCTTATTCAAATAACTTACCAATCTTCCTTATAATTGAGGGCAAATTCTATTTGCTTCATCTTATTCAATATACTTATTTGATAAAACCTAGAATTAAAGATAGAATCTTACCTGCATCAAATTATTACTTAGAGTTAGAAAATGGGATTCGTTGCGATAATAAAACAATTACTTTTTCCTGATTATATATAGATACCTAAAACCTAAAGGAAGCTGCTTGGCAGATAGGTTTAAAAATCCATATAATTATGGGGGGTGAAAACTGGAATTATTTGACAGGTTTAGTTAAGGTATATCAAGGTATTTATGAGTCTGGAGTGAAACCCTCCATTTTGGATTTTTCATTATATAATCAACGATTAATGGCATCATTTTTTCCCTTTTACTCCATTCGGGCTGGAGATATAGTTTGCAATCCAAACCTACTTTTTGTGCTTGTGACTCAGCAAAATTTAAGTCATCATTATTGTGAATAATGATTTTTAATTCATCTGCCCTGGTGTAGGCATTTACTATTGGTAATTTATTTTTCTTTGGTGATAGGCAAAACCAATCCCAATGTCCAGAAAGTGGATAGGCTCCAGAGGGTTCAATATGAATTTTGATGGCAAGTGACTTTAAACCCTGGGTAAGTGGTTCCATATTCCACATCAAGGGCTCACCACCTGTAACTACTACTGTATCTGAGCACTTTTTAGCGGCATCAATAATTTTTGCAATAGAGGTAACGGGGTGAAGATTGGGATTCCAACTCTCCTTCACGTCGCACCAGTGACATCCAACATCACAACCACCTATTCTAATAAAGTAGGCAGCACTACCTTTATAATATCCTTCTCCCTGAATTGTATAAAAAGCTTCCATCAATGGAAGAACCTCACCCATTTTAAGCTTTTGATCCTTTTTTTGAAGATCCATATTACAAAGATAAAGTATAAGGGTTCAAAGTTCTGTTAAAAAAAAGTATATTTGAAATTAACCAAACTAGAGAATTACTATATAGATATGAAACGATTGCAAAAGGTGATTGAATCTACTTACGATAAAGTTTTCTCAGCCTCAAATCAAAAGAAGATCGAGTTCGCCACCCTTTGGTTGTCTCTAATAGGTTTTGTTTTTCACCTGATTCTTATTTATGCTAAAAAATTTAATTGGTTCAATATTCCTTTCGAGGCCAATTTACTAATAGATCCCATTTCGGCTATATATACCCCATTCTCTATTATTCTCGTTTATGAGATTTATCTTTTAGTTGTAAACCTTCCAAGATCCTTTACTACTTCTGTTTCTAAACAATTTGAGATTATTTCTCTGATTCTAATTCGAAGAATTTTTGCTGATATTCCTCAGATTGATCTGAACGCACATTGGCTAAATACTCCAGAGAATCTTCAATTGGTATGTGATGTTTTTGGGGTCTTAATTCTTTTTTACCTAATATTTCTTTTCAATAAAGGCAGGTCAAAATTGCCTAAAAAACCATTAAATCCAAATATTCAGGGCTTTGTTACTTCTAAAAGAGCAGTCAGTCTTATTTTATTACCCATATTAATAGTTACCTCATTTTTCAGTGCCTACTCCTGGATTTATGAACTTATGTCAAACAACACAAGTACAGATATCAATTCAATATTTTACAATGAATTTTTTACAATTTTGATTTTAGCTGACGTTTTCATTCTACTTCTATCTTTTCAATATACCGAGAGGTACTCTCAATTAATACGAAATACAGGATTTGTAATATGTACCATCCTAATCCGTCTATCCTTTGGTGTTTATGGATTGACCAACGTGATATTGATTATTTCTTCAGTTGCATTTGGATTGCTGATACTTACAATTTACAACTTAGAAGAGAACCCTATAAAAAAATCTATAAACTCGGATTGAGCCTAATTTGTACGTCGCTCACAAGAGAGTAAAGTATTCTTCAATAACATTGCAATAGTCATAGGCCCAACACCTCCGGGAACAGGGGTTATATAACTTGATTTTAAAGCTACATCTTTGAAATCTACATCCCCTTTGATAACATAACCCTTAGGATGGTTTTTGTCTTTAACTCTTGTAATTCCTACATCGATAATAATTACACCTTCTTTAACCATATCTCCCTTAAGAAATTCTGGAATTCCAAGAGCAGATATAATTATATCCGCCTTTTGAGTAAGTTTTTCTAAATTATTTGTTCTGCTATGGGCTAGCGTTACAGTGGCATTCCCAGGATTTCCTTTCTGGCTCATCAATATACTAATCGGACGACCTACGATATGGCTTCGACCAATAACTACACAATTTTTTCCAGATATATCAAGCCGGTATCTTTTGAGCATTTCCATAATCCCAAATGGGGTAGCTGGAATAAACGATTCCATCTCCAATGCCATACGTCCAAAATTTGCTGGATGAAAGCCATCCACATCTTTATTTGGATCAATAGCCAAAAGTATTTTATCTTCATCTATATGCCTGGGTAAAGGGAGCTGAACTATATATCCGTCTAAGGTTTTATCACTATTTAGATCTTTAATTTTTGATAATAAAGCTTCCTGGGAAATAGAGTCTTCAAGTCTTATAAGCGTAGACTTAAAACCTACTTGCTCGCAAGACCTAACTTTACTTCCCACATAAGTCAAACTAGCACCATCATTTCCCACTAAAACAGCAGCAAGATGAGGGATTTTTAATCCATTATCTTTTCTCGCGCTTACTGCTAATTTAATTTCTTCCTTGATTTGTTGGGATAACTTTTTCCCGTCCAGTAATTCCATAATTTATTTTAACCCCTGAAACATTTGCATCATTTGTTTTCCTTTTCCACCTTGCATCATCTTCATCATTTTACTCATTTGATTAAATTGCTTGATCAACTGATTGACCTCATTGATATCTCTTCCTGCTCCTTTTGCAATCCTGTTCTTTCGGCTATAGTCAAGTATTGCTGGCTGGGATCGCTCTTTCGGAGTCATTGATCCGATAATTACTTCTATGTATTTGAATGCGTCATCATCTATATCAATATCACCCATCATTTTTCCAGCTCCTGGTATCATACCAATTAGATCTTTCATATTCCCCATTTTCTTGACCTGCTGTATTTGGGAGAGAAAATCATCAAAACCAAATTGATTCTTCGCTATTTTTTTATTGATTTTTCGAGCCTCATTCTGATCAAATTGTTCTTGGGCTCTTTCGACCAAGGAAACAACATCTCCCATACCCAATATGCGATCTGCCATACGTTCAGGATAAAAAACATCCAATGCTTCCATTTTTTCTCCAGTCCCAATAAATTTTATAGGCTTATCCACAACTGATTTGATAGATAAAGCAGCTCCACCACGAGTATCGCCATCAAGTTTAGTTAATATCACCCCATCAAAGTTTAAAGTATCGTGAAATACTTTAGCCGTATTTACGGCGTCTTGCCCTGTCATGGAATCGACTACAAATAATGTCTCATCAGGACTCACAGCATTATGAATATCCGAAATTTCCTTCATCAAGACTTCGTCGACTGCAAGCCTTCCCGCAGTATCAATAATTACTATATCCTTATTCTTTTGTTTAGCCTCAGTAATTGCTTTTTTAGCAATTTTCACAGGATTTTTTTCCTCTAAATCACTGTAGACCTCTACTCCAATTTGTTCTCCAAGTATATTTAATTGATCAATTGCAGCAGGACGGTATACATCACAGGCAACCAAAATTGGATTTTTTTGCTTTTTATTCTTAAGGTAGTTGGCTAGTTTGCCACTGAAGGTTGTTTTTCCAGAACCCTGTAAACCCGACATTAAAATTACTGCTGGTTTTGAGGAAAGATTTATTTCCTCTGCAGTACTGCCCATTAATTCAGTTAGTTCATCTTTAACGATTTTGATCATTAATTGGCCAGGCTGAAGACTCGTTAATACTTTGGCACCAATTGCCTTTTCCTTAACAGTGTTGGTAAATTCCTTGGCGATCTTAAAGTTTACATCAGCATCGAGCAATGCACGCCTGACCTCCTTTAGAGTCTCTGCAACATTAATTTCTGTGATCTTGCCATGGCCTTTTAAAACCTTAAAGGCGCTTTCTAGCTTATTACTTAAACTGTCAAACATATTGTAATTCGATTATATAAAGCAAATTTAATCTTTTCAATTTTATTGAAAACTTTGATATGTCAAGCATTTTTATATTTCATCATTCCAATGACTAAAGTATGGGGAAAAGTTATAGCTGCTAGAAATGAAAAAAAAAGAGGCATAAAATAATCGGCTTCAAAATCGATGTAACGATATACTAAAAAGAGAGAGATCAAAGAGGCGATCCAATAAATAATTGAACTTTTTAAATACTTTAAAAAAGAATTGAAGTTGAAATTACCATAGAGATAAATCAGTTGTTCTTTTAGTGAAGGTAGACTGTGCCAAACCACAAAATAAAAAGCAAATGCAAATAACAATGAATTGAAATAAAAAATAAATCCTAACAGTAAAAGTATTAGGCATTCATTTATAAAATGAATTCTGAGCTGTTCAATAAGTAGTATCCAAATTATCAAAGTAATTACTAATCCTATAGAAGAATATAAAAAAAATTCATAGTTAAGGGTATAACCTGAAATTTTATTAATGACAAAAACAACCTCATGGAACTGAAGAGTAAATATCATAAAGAATACTAAAGCTCCATAAAGGGTATAAAATGCAAAATTAGCATAATTCATAGGTAGTCTATCACCCCAATGCTGCTCTCCAAAATGATAACTACTAAAAATGACAAATAAAATGAGAGTAAAAGAAGGGATTATAAAGAAAAAGGCTACTCCCAAAAGAACCACCATCAAATAAAGAAATAAAAACCTAATATATAAGTGATTTAAGCCTCCTTTAAATTTTTTTGATAAAATCTCAAGGTCGTTAGCACCATGAAGAATACCAACAGTAAGCACAGCAAAACCAGCCAAAAAATCTATAAAACTATCTGATAATAAGAGGGATAGCAGTATGAAAGAAAAGGTAGTCATAATACTAATTTGGTAATTTTTATATGTTGTAAATGTCAAATCGTTAATTTTTTTTAAAAAAATGTGACTTTTATCTTGCTGGAGTTTAAATTTTTTTAAATTTACCTAAACAAAATAAATAATTAATTTAATTATGGAAAATCTTTTTAATTTATCAGCTGTAGCCCCTGCGATGGCTACAGACGATTATGTAGGGTTCACATTTTTTGTAGGTTGTATGGCCATGATGGCAGCATCAGCCTTCTTCTTTTTGTCAATGAATTCTTTTGACAACAAGTGGAGGACATCTATTTTGGTATCAGGTTTGATTACCTTTATCGCTGCAGTGCACTACTGGTACATGAGAGACTACTGGGCAACTAATGCCACGTCTCCGACATTCTTCCGTTACGTTGATTGGGTGTTAACTGTTCCTTTAATGTGTGTTGAATTTTATTTGATCCTTAAAGCTGCTGGTGCAACTAAGCAATTGATGTGGAAATTAATTTTCCTTTCAGTTATAATGCTTGTGACAGGCTATTTCGGTGAAGCAGTTCACACAACAGGAAATGGTCCTGCATTATGGGGTCTTGTATCTGGTTTAGCATACTTTACAATAGTTTTTGAACTTTGGAAAGGTGGAGCTTCAAAATTAGCTGCTTCAGCTGGTGGAGCAGTTCAAGCTGCACACACCACTCTATTAAAGTTTGTAGTTATTGGATGGGCGATTTATCCTATAGGATATATGGCTGGAACTGAAGGATGGTATAGCGGTATTTTTGGTGGCCTTCCAATGGATGTTATTTACAACGTTGGTGATGCTATCAATAAAATTGGATTTGGTTTAGTTGTTTACAACCTAGCTGTTAATTCAAAATAACTAATTATATTGGCACTTTTAAATGCCATTAATATAAAATCGCTCTTAGGAGCGATTTTTTTTTACATTTTATTGGGCATTAAAATTCCTAGAAGCTTACTAGCAGCTTCAATATTATTAGCAACTGCTTTACAAAGCAACAAACGCATGGACCGTTTCGCTAAATCCTCCTCACCAAAAACAGTTACATTTTGATAAAATGAGTTAAATAATTTTACTAAATCATAAAGATAATTGGCTATCAATGCTGGGCTAAATTGTTCTCCTGCTATTTTGATTAAAGTAGGATATTGATAAAGATGCTTTAAAATTTCTTTTTCCTTATCTACCAGTATTAAATCTATTTCTAGGTGAAGGTTCATATCCAATTCTCTATTGATTAATGACTGGATTCGGGCAAATGCATATTGAATAAAAGGTCCCGTATTACCATTGAAATCAACCGAGGCCTCAGGATCAAATAAAATCCTTTTTTTAGGATCTACTTTTAGGATGAAATATTTAAGAGCTCCTAACCCAATTATACTAAAAAGCTGATCTCTTTCGGAAATATTCATCCCATCAATTTTGCCATGTTCCTTAGCAATTTTGCTTGCAGTAATATTCATCTGTTCGATCAGATCATCAGCATCAACAATAGTACCTTCTCGACTCTTCATTTTACCAGTAGGAAGATCGACCATTCCATAACTTAAATGAAAAAATGAATCAGCCCAAGAGTAACCTAGTTTACTGAGAATCAAAAATAATACTTTGAAATGGTAGTCTTGTTCATTACCTACAGTGTATAGTACCCCTTTTACATGAGGATTATCTTCTGAACGCTTCTTTGCTGTCCCAATATCTTGGGTAATATAAACCGCAGTTCCATCCGAACGCAACAATAATTTCTCATCAAGTCCATCTGGTGATAAATCTATCCAAACCGAGCCATCCTCTTTACGAAAAAAAACACCTTTTTCAAGTCCTTCATTAATAATTGATTTTCCCAACAAATACGTTTCGCTTTCATAATAGTAAGATTCGAAATTTACCCCCAACTTTTGGTAAGTAAGTTCAAATCCATCATACACCCAGGCATTCATTTTCTCCCATAATGCTCGTACCTTTTTATCGTTATTTTCCCAAGCAAGAAGCATTCTTTTGGCCTCCTTTAGAATTGGTGCTTCTTTTTCAGCGACTTCTTGAGAATGTCCTTTCGCTTTTAATTCGGAAACTTGTTCGCGGTATTTTTTTTCAAATAGCACATAATATTTTCCAACCAATTGATCTCCTTTTAGACCAGAACTTTCTGGAGTCTCCCCTGCTCCAAAATTTTTCCATGCCAACATGGATTTACAGATATGAATACCACGATCATTAATGATCTGAGTTTTGATTACATTATTGCCATTTGCCTCTAAAATTTTCGATACTGAATAGCCCAAAAGATTATTTCGAACGTGTCCCAAATGTAGCGGTTTATTGGTATTTGGAGAAGAATACTCTACCATAATTGTAGGGGAAGCAATATCAGGATTAATATGACCATACTCTCTTACTTTTAAAAATTCACTTAGAAAAGTTAGATAAAATTGATCCGAGATGATAAGGTTTAAAAAACCACTAACCACATTAAAATTTGAAACAAAAGAAGTTTTTTTAACTAAATAGCTACCGATGCTCTCTCCTAAAGCTGAAGGATTTTGTCGAGTTGGTTTTAACAAAGGGAAAAGCATTAAAGTAATATCTCCCTCAAAATCTTTACGAGTCAATTGGAATTCGAATTTTTCTAAATGCAGGTCAAAGGCTTCTTCTAACTTAGCTTTGACTTTAAGTGAAAGTAATTTTTCTAAGGTCTCCATAATTCAATCCCAAAGATAATTATAAACTCTATAATACAAGCTGAAGTATTTATGACTTATCTTTGACGTAAAAATGCTTTTAAACGTTTCTTATAATGAATCTGAGGTTAAGGAAAAGATTGAGGCAACAGTTGGAAGACCTTTCCCACTTATGGAGAGATGGTCAATGAATGGAATTGGCTCTCCAAAATTATTAATTTCTTCAACCTCTATTGATATTCACAACCTATTGATCTTAGATAACAATCGAAACTCATGTAATATAGAGCTACGTCCAAAGGGGATCATTTTAAGGTTCAGAAGTCTTTTAGAAACTTATGCTTTAATTATTCCTTATTACAAGCTAAATTTATACAAAGGGAAAGCAGAAGAATACTCAATTTACAAGGACCAACAATTTGTTAAGGTGTTAGTTAATAATAAGGACACCCAAAAGTTTTTTTCAAAATTAAAAGCTGAAAAAGCTAAAAAGCAAGCTCCGGGTATCGAAGATCTTTAGTAAAACTAAACTTTACGATGGTTGTGACCTGTATAAATTTGCCTGGGGCGCCCAATGGGTTCCTTATTAAAACGCATTTCTTTCCACTGTGCAATCCAACCGGGTAATCGACCAATAGCAAACATTACGGTAAACATCTCTGTGGGGATACCTAAAGCACGATAAATAATTCCAGAATAAAAATCAACATTAGGATAAAGCTTCCTTTTTATAAAATAAGGGTCTTCAAGTGCTTCCTGCTCAAGTTTTTTTGCGATTTCTAGTACTGGATCGTTTATCCCTAACTCATCCAGAACTTCATCTGCAGCAGTTTTGATAATCTTGGCTCGGGGGTCGAAATTTTTATAAACACGATGGCCAAATCCCATCAACCGAAAAGGATCATTTTTGTCTTTAGCCTTAGCCATAAACTTTTTAGTATCACCTCCATCATTTTTTATTTCTTCCAACATTTCAATCACAGCTTGGTTAGCGCCACCATGAAGTGGCCCCCATAAGGCAGAAATACCAGAGGCTATCGAGGGGAATAAACCCGCATGGGATGAACCAACCATTCTAACTGTAGATGTAGAACAGTTTTGTTCATGATCTGCATGTAAGATAAGAAGCTTATTCAAAGCGCTTACCAATGTAGTGCTAGCTTTAAAATCCTTGTTAGGCATTTTATAGATCATATAAGCCAAGTTATCCGTGTATGAGAGATCATAATTAGGATAATTAAGAGGGAGTCCTTTCATTTTTCTATGTGTCCACGATGCCAAAACAGGGAACTTTGCCAATAGAATAATAATGGCTTCATAAAAATCTTTTTCAGAATTAATATCTACAGAGGAAGGATTAAAGGCAATCAAAGCAGAGGTCAAAGATGACAAAATACCCATTGGGTGAGCCGACTTAGGAAAGCTTTTTAAAATAATTTTAAAATCTTCATCTACCAAAGCATAATCACGAATATCATCTTCAAACTTTTGGAGTTGGTCAGGCCTAGGCAAATCGCCAAAAATTAAAAGATAAGCTACTTCTATGAAGGAAGTGTTATTAGCTAAATCATCAATGGAGTAACCGCGATATCGAAGAATTCCCTCCTCACCATCGAGAAATGTAATCTCACTCTCACAGGATCCAGTATTCTTAAAACCTGGGTCTAAGGTTATTAAACCTGTTTGGGCCCTTAAAGTTTTAATATCGATAGCAGGTTCATCTTCTGAGCCATTTATCAGCGGAAACTTGTAACTTTTACCTCTGTAAATAAGATCAATTTGGTCTTCCATAATTTAATAAAAAGAAGATTAAAAGTAGTGAAATAAGAGCCAATATACAAGAGTAAAAAGTTTCAACAAATAACTTAAAAAAAACTAAAGGTTAAAAGCTTGATCCTGAGGGTAATATGCTTCATGTTCCAACTCTTCCTCAATTCGAAGGAGTTGATTATATTTAGCCATACGGTCACTTCGAGAGGCAGAGCCAGTCTTTATTTGGCCAGTATTCAATGCAACTGCAAGGTCAGCAATTGTATTGTCTTCCGTTTCACCAGAGCGATGAGACATAACTGATGTATATCCAGACCTGTGCGCCATCTCCACTGCTGCAATGGTCTCGGACAAAGTACCTATCTGATTAACCTTTATTAAAATAGAATTAGCGATACCTTCTTTAATTCCTTTAGAAAGTCGAGTCACATTGGTAACAAAAAGGTCATCTCCTACTAATTGAACATTATTTCCAGTATTATCAGTAAGAAGTTTCCAGCCTTCCCAATCATTCTCATCCATTCCATCTTCAATTGAAATTATTGGATATTTTGTGCTTAAATCAGTCAAGAATTGGGCTTGTTCGGCAGAAGATCTTATTACACCTTTGTCACCCTCAAACTTTGTATAATCATAAAAACCATCAACATAAAACTCAGCCGCAGCACAATCTAAAGCAATCATCACCTCAGATCCAGATTTATATCCTGCATTTTTTACAGCTATGAGGATCGTCTCTAAAGCATCCTCTGTTCCATCTAAATTTGGAGCAAAACCGCCCTCATCTCCAACTGCGGTGCTCAAGCCTCTATCATGAAGGACTTTTTT
>MDTB01178706.1_pt1 | contig 10960 bp, 10 predicted proteins | sample 811161 | NCBI WGS metagenome assembly MDTB01 (sample SAMN05326650, study PRJNA326480) | marine metagenome | isolation source: seawater | place: Mediterranean Sea | collected 2009 | reverse complement strand
GTAATGGCGCAGCATCGGGGTGAGCTGCTGCGGATCCACCTGGCTGTGATGGGCCCAGGCCGGTTCGTCCTGCGGGCTGGGGTCTGGATCGGTGCTGAGTGGTGCTGCGGTGGTGTGGTGGCTTGCAGTGGTTTGGCGTTGGCGTGGACGGGCCGCGGCATCGGCACCGAGTTCGTCATCGCTGAGATCGTGGCTGGCTGCCGCAGGTTCGCTGGCATTTGCCGCCGCCGATGGGGCGGCCGGTTCAGGCGCGCCAAACAGATTGCCCTGCAGGGCGTCGTCAGTGGGCTGGGACGCGGACCGGGGCATCGGCTGCACACTCGAATCCGGATCGTACCGATACCAATGAGTAATTAAGTCCCTCGTGGAGTTTTTGCATGCAAAACAACAGTGGATTGCTCATTTCTTGGTAAAAATTCTTCTGTTTTCACAGGAGCTGATCCAAGCTCAATGGTGTTCCTGATTCATAGGCACGCCTGGCCTTTCGTCCCAGGAGTTGTTCGAAGAGATGTGGTGGCGCACCGTCACCAGGCCTAACGATGCGGATATTCTTCTCAGTGAACAGATCACCTTCATTGATGTCCTGAGCGACATAAATGGAGCGGCGGAAAACGAGGCTCTTGCGTTCGGCTTCGGTTGGGCCGTAGCGCACAGTCCCTAGGGCCTGCCAGGCTCGTTCCGTTTCGACGACTAGATTCTCCATTTCTTGAGGCTCCAAGGAAAATGCACTGTCGACGCCGCCGTCTTTGCGCGCCATTGTGAAGTGTTTTTCAATGACTGAGGCGCCCAAAGCTACTGAGGCAACTGCAACTCCTAGTCCCATGGTGTGATCGCTGAGACCGACTTCCGTATGAAATAGGTCGCGCAGATGGGCAATCGTCCGAATATTGGTGTTTTCAGGACTCGCCGGGTACGTGCTTGTGCATTTCAGCAAAATGAGTTGATTGCACCCTGCATCACGAGCAGTATTTACTGCCAGCTCGAGTTCACCAAGGCTGGCCATTCCGGTGGAAATGATCAGTGGTTTACCTGTGGCTGCAGCTTTCGTGATTAAAGGCAAGTGATTGTTCTCGAAACTAGCAATTTTGTATGCAGAGGCATTCATATTTTCGAGAAAGTCGACAGCTGTTTCATCAAAAGGTGAACTGAAACAGATCAATCCAAGCTCATGGGCGCGCTCCATAATTGGTGCATGCCATTCCCAGGGCGTGTAGGCCAATTTGTAAAGGTCATGAAGATTTTTTCCAGCCCAGGGAGACTGAGGATCATTGATTTCGAAACTACCGCCTCTTTTGTCGAGAGTAATTGTGTCGGCGGTGTAGGTCTGTAATTTGATTGCGTGTGCACCTGCCTGAGCAGCAGCTTCGACGATCATCAGAGCTCGTTCAAGGCTTTGGTTGTGATTGCCGCTCATTTCGGCAATCACAAATGGCGGGTGGTCTACACCGATGGGACGGCCGGCAATCTCGATGGTCATGAGAGGAAGTCTTGGTTTAACGATTGATGTGGTGGCATTTGCACGATCCTTACATCGGCATGGAGCTCATGGCTGCGCTGTGATATTTGGCGGAACTCCAACCGCATCTGGGGCACTACAAGAGAAGTATTAGGATAATCCTCGGCATCGGGCATGTGGATCTGGTCCTGGCATGAGATCAGAGCTACTCAAGGGCAGTTGGTCAGGTTGCTCTGGAACGGGGTACTGCGGCTGAATAGCACCGCTTTCCCCTGTTGGGTGTGGTTACAAGCTCCTCACAGACGATTTGTTCAATCATCTTCTCAATCACGTCATCAGCACTGAGAAAAATTTCTTCTGCGCTGCTAAGAAGGCACAGAGGCTCCTTGGTGTCGACGTCACCATAATTCCACCTGGCACAGCAGCACAGATTTCATGGTGCTGCTGTGCCAGGTGGATGAAGTTTTGAAACGAACTGCCTCCGTGGCCATAGGACAAGTAGTTTAAATGCCCAATTTTAATTGGATAAATGTGTCAAATCGACTCTGGGATTAGATGGCTTCAATGCGGCACGAAAATCTACTGGTAATTCATCTCCGCTATAGCTTCTGAGGTGAATTTGGAGGGCTCGGCAATGCTCCCAAGGGGGGCATTAAATTGTCGGTAGAGATCATCCATTGTGTTGTTCTGCTGATGACTGGAAAGCAGCAGAATGGGGTGTTGGTGGAGAGATTGATTAGGACATATTATCGCATCAGTCTCTTGTTGCTCCCAGGTCGAATGAGATGAAATAGGTTTGTCCACCATGAAAAGTTGTTCGGAGCTTGTAAGTGCTAAGTTAGCTTAGTCAGATCGAAGATTCATAGTGTATCGCCGGCCGCGCAATACGAAGAATGCCGGATAACTTTGGTTATCGACAACCCGGAGCAAATTGAACTGCTCAGCTAGTGAGCGCTCTGGGTCAAGCTCTGAATCAGCTGGACGCCGCCGGCGGTAGTCGCTCGCTTCACCTCTCTGGGGCTGGGCTGTATTCACAACCTTCTGGTGGTGATCAAACCAAGTCAGGCAAAGATCAGAGGTGGCTTGGGCTAGTAAGACACGCCACTCTTCAGCTAGCTCGTTACCGTGGAGTTCAATATTTTGTTGCAGGTAAATGGAACCGGCGTCGAGATCGGCAACTGCTTCAAATAGGGTGATCGGGATAGATTTAGCTCCCTCGAGGATTTGCCAAGTCATTGGGCTCCAACCTTGCCCCTTGGGCAGGGCGCTGGCATGGACCACGAGGTTGTGCCGATGAAGCGCCAGTTGCTGAGAATTGAGCAAACGACCGCAGCTCAGCAACAGGCACACGTCGCCTTTGCAAAGAGCTGACGGAGTGTGGATCCAACGAACAGCATGTCCGCGCTGAAACAGAGCCCTTATCAGATCTGGAAGAAATGCATTGAGCCAACTGCCACGATCGCTGAGCAGTGTGATGCGGCTGGGCGCTAACGCCAGCGAGTCACCGCCCGAGGCTGTGGGATGCGAATCAGAGAGGAGTTCTGAATCAGAAGTGATGTCGCCGCGTGCAAAGCAGACATTGCGTTGGGTATTGCCACTTAGAAACTCAGCCATCGCTTCTGGAGCAGGACTCCAGCGCTGTTCCATCGCTTGAAGCCCTAACCGCACCAGATCGTCAGCCAATCCATGGCCACGGGCACAGCGATCGAGCGAGAGCTTTAACGCGGCCTCACTGGCATCATCTGGAGAGCTGGCGGGCTGCCGATCAAAGCGGATCTGGCCGATCGGACAGCCATCTGCTGTTGTAATGATCAGTAAAAGGCAGTTTGGATCTGCCAGGCCTTTCAGAAGCCAGTGGTGGTGATCGTCCGGTGCAATCGGCTCCGGGGAGAAGCTGTTGGTGAGTACCTGAGGCTCGTTGGCCCAGTGCAAGAGCAGGGCATTGTCTGCAGCTATGGCTGGTCGCAGGCTGAGTGCCCCCTGGGGGCCCAGCATCGCCATCGCTAGGCGTGGTGCACCCCAGCCATCAGTCAGTGCAATGTCTGTCTTTCCAGGTTTCGATTCAGTAAGCAGACGAAGCAGCGTGGAGCGGATCTGCTCAGCAGTCACGCTGGCCCCATCGCCCAAGAGCTGGAGATGGCCAGCTTGATCAAGAGCCTCTGACGAAGACAGTTGGTTCGCAGCAATCGCCACCACGATGCTTGGGAGCCGAAGACAGGCTCTTTCCCAGGTGGTGGCACCACCGGCGCCGATCGCCAGATCAGCACGAGCGATTAAACCTGACAAGCTCGGCAATGGTTCATGCAGGGTGGTGTGGGGTCTACTGGCCACCAGCTCTGCCACCGCCTGACGATGGGGACTTTGAAGCCCCAGCACAACATCCACCGCGAGATGAGCCAGCGCCGGATCCATCAAGGCCTCAAGCGCACGGCCCACTAAATTGAATTTATCTACCCCCCCGAAGAACACCAGCACCCGACGAAGCTCGGTGCGGTGCGGCACCAGCTGATGCAGCTGGGCATAATCCGACCCTAATAAAGCATAATGGGGCCCAAGAAGCTGGCTGCACTGCGTCGGCACCAGTTCCTGATAACGATGATAAGTGGCCTCACCGAAAAAGTTCTGATCCAACAACAGATCGGCCTGGTGAATTCGATCTGCCAAGTCATCGATTACGAGGATCTTGGGAGCTGCATCGGTTCTGGACAAACCCCAGAGAAGTTGCGCTTCCCAGTGGGAGTCAAGACCGTAGTGGTCTGTCACGATCCAACTGACGCCGTTGATGCCGGCACTAGCGAGAACATCAAGACACTGGGCGGCATCCTGATCCTGAGTGCAACCCAGCCATGCACCATAAAGATCTCTTCCCTCCAAGCCTTCACAGGCTGCCAAGGGCTTCTCGGGTAGAGCCAGCACATAAAACTCTTGCTTGAGCAGATTGATCAGATCACCGGGCTGACGGCGACATAAAAAGATGACCTCCGAACCACAGCGCTGCAGCTCTCGGGCCAAGGTCCGGCAGCGCATCACATGCCCACTGCCGATCAGCAGTGATGCATCGCAGCGGATGAGGATGCGGGTCATACGAGCTGTCGAAGCAGGCAAAACGCTTCCGGTGATTTGACTCCTGACAGAGCGCAGTGCCTGCGTTCTAGGCGCTCATGATGGTCCACATTCAAATCACCAGTATGGTGAACGTAATAACATTCTGGGTGGTGGCGCTCGACGCATTCTTTGCTGCGCTTGATGAGATCAAGATGATTCAAGGAATCCAAGCTGTTTTCTGTAAGGGCGAGGAGCTCCACGCCCGCTGAACCAAGGTTTGTTCCAACCGTTTGTGGCGCTTGAAGCAGGGCTAAAAGTTCCTCTGGCGTTTGGGCTCGTTCGCGCTCTTGCTGGCGTGGCGTTGAGCACTCTGCAAAGATGAAGACCTGCACTGGATCTCTGGAGTAAGTATGAAGAGCAATATTTCTGCTGCAACCGAGTGCTTCATCACCTGAATTGCCGGCTACCAACAAAATTTTATTCATTGCAGTTAGATCCATACTTCATCAGCGCACCCTCTCAGTTCAGGCGTTTGAAGCCACCGTGGCAGACAGGGCCTTCCAAGAGTTCATCCACGGAACGTCCAACTTCACATTCAGCAATTAGGGCAAAAACCTCATCAAGAGCTTCCAAATACAGCTCCAGAATATCAGTCGTATGCGCCAAGCAGACATAACAGCTCGTTGCCGCCAAATACCCTTTCTTGAGCATTTCCTGGGTGATCAGTGTCTTGTAGGCCAAAGCTTGAGGGCTCTGAATAGCGAATCCCGTTAGAGCCGGTAAGCCGTTGTGTTTGATGGATAGCCCATGGCGATCTGCGAGCTCCTGCCAACTGCTACGAAGATGTAGCCCAATGGATGTGATCTGCTCCCAACTGCGTTCGCGCTCCATTACCTCAAGGGTTTTCAGAGCAGCCGTAGGCCCAATGCGTTCAGTCCAGAAAGTGCTGCTTATAAAAGTGCTTTGGGCCGCTTCCATCACGGCACGACGGCCGATGGTGGCCGTGATGGCATAGCCATTGCCAAGGGCCTTGCCAAACATTGCCATATCTGGCTCCACGTCGTATTTCAGATGCAGCCCACCGAAGGTTTCGCGAAAGCCTGATGTGCATTCATCAAAGATCAGAACGATGCCGCGTCGCGTACATAGATCACGCACACCCTCGAGGAAACCAGGATCAGGAGGGCTGCTGCGCTGCACCTCCATTTTCACGGCTGCCAACTCGTGAGTAGATGCGATGCTCTCGAGTTGATCCAGCCGATTGAAGCTGAATGGCTGCACGGTTCCCGCAAGACCACGGGGCACACCGTTGGGTTCAAGCCCCGGCAGCAGGTGCTCCTCCAATCCGGAGTCGTTCTTGAGGTTCGTGGCCAGATACCAGTCGTGCCAGCCGTGATAACCGCAAATGGCCACAGTGTCTCGCCCAGTGGCTGCACGTGCAATGCGGATGGCTATGGCATTTGCCTCGCCTCCGCTGCGAGCAAATCGAGCCATCTCGGCCCAGGGGTGCAGCTCAACCAGACGCTCAGCTAGCCAGACCTCCTCAGGGCAATTGAGGGTGCTCAAGTTGCCTGAGGCAACAGTGGCTGCCACTGCAGCATCAACCTCGGGATGTGCATAGCCGAGCAGGTTGGTGCCGACCCCCATGATGCTCATATCAATAAGCTCACGGTTGTCAAGATCCCAGACGCGGCATCCCTTAATGCGTGAGAAATAAGAAGGCCAATGTTCTGGAAGGAACATTTCAGCCCGCTTCGAGAGAAGCATGTTGCCCCCAGGGATTACCCGTTTGGCTCGGCGCCATAGCTTCTGACCTTGCCCCATTACTGCTCCCTCGTTACGCGTGAATTTGGCATTAGCCGCAAACAAATCAGGTTGCTGTTGTGATAACTTAAGCACTTCCTTCCAACTGAAATCAGATCGCCCCCCGAAGTGCTCAACCACGGAACGGATCACCTGAAGATCTTCCGGCTCGTCAACAGTCCATCTCATTAAAGATAGGTCTTCGTGATGTTGTTTTTGTCCTAAGCGACAATTTCCGCTTTCCCGGATCCAGGGCGTAACATGTTCGCGTTGGTCGGCATCATGACATTTTTGTTGCGCAAATAACAATGAATTCCTAGAAAAAATTTCTATATCAAGTCCATCCGGATAGGTTGGCGATATACAATTAGACAAGTAATCAATTTGCTGTTCGTTAAAGTCAAGTATCATTTCGTCAATAAGTCCAGGATCTACAAGCGGGCAATCACCAGTAATTCGAATCAAAATATTTGCTTCTGTATGTCTTGCTGCCAGCGCAAAGCGAGACAGAACATCATTTTGACTACCGCGTACTACTGTCAGTCCTAGAGACTCGCCAAGCTGAGCAAGATCATCATCTTCTTTTAATTCAGTAGTTGCCAGGATGAGACGATCAACAGAAGCGCATTGGTTTAATCGTTCTACAAGAAATGCAATCATCGGCCGACCAGCTAAATCAGAAAGTACTTTTCTTGGAAGTCGGCTGGATCCAGTGCGAGCCTGGATAATGACAACAACTTGATCAGCGTGAATGTGGTGATGGTGTTGGGAAAAGGCATCTTCCTCCCCTTGGAGGGATACCTGCCGAGGAGGAGTATTCATCGTGATGGCCAGCGACGAGGGTCTAGATCATTAACATTTTTCCAAGCCCATTTTTGTGGTGCTTCAGGGGGGATAGCCTTCTTATCCGCCCAGGCTTGTAACACTTGAGCAAGTTCTTGCCTCGAAATCACACCGAATACAACAGCTTCCACACCTTCACACAAGCGAATGAATTCAAGGGCGCCAGCCAGAGGTGAAATTCCCCGGAGCTGTAGATGTTCAAGCCATTGTTTGTGATGCGCGCGCAATTCTTGTGAGAGGTAGTCCGGCCATTGCTGCGGTAACTGTAGCAACAACCCCTGGAGCAGCACACTTCTCACATGTACTGAAATACCTCGTTCATGGAGATAGTTAACGGTGCCATCATGGATTAGGCGTTGGTCGTATATCGATAGGGGAAGCTGCACCAGCTGCATACGATCCAATGGCAAACCCTCGAGCTCAGAGGAGTCATAAATCGAGATACCAATACGATCAACAAGCCCACGGTCACGAAGACTCTCTAACCAATCGAGAAGTGCCTTTCCATTATGTTCGATTAGATCTGAGGATCGATGTAAGAGAAACCCATCAAGCTTTGGGACTTTCAAACGTTGCAGACTTGTGATCAGACTTTCTTTCCAGCTTTGCACCGGTGCTCTCGCCGGCAATTTGCTGATTATGCGCCGAGATGTTACGGCAGGCAAGCAGCTTCCCAAAACCTTTTCTGCGTTTCCGTAGGCATGAGCAGTATCAAATAGGTTAATTCCCGATGAAACAGCTAAGTTTAGAATTTGTCGAACTTCTTCTTCCGAAACACGCCCAGTTTGGTTGGTTATCCCGTATGAGAGACCAAATTGTACTGTACCGAGGCATAACTGGGGAGTGTGGATCATGGATCAAGCAGTAATTCAAGAGTCCGGATGACTCTTTGTTGATCAAAATCACTCAGACCTGGAAAGAGTGGAAGGCTAATTGCACTTGTGGCGTAGGATTCTGCCTCTGGTAAATCGCCTTCACAAAAACCAAGTTTTCTGTAATAAGGTTGTAAGTGAACAGGGCAATAATGCAGTTGCACTCCGATATCGGCTGATCTGAAGCCCTCAAAAACTTTCCTGTGCAGTGTCGATGAGCAATTTACTATTCTGATTACAGCCAAGTGTACAGAACTAATTACATTGCCTGGAATGTCGAGCAATCTCACAGGTAATTTATCGATGAGTTCTTGATATCTCTTGTATTGCCTATTTCGTTCAGATACAATGTTGTCAAGCTTGCTTAATTGACTCAATCCAAGTGCTGCCTGGAGGTCAGTCATTCGATAGTTAAATCCGAGATCCTGTTGTTCATAACTCCAAGGACCGGGAGAGATTTGTTCGAAACGTTCTGGATTTTTTGTGATGCCATGGCATCGTAACTCTTTCATGCGTCGCTCTAGATCAGGGTTATTGGTTGTAGCTAAACCACCTTCGCCAGTTGTGATGATTTTCACGGGATGGAAGCTGAAAACAGTTATGTTGCTGTACTTGCAGTTGCCTACAGGATTGCCGCAATAACGTCCTCCAATCGCATGGCTTGCATCTTCTACAACTGCAAAGCCATACTTTTGGGCTAAACCAGCGATGGATTCCATGTCGCAACTGGTTCCACACAAATGAACAGTGACCAATACTTTGGGTAGATTTCCGTTGACCTCTGCTAGTTCTAACTTGGCGGTAAGTGCTTCAATACTTATCAACCCTGTTGCAGGATCAATATCTACAAAATCTACGAAAGCCCCGCAGTAACGACCGCAGTTTGCTGAAGCTACAAATGTTATAGCTGAAGTCCATAAATAGTCTCCAGGTCCCAGACCTAAAGAAAGACATGCGACGTGCAAGGCACTGGTAGCACTGTTAACTGCAACGCCGAAACGAGAACCTACCTCGCAAGCCACTGCTTGTTCAAAATCTGGAACTGCCGGCCCTTGGGTGAGGTAAGGGCCCTGCATAACCTTGACGACAGCAGCAATGTCTTCTTCCGAGATATTCTGCCGGCCATAAGGAATAAATTGATTTTTGAGTGTTGACATGGTCATTAAGAATCAAATTGGTCTAAAACTCGGATCAATATGTTCACGGATTAAATCTCGCAATTTCTCGACATCTAGAAAATCGGAGTTTTCCCCTGAATTATAGGAAAATCCTGGCTCCACGGACACAAAATTCCGACCTGCTGACAAATAATTATTCTGTACCCAGCCGTCGCTAGGTAATATCGCGTAGTATTTTCCTAAATCAATTGTAGAAAAGCTGTCTGATGCGGTAATCATTTCTTCGTGGATTTTCTCTCCTGGTCTGATTCCAGTAATCTTTTTTTGACAACTGGGTCCTATAGCTTCTGCAACATCAGTAATACGATAACTGGGTATTTTGGGGACAAAAACTTCTCCACCTAGTCCATTTGATATGGCCCACATGACCATGTCGACACCATCTGTAAGTGAAATATTAAAACGAGTCATTGCCGGGTCGGTGATTGGTAGAAACCCTTTCTTGGCACTTTCTAGGAAAAAGGGGATTACCGATCCGCGTGAACCCATGACATTTCCGTATCGTACCACTGAAAAACGTAAACCGCGCGATCCTTTGATGTTGTTGGCAGCAATAAATAATTTGTCGGAACATAGCTTTGTTGCTCCGTAAAGGTTAATGGGTGCGGCGGCTTTATCAGTGCTAAGCGCAACAACATTTTTCACTCCTGTGTCAAGGCAGGCCTCAATAATATTTTCTGAACCTAAAACATTTGTTTTAATGAACTCCATTGGGTTGTATTCGGCTGCAGGCACCTGTTTGAGAGCCGCTGCATGCACAACGGTCTCAATTCCTTCAAGTGCCCTTTCCAATCTTTTTCGGTCTCTTATGTCACCTAAAAAAAAGCGTAATTGAGGAAATAAATGTTTTGGATATTTTTGGAGTAATTCCCATTGCTTTAGCTCGTCTCTGCTGTAGATCACTATTCTGTCTGTGCTGTTTTTATCTTTAAGAAGCTTGGCGATAAAGGCTTTGCCAAAACTTCCGGTTGCACCCGTAATTAAAATGTTTTTCAAGTCATTGTTTGCTACTTGCGAATATTGTAGCATCTTGCTTGCGCGGCCACGCAAATATTTGATGTAAAGGCGTTGCGCAACGTGTTTAGGCCTATTTATTTATGTATTGGATTCAATGTTTGTTTATCTTCGCATCACCATGAGCTTTTGAGAATCGGCATCTTGGAAGCCAAGTTGCTTGTAAAAACCGGCACTGTTGGTTGTCATCAAATACACCCTCTCCACTCCCGCAACAGGCGCAGTGTGCAGCAGTTCTTCGATCACCCGGCGGCCGAGGCCATGGCCCTGCAGATCACCGGCCACCACGATGTCCCAGAGCACGGCACGGCTGAAGCCATCGGAGGTGGCCCGCCCGAAGCCCACCAGCCGCTTGCCGCGCCAGATGCTCACCACGGCGTCGCTGCCGGCTAGCAGCCGCCGCAGCTGGGAAAAGCTGCGGCCTCGGGCCCAGAAGGCATGGCGATCGAAAAGACGTTGCAGCTTGAGCAGCGCCCGGCTGGGGTGCAGATCCGGCCCGAGGCCCAGCCAACGCAGGCCTGGGGCACCGGGGGCATGGTTAACCAGCCGGATCGGGTTCACTGGTCAGGGAGCCGCAGCACATCATCTTGCTCCCCGGCGATAATTGATGGCCGCCGTTTGGCCCCGCAGCACCCATGCCCGCCTACGACCTCACGGCGCCCTACAGCCCTAAGGGCGATCAGCCCTCGGCGATCAAGCAACTGGTGGCGGGGGTCAACAGCGGCGAGCGTTATCAGACGTTGCTGGGG
>MDTB01133919.1_pt1 | contig 10960 bp, 7 predicted proteins | sample 811161 | NCBI WGS metagenome assembly MDTB01 (sample SAMN05326650, study PRJNA326480) | marine metagenome | isolation source: seawater | place: Mediterranean Sea | collected 2009 | reverse complement strand
TGCATCTAAAGATGCGATAGTGTCGGCCTTTAAAACAATTTTTCTTCAGGAAATTGCTATTAAAAAAGCTATTGAAAGCGGAGTTGATGAATCTTTTGTTTATAGTGATAGAAGAGATGTGATGGCTTCTGAATTGTTGTTTGATGCTTACATCAACCGCTTAGTTAATAATATTGAAAAGCCTAATAAAAAGGATGTTGAAAATTATTACAATCAAAACATACCTAAATATTCTAATGATGAAAAGGTTGTTATTAGAGAAATTAGAGTTGCAAACCAGCTTTTAGCTGATAGTCTGTATAAAGAGCTCGAGAAAGGGAAAGATTTTGTTTTGCTCGCTCAAGAGCATAGTTCAATTAATCCTGCGGAGGGTGGTTTTGTTTTGCCTTTTACTAAAAAAGATAACAATTTTATTTTTAAAATAGTAGATAAAATAGAAATTGGTTCTTTTTCAAAAGTAACAGATATTGGAAACGGTTCTTTTTCTATTATCAAACTTATTAACCGTTTGCCAGGTGACCCTAAAAAATTAGACTTAGTTTTTAATGAAATAGAATTTAAAATTATTAATGAAAGACAAGATGAAATTAAAGAAAAGGATTTTAAAAGATTATTAAGAAAATATAATGTTGTTTTTAAAGATGTTTTATCCTTTTAAAGTGTTTTTTAGCAAACTATTTCTTTGTTCTTTGTTTGGGCTTCTTTTAGGACAATCAAAGGTTGACGGTGTTGCGGCTATTGTTGGAAAGAATATTGTTTTGCATAGTGATGTGTTGCAGCAGGCTCAATTTATTGCTATGGAGCGTGGTGTTGAACCATCAAAAAACCCTTATATTTTTGAAAAAATTTATTTTGATGCTCTTAATAATTTGATAAATCAATATGTTATATTAAATGTTGCTGAAAAAGATACAAATTTAATTATTACAAACATTGAAATTGATAGAGCTTTAAATCAACAAATTGAAGATTTTATATCAAAAGCGGGTTCTGAAAAACTTTTTCTTGAAATGGCTGGAATGTCAATGAGAGAAATAAAAAGCGATTACTGGCAAGATATACGAGATATGATGTATATTGAAAGATTTCAATATTCTTTAATACAAAACATCGATGTAAGTAGACTAGAAGTCCAAAACTTTTTCAGTACATATAAAGACTCTCTTCCAGTAATACCAGAAAAGTATAGTTATAGTCTAATAGAAATCCCTTTTGCTTCAAGTAAAAAAACAAATGATAAAATTATTTCTTTTTTAATAAATATAAAAAAGAGTGTTATAGATGAAAACCAGAGTTTTGATTCTCTTGCAATAAAACATTCAGAAGATCCTGGTTCTTCTTTTTCAGGAGGATATCTTGGTTTTACTAAAAGAGGAACGCTTGTTAAAGAATATGAAAAAGTCGCTTATTCCATGGATGTTGGAGAAATAAGCGATCCTATTAGGTCTGAGTTTGGTTTTCATTTAATAAAGTTAATTGATAGACAGGGAGAAAAGGTGTCTACACAACACATTTTAAAACTAAATAGTTTTTCCGATGAAGATAAAAATAATGCGTTGTATATTGCAGATAGTCTTTATGCTCATTTAAATAATGATTTTAATAACTTTGACTCTTTGTCGAATATTTATTCTAATGTTTTTAAAAATAATTCTGGTGTTTTTAAAGAAAAAACTTTTAATCAAATTCCAGAGAATATTATTTCTTTATTAGATAAAAAATTTCTAAATAGTTTAAGACCTCCATTAAAAACCAAAAACGGTTATATTCTAATTTATTTATATGATCACAAGCCTTCTATTAAACCAAATATTAACAATTCATGGGATATTATTTATAGCTTTGCGAAACAAAATAAACAAAATTCTTTTTTTTCCAACTATGTTGATAACGTAAAAAAATCCACATATATTAAAATTTTTAATTAACTTTTTGTTTATAAGTATAATCTTACAATAAATATCAACACAGTTGTTAACATAAAGGTTTTCTTTAAGTAAAAATAAAAATGTATATATTTTTTTTAATATATAGTTTTTATCATAGAGTTAATAAACATATGAACATACATATAATAATAATATAAGTAATTAAAATATATCTATATTTATATTTAAATAATTATTTTAAATAAATAAACCGTAAATTCAAATAATAAAAAGGGTTTAATAATGGAATTTTCAATAGATAAAAATGATCTTTTAAAAAATTTACAGTTATTATCAAAAGCTGTTCCTTCAAGATCTACATTACCAATAATTAGTAGTGCATTATTTACTGTTAATAATGATAATTTAAATTTAAGGGCAACAGATTTAGAAATAAGTTTAAATATTAAATGTAAAGTATCCGACTTTTCAAATGGATCTATTGCTATTCCTTTATCTAAACTTTTAGAAATAACAAGTGTAATGCCTGCAGGGTTATTAAAATTTAATGTTTCTGACATAGGGAAAGTAAATATTACAAGCGAGTCAGGTAAATATACTATAATGGGGCAGCCCTCTGATGAATTTCCAAAAGAACAATTAATAGAAAAAAGTGAAAATCTAAATCTTCGTTCTAATGATTTAAAAGATATAATTTTAAGCACTTCTTATGCAGCCAGCAAAGACGACCTAAAGCCAGTTTTGCAAGGAATATTATTTCAAATAAAAAACAATGAAATTATATCTGTAGCAACTGACGGTCATAGACTGGTTAAATTAGAAAAAAAACAATTAGAATCCTTAAATTTTTCAGGTAATGTAGTAATTCCTATAAAATTTTTATCTTTATTACATATGCAATTACCATCTGAAGAAGATGTATTAGTTAAAGTTGGTGAAAACCACGTTCAAGTACAAATAAATAATATTTTAATTACATCTAGAACAATAAATGATTCTTATCCAGACTATGAGGGGGTTATCCCAAAAGATAATTTGAAAACATTAATTGTAAATAAAAATGATTTCACAGAAGCTGTAAAAAGAGTTTCTATTTTTTCAAACAAAACAAGTAAACAGGTTTCATTGGAGTTAAATGAAAATAAGATGATAATTAGAACTGAAGATCCTGAAAACATAACAACAGGAATAGAAACTCTTGATTGTAATTATGATGGAGAACCTATGGTAATTGGATATAATGCAATGTATTTAAAAGAGGTATTACAACATCAAAAATCCGATGAAGTAAAAGTTATGTTAAAATCACCATTAAATGCAGGATTATTTGCTTCAATTGAAGAGGATATTAATAATAAAAATACAACATTATTAATGCCTATTAGGTTAAACGATTAATATTTGAAACCAAAAAAAATTAATTCATTATTAGCAGATTATTTTAAAGAAACAAAGTTTTTAGAAGTAAAGGATTCTTTAATTATAAGTAGAACATGGGAAAATATTGTAGGTAAAACTGTTGCTAAAAACACAGAAATTATAAATATAAAACATGGTATAATAGTAATAAAAACAACAAGCCCTGTTTGGAGAAATGAATTAAATTTTGAAAAAGAAAATCTTTTACAGAAAATGAAAGAAAAAGAACCAAAATTAAAAATTAAAAAAATAGAGTTCAGATGATAGAAAACAAATCAAAACCAGAATATAGTGCTGATAAAATAACTGTTTTAAAAGGCCTAGAGGCAGTAAGAAAAAGACCTGCTATGTATATAGGAGATGTGGGGATTAAAGGACTTCATCATTTAATATGGGAGGTTGTAGACAATTCAATTGATGAAGCAATGGCGGGACATTGTACAGAAATAAAAGTTTCTATACTATCTAGTGGTGGAGTTTGTGTTGAAGATAACGGGAGGGGAATTCCTGTAGATATAAATAAGAAAGAAGGAAAGTCAGGGTTAGAATTGGTTATGACCGTTTTACATGCTGGGGGAAAATTTGATAAAGACTCATATAAGGTTTCAGGAGGCCTTCATGGTGTTGGTATTTCTGTTGTAAACGCTCTATCAAAAAAATGTTCTGTCGTTATCAAGAGAGATGGTGGTCTTTTTTCACAAACTTATGAATATGGCAAAAGCACTACTGATGTTATCAAAGAAGGAGTTTCTACTTCAACTGGCACAAAAGTAACTTTTCATCCTGATGATAAAATATTTACAGAAAATGTTTATATCTTTGATATTGTAGATGAGAGACTTAGAGAATTAGCATATTTAAATAGTGGAATAAAAATAACTTTAGAAGATGAAAGATCAGAAAACGAAGCTGTAGTACATTATTATGAAGGAGGTTTATCAGAATTCATAGTTCATTTAGATGAAGGTCATAAACCTTTATTTGATAAACCTATTCAAATTACTGGAGAAAGAGAAGGTATACCTGTAGATATTGCCATCAGATACAATGAAAGTTACAATGAAACTATTTTAGCATTTGTTAATAATATAAATACTATTGAAGGAGGAACACATCTTTCAGGTTTTAAAACAGCACTAACAAGATCTTTAAATAAATATGCAACAAAAAATAATTTGTTAAAAGCCAAAAAGGGAGAGACCTTTTCATTATCTGGAGATGATGCTAGAGAAGGTATAACAGCTGTTTTATCAATAAAAGTTCCGGAACCTCAATTTGAAGGACAAACAAAAACCAAGCTCGGAAACGGAGAAGTTAAAGGGGTTTGCGATTCTATAATCATGGAGGGTCTTACAAGCTTTTTTGACCAAAATCCTGAAGTAGCAAAAAAAATTATTACAAAAGCAGAGTACGCTGCAAGAGCGAGAGAAGCTGCTAGAAAAGCAAGAGAGCTTGTTAGAAGAAAAAACGTATTGGATATATCAGCTTTACCTGGAAAGCTTGCAGATTGTTCTGAAAAAGACCCTTCAAGGTGTGAACTTTACCTCGTTGAGGGAGATTCTGCTGGAGGTTCTGCAAAACAAGGAAGAGATAGGAAGTTTCAGGCAATTTTACCCTTGAGAGGAAAAGTAATAAACGCAGAAAAGGCAAGGATTGATAAACTCTTAGAAAATAATGAGATACAAACAATTATAACAGCGCTAGGAGCGGGATTTGGTGATGAGGAAGAAATTTCAGGTAAAGAAGGAACATCTGTTGGAGGCTTTGATATAAACAAATTAAGATATCATAAAATAATAATAATGACAGATGCAGATGTAGATGGTAGTCACATTAGAACATTGTTGTTAACATTTTTATATAGAAAGATGCCAGAACTGCTTATAGGAGGTTTTGTTTATATAGCTCAACCACCACTATTTAAAATCACTAAAGGAAAAAAAATACATTATGCTTATACAGATCCTGAAAGAGATTCTATTTTAAAAGAAATAAAAACAGAAGGATTAAAAATTGATATCTCTAGGTATAAAGGTTTAGGTGAAATGAATGCGGACCAATTATGGGATACTACAATGAGTCCTTCAAATAGAACTCTTTTTAAGGTAACAATAGATGATGCCGTTGAAGCAAATAGAATTTTTTCTAAGCTCATGGGAGAAGAGGTTGAAGGCAGGAGAGAGTTTATAGAAACAAATGCAAAATTTGTTGTTAATTTAGACGTTTAAGGAAAATAAATAAATTATGTCAGAAGAAAATAATATAGAAGGTGTAATAGTAAATCGAGATATTGTTAGGGAAATGTCTGAATCGTATCTTAATTATTCCATGTCCGTTATTGTTAGCAGAGCTCTTCCGGATGTTCGAGATGGATTAAAACCTGTTCATAGAAGGGTTTTATATGGTACTTCTGATCTAGGAGCATCATGGAATAGGGGTTATAAAAAATGTGCTAGAATAGTTGGAGAAGTTATGGGTAAATATCATCCACATGGAGATTCTTCAGTATATGATTCACTTGTAAGAATGGCCCAGCCATGGTCCTTGAGGTATCCATTAATGGATGGGCAGGGCAACTTTGGTTCTGTTGATGGAGATAGTGCTGCTGCTATGAGATACACAGAAGCAAGAATGCATAAAATAAGTTCAGAAATATTAAAAGATTTAGAAAAAAATACAGTTGATTTTCAACCTAATTTTGATGATAGTTTAGAAGAGCCTGTCGTTTTACCAGCCCTTATACCTAATTTATTAATGAATGGAGCTGATGGAATTGCCGTTGGAATGGCAACAAAAATCCCGCCGCATAATTTAGGAGAATTATTATCTGGATTAAATGCATTGCTAGACAATCCAGATATTTCTATTGAAGAAATTTATACAGACCATATTACCGGGCCAGATTTTCCAACTGGCGGACTAATCTTTGGAATAGATGGAATTAAAAGCGCCTATAATACAGGTAGGGGGCGTGTAGTTATGCGTGCTAAAACAGTTATTGAAGAATTGCCAAATGGAAAAGAAGTAATAATTGTTAACGAGATACCCTTTCAAGTAAATAAAGCAAATTTAGTTGAAAAAATCGCTCATCTTGTCAGAGATAAAAAAGTTGAAGGAATTTCTGATCTAAGGGATGAATCTGATAAAGATGGAATAAGAATTGTTATTGAGTGTAAAAGAGATTCAATTGCTTCAATAGTTTTAAACAATTTATTTAAATATTCACAACTTCAAGATAGTTTTGGTGTTATAATGCTTGCTCTTGTTGATGGCATTCCAACTGTAATGAATATTAAAACAATGTTAACACATTTTTTAAATTTTAGAAGAGAAGTTATAGTAAAACGAACGACTTTTGAACTCAAAGAAGCTGAAAACAGAGCTCATATTTTAGAAGGATTAAAGATTGCACAAGAAAATATTGACGCGGTAATAAAGCTTATTAAAGCATCTTCTGATCCAGAAGAAGCAAAAAAAGGTTTAATGTCTACTTTTAATTTATCTGAAAGGCAGTCAAAAGCTATTTTAGATATGAGACTTCAGAGACTAACATCTCTTGAAGTTGACAAAATTGTAAAAGAATTAGAAGCTTTGATAATCGTTATAAAAGATTTAAAGGAAATATTATCTAGCTATGATCTTCAAAGCTCAATAATTAAAGAAGAGTTTGAAGAAATTTCCAAAAAATATAGTGATCAGCGCAGGTCTGAAATAATTCCTGTTTCTGGAGATCTTTCCATTGAAGATATTATTGCAAATGAAGAAATGGTTGTGACTATTACGCATAATGGATATATAAAAAGACTTCCAACCTCTACTTGGAAAACACAAAGAAGAGGTGGCCGTGGTATGAAAGGAGCTCATACTAAAGAAGATGATTTTATTGAGCATCTATTTATTGCATCAACACACGATACAATGCTTTTCTTTACTGATAGAGGAAAATGTTATTGGTTAAAAGTTCATGAAATACCACCAGGGCTTAGAACCTCTCAAGGAAGAGCAATAGTTAATCTTATAGGCTGTGAGCCTGGCGAAAAAGTAAAAACATTTGTTTCTGTAAAGGAGTTTGTTGATACAGATTATATTGTTATGGCAACAAAGCAAGGCATTATTAAAAAAACAGCTCTTTCTATGTATAGTAAGCCCAGAAAAGGGGGAATATATGCAATTGAAGTTAGAGAATCAGATGAACTGATTCAAGCGAAAATAACACATGGTGATACAGATATAGTTCTAGCAACTTTTAATGGAAAATCTATAAGATTTAATGAAAATAATGTTAGGCCTACAGGTCGAAAAACAATGGGTGTTAGAGGAATAAAACTAAGTAGTAAAGAAGATTATGTTATAGGAATGCTTGTAGTTAAAAGAGAAGGTTCTGTAATGGTTGTGACAAATAAAGGTTATGGAAAAAGAAGTGATATCTCTGAATATAGAGCTCAAAGCCGTGGTGGAAAAGGCGTTATAACTATTAAAGCAACAGAAAAAGTAGGAAATTTAGTAGCTATAATGGAGGCAGTCGATGAAGATGATATAATGTTAATAACAGATAAGGGAATTATGATAAGACAGCCTGTTGAAAACATTAGAACTATAGGAAGAAATACTCAAGGAGTTAAATTGGCAAAACTTGATAAAAAAACTTATATAACATCAGTTACAAAGGTTTTAAAATCTGAAGAAAATGACAATGAAGGTGAAGAAGGAGAAGAAGGAGAAGGAGGGGGAGAGGAAAACACAGAAACTAAATCAGAATGAATGATATAGTACAAATAAAAAAAAACTTACTAAATATAAATAATAAAGTATCAGAAGCCGCAAAAGCATCTGGTAGATCGAAAAAAGATATTACATTGGTAGCGGTAACCAAAACCTTCCCAGAAATAGCCTGGCAGATGTCATTAAAATCTGGATTATTAGTAATTGGTGAAAATAGAATTAAAGAGACAGAAGAAAAATACAAAACTTCTATAAATAATGATAAAATTGAACTTCATTTAATTGGTCATTTGCAATCAAATAAAGTTAGAAAAGCAATAAAGTTATTTAATACTATTCAAACAGTTGATAGTTTAAAGCTTGCAAATAAAATCAATACTGTTGCGAAAGAAAACAATAAAACTCAAAATATTTATATTCAAGTGAATTCAGGAAAAGATAGTAAAAAAACAGGATTTGATCTTGAAGGTGTATATGAAAACATTCAAAAAATTTCAATGCTTAAAAATATAAAAATTAAAGGAATAATGACAATACCTCCCAATTTATTACCTGAAAACAAACTTAGAGATATTTATAAAGTTACTAAAAACATTAAAGATGAAGTATATAAAAACATCATTAGTTCATGTACTGATTTATCAATGGGTATGAGCAATGATTATCAAATTGCTATTCAAGAAGGTGCAACACATATTCGATTAGGAACAGCAATTTTTGGTAGTAGAACAAGGTGAAGTTAAAGGTTATAACGAAACATCTCTATAAAGCTCTACCTGCTGAAAATAACATTAAAAATATTTTATCTCTACCATCAGAAAATTTTCAAAAATGCTTCTCAATATTAAACAATAAAAAAATAAAACAAATTGATATTTTTGATCTTACATCAACAAAATTAGTTAATTATAATACAATTATTAAAGTAAAAGACCATATTAATAAAAGTGGAGCGAATTTTTTATTAGGTAATCAAATTTTTTTAAATATAGATTTTATTGATGTAACTAAAATATATAATTATGATGATGAATCTGTTATTACAACTAGTTGTGGCAAGCAATTAAATAAGAATTATGATTTTCCTAATCATTATCTATCAAATTTAACAATATTAGCTCACGCATTACAGATTCCAACAATAAACGCTTTTTTATATAACCTCCCCTAATTTTTCATTTTTTTGAAAAAACAATAAAAAGCCTTAATTTATATTAATATAAATTATTGGAGAATTAAATGAAACATGTATTTTCTTTTGGTAATGGTGTTGCTGATGGTTCTGCAAAAGATAAAAATTTATTAGGAGGGAAAGGGGCGAATCTCTCCGAGATGACTAATATGGGAATTCCTGTTCCTCCAGGCTTTACCATTAGTACAGATGTATGTAAGTTTTTTATGGAAAAAGAAACTTTACCAGAATATTTAGAACCACAAGTTCAAAAAGCTTTCCAAAATATTGAATTCATCATGAGTCAAAGGTTTGGTTGTAAAAAAAAACCATTATTAGTTTCTGTGAGATCTGGTGCTCGTCAATCTATGCCCGGTATGATGGAAACAGTTTTAAATATTGGAATAACATCTAAAACCATTCCTGGTTTAATTAAAAGCTCTGGTAATGAAAAATTTGTTTATGATGCATACCGTAGATTAATAATGATGTATTCAGATGTAGTTATAGAAAAAAAATTAGACTATGAGTTTAAAGAAGGAGGGTCTATAAGAGAAAAATTAGAATCAATTTTAAATGAAATGAAAAGAAAGAATGATTTAAAAATTGATTCTGATCTTTCGATCACTCAGTTAAAAAAATTATGTAATTTATTTAAAGAAGAGATTAATAAAACCTTAGGAGAAAAATTTCCCGATGATCCTTATATTCAGTTGTGGGGAGCAGTTAAAGCAGTTTTTAAATCATGGAATGGAAAAAGAGCAATAAATTATAGAAAAATAGAAAACATACCAAATCATTGGGGTACAGCTGTTAATATTCAAGCAATGGTTTTTGGAAATAGAAATAAAAACTCAGCTACTGGTGTAGGATTTACTAGAGATCCTTCTTCAGGAGAAAATACTTTTTATGGAGAATGGCTTCCCAATGCTCAAGGAGAAGATGTTGTTGCTGGAATTCGAACACCAAACCCATTAAATTCATTTAACACAAATTATAATACAAAACGCCTTCCAACTTTAAATGTAGTTATGCCACAACTATATGCAGAATTAGATATTATACAAAAAAAATTAGAACGTCACTATACTGATATGCAGGACATTGAATTTACAATTGATAATGGAAAATTATGGATGCTCCAAACTAGAACAGGTAAAAGAAATGGACATGCAGCAGTTCAAATTGCTATAGAAATGCTAAAAGAGAACCTAATAGATGAAAAAACTGCAATTAACCGCATTAAGCCTGAACAGCTTGATGAAATAATGCATCCTATGCTAGATAAAAAGATAGAAAAACAAGCCAAATGTTTAACTAGGGGTTTACCGGCAGGACCTGGAGGTGCATCAGGACAGATTGTATTTACAGCAAATGACGCAGAAAAATGGCACAAAAAAGGAAAAAAAGTTATTTTAGTAAGAAATGAAACATCTCCTGAAGATGTTCATGGAATGTATGTTTCAGAAGCTATATTAACTGATAGAGGCGGAATCACATCGCATGCTGCATTAGTTGCTCGAGGTTGGGGAAAGTGTTGTGTTGTTGGATGCTCAAATTTAAAAATATCTTTAATAAATAAAACATTATCCATTGATGGCAGTATTTTAAAAGAAGGGGACTGGATAACATTAAATGGAAGCAATGGAAATGTATATAAAGATAAATTACCATTAATTGATGCAGATTTAAAAAATAATAAATCATTTCAGATATTAATGAAAATTGCAGATAAGCATAAGACATTAAATGTTCGAAC
>MDTB01097707.1_pt1 | contig 10960 bp, 11 predicted proteins | sample 811161 | NCBI WGS metagenome assembly MDTB01 (sample SAMN05326650, study PRJNA326480) | marine metagenome | isolation source: seawater | place: Mediterranean Sea | collected 2009 | reverse complement strand
TGAAGAACAAAAAGGACACAGGTTTTTGTCTTAGGCGAAATCTTGACATTCCTTTTGACCACTCATCAGTTGAATCCTGTCATCCCGATTGGGTGAAATCGCCTCAATAACATGGCCTGAAGTTCTTCGAGGCTGGAGTGATGTCGTTCAATGCTGCCTACAAAGTTAATGTTTTCGTGTTTCTTCTTGGTGAAGGCTCAGGAAGCCCTCACGATTAATAAGGCTTTGAACAAGTTGATTTCATTACGTTGAATCCAAGCCGTGATTTGATGAATGAAATCGATATTCGCTGTCCTGATGCTTGCTTGTTGTGGCACCGTGGCTTCGCCGGCTGAGGCGGCTCAGGCGACCATGGCTGCAGACTGTCGTTTGATGGACCGACGTGGTGCTGATGTGACAATCCCCTGCAAGGTTGTGACCCATAACGACAAGGTGATTTCGTTGAATGTCACGTTGAAAAACAAGGAAAATTATTCACGAGTTTTTACTCAGATCAAGAAGCTGTCCGGTGATCAATGGCTTGTCAAAGACGACACCGGTCGGGAATGGCACGGGCAGGGCCATCAAGGTGGTCTGACCTTCAAAAGTCAGGAATATATGTATGTTGTCTACTACCGTTAAATGTTGATCTTAAGAAGTGGATTTATGCGCCAATTTTATTAACGGCAGTTCTTGCTTTTTGTAGAATGTCTCCTCGAAGGGGCACAAAACCAAGTTTGGGTGCAACGTTCTGGGCTTCATCGCTCAACATGAACTTGAACACTTCTTTGATCGTTTGCGCATCAGGGCCGTTTCCTTTTTCGTAAGCCAGCACCCAGGTCAGCGTTGCAATTGGATAAGCACCTTTCGCCGATGGATTGGGGTTGGTGCCAGCCAGATTCTGGTCAAGCGTGATCTGGTTCAGGGCGATCTCGCCGGAGGTCACACTGGGTTTGAGGAACTCTCCTGATTCGTTCTGCAGCTTGGCCGCAACAATTGGTCCCCTGATGTAGGACTGATTCAGGTAACCAATCGCGCCTTGCTGGTTCTTGATCACAGCGGCAACACCAGCATTGCCCTTGGCGCCGACACCTCCAGGCCATTTCACCGCTTTGGCGGAGCCGATGGTCCATTCCTGTGAAAACGCCTTCATCGAATTGGTGAAGGCTCGTGTGGTTCCTGATCCATCCGATCGATACACCCAGGTGATCGGTCCTTCCGCGCAACCCAGCTCTTTCCAGTTCTTCACTTTGGACAAGGCCACCTTGACGGCCTGTGCCTGGGTCAGCTTCAGGTCGCAACCTGGTTTGTTGTAAGCGAAGGCAATGGTTCCGCCCACCATCGGAATTTGCACAACGCCGCGCTTGACCTTCCGCATGTCCCGCCGGGTCAACGGATCATCGGAGGCGCCGAAGTTCACGGTTTGATCGATGTAGGCCTTGCGTCCGGAGCCAGAGCCAACAGCTTGATAATTCACTCTGATCCCTCCCTGTCCGGCCAGCATTCCAAACCAACGCTTGTAGATCTGTGCGGGAAACGTGGCGCCTGCACCCGTAATGCTCCCTGCCGCTGATGCAGACATGCTGGCGGCTAAACAGAGAACGGAGCTTGTGACGGCGATCTGCCTGATGCGTTGCATTCCCCGAACTTTCACATGTGTTCTGTGCAGCATATACGCAGGATTTGTGATCATCTTTATTAGCTCAGATTGCTGACAAAACAAAGAACGAGGTTATGGATTCTTTAAGGCGAATGGTTTGTTGTCCTATCGAATCAAAGGTGTTGTGCAGTTGCATCGTTGGTCCATTGCAGATCGATGCTGGGGAGATGTGATCGTCTCCCCTCGCATCGGCATTGGTTCTCCATCGACGGATTGCATCGGCATTCACGCAGAACTTGAGTAGTTGAATGTTGTTTGAACGGTCTTGATGACGTTTCCCGTTCACAGCGATGTTGCCCTTCTAAGCCCCGAAGGCATTCACGCATCAGAAATGAAAGGTGGTCATCAGCACGCCGCCGAGTTGTTGGAAGCTGTGCCCTTCTGGTGTGTGTTGACCCAAGGGGCGTGACAGGTAAAAGAATGCCGGTGTGACTGTGATGTTGTCGCTCACCTGGAATTGCACCCATCCCTCCCACACGTAATTGCCATCATCGGGTGTCTGGTCGCCATAAAGGCTGCTGGCGAAGAACGGTTGTCCCACCGCGACGCCGATGTTGGTGCCGCTCTGCGCAACATCGCCCCATTGGAGACCCACCATCCAGGATTGGCTGTCCTTCACCAGCCCTTGGGTCGAAGTTCCTGCGTCATACACCGTGCTGTTGAATCCCCAGCCGGCAGACACCGAAGGAATCCATCCGCTATCGATCGGTTGCCAGGATCCGCTCAATCCGAAGGCATTGGTGGTGCCAGGGTTCTCGAAACTCTCGAGTCCCAGCTGCGTGGCGTAGGCCACGATTCCATGGCCGTTCTGGATGTTGGTGTAGATCCCAGCCACAGACCAGTTCTCTGCTTCGTAGCCCAGCTGCAACGTGCCGGTGCCAGCCGCTCCAGCGGTGGCGATGCCCCCTTGGCTGGCATCACCGCCATTCCCTTGTGCAGCCACATAGTTCGCGGTGATGCTGAAGCCATCCCCGATCGACCAGGTGACGCCCGCTCCGGGCCCTTGGTTCTTGTTGTACGCCGTCGGTGCACCATTCAGATAGACAAGATCAAGCACCGTGTCGCTGGGGTAAATCCAAGGCCACATCGGCAACATGTCGTCCTGTCCGACATTGGCGCCAACGGTGATATTGACGTCTGAGCCGATCGGGAATTGGTAGAAGATCTTGTCGATTTGGATGTTGTTGGGGCCTCGATCCGCTTGGTAGGCCGTTTCCAACGCTGAAAAATTGCTTGGTCCTCCGCTGGACAAACTGTTGTTGTCTCCGAAGTTGCCGGCACGCAGGGTTGTGGTGAGCAGATCCTTGCCCGTGAAACTGGTCAGCAAGGTGAGCTGGTTGTCGTAATTCACACTGGCAGCACCAAAGTCACGCCGGTTGCGCTTCACAAGCTTGCGAGCCGATCCCTTGAACGCATTGGCTCCGAAGGCGAACGAGATCTGACCGGTGAGTTTGGTGGTGGTGGAAAACTGTGTGACGTCGAGTTCACCCACGCGTGCTTCCAGGCCATCCACACGGCCACGGATCAGGGCAAGTTCCGCTTCAAATTCGAGCAGCAGACGCCGCAATTCATCTGTGATGTCGCTGACCCGATCCAGACAGGCATTCAGGAGTGCAGCCGCCTCAAAACGGCTGATCGATCGATGGCCGAGAAAACGGCCATCGGGGTAACCGGCAACGCAGCCGTAGCGTTCCACCAAGGCATTCAGGGCTTGATAAGCCCAATCGTCTGGTGCCACATCCGTGAACTGACCAATCGTGGTGATCTGCTCTTCGGCAGACAGAGGACTCTCCGCGGGCAGTCGAACCTCAGCCATCTGAGTGTGCGTGTTGCCTTCAGAGGCGCGAGCGGGCTGGTCGCCGAGTCCAGCCCCTGCAGCAAACATGGCCAGAACGGATGGTGCCAGCAGCTGCTGGGCGAAATTCATTGGTTCTCGTGAAATAGACAACAAATTCTTCCGGTGAAACCACCGGGGGGAGCTGCCAACGGCTGGTTCGTTCTGACCTTTGAGGGTCAGTCGATCAGCGCAACCCAGGCGAAGGCCATGCCGATGCCGATCCAGATGCCGGCACCCAGGCGTTGCCCCTGGCTGCCGAGACGCTCGGTCAGACCGCGGGACACGGCAGACACCAAGAGCAGCAATGCGCCCTGGCCGAGGAACAGGCCCAGGAAGTAGCTGGCCAGGGGGGTGGCTTCCGCACCCACGATCGTGCTGCCCAGCAAGAAGCCATGCAGGCCGAACAGGGGAAGCAGCCAGGCGGCTGGAGCCAGGCTCAGCGCGATCAGGCCTTCAACAACCAGGCTGAGCGAAACGAGTGCCTCGGCCCAGGGGGCAACGGCTTCAGGTAGAGGGATGAACTGAGACAGGACACTGCCACCGAGGCCGATGCTCAGCATTGGGATGACCCAGGCCATCGGGCGCTTCAGGCCCACAAAGGCGATCGCCAGAAGAAACAGCAGATGATCCGGGCCCAGCAGTGGGTGGCCGATGCCGCTGAGCAGCCCCTGCCATTCGGTGAGCTCACTGCTGTCGCCCATGCCGAAGGGATGGTGCGCCAGAGCGGGGCTGGCCAGCAACAGAGCGGCGAAGAGCACAACTGCGCCGATGCGCAGGGGCCTTGCGGTGGCTTGAACGAAAGTCAAGAGTCGATCCTCGTCGGTTGTAGGTCTGGCGGGCGTTCTGACTGACGCCCATGGTGCAGGCGCTTCACAGCTGCGGGACAGCGACGGATTTGCACCGCTCTTTCCCCGTTTCCATCAGCAGCTGGTTCCTGCTGATACCAGTTGAACCAACGTAGGGGGTGCTGGTGAGATGTCTCTCGATTTCGCGTCAACGGGAATAAAAGGACCCAATGGCTGTTGCGAATGAACAGCTGTTGCGAATGAACGGCTGTCGTGAATAAACAGCTGTTGAGAAAAAAGAGTTCGCAAACTGGGCCGAAGGACCTTGTTGAGAATGACTTGCATTTTCGAGAGGCCACCTCTACTGTTGCAAGCAATTCTCAGTTTCATTAGCTGGTGACGTTGTCTGCTTACCGATTTCTGCCGGATGATCCGGTCGCGCCGATGGCAATGCCCCGTCTCCAGACGGTCTTGCTTGACCCGGCAGGTCGAGGCCAAGCCACCGTGCTGGAAGTCATGGAAGGGGTCTGCCGTGTGTACTGCCCTTGCGAAGAGACCGAAGGAATGACCCTTGCGTTTCTTCAATCCGGTGATCGCCTGCGCACCGACCGCCTTTGCAGTGAAGGAGCCTGCGTTGAGGCATTAACAGCTCTGAAGTTTCGACGTGATGCTGTGGGAGACGATGAACTCGGCATGGATGCGGTGAATGAATGGACGCTCCAGTTGCTGCGGGTGAGGCATTTGGGTCAGGCGGAACAGCGATTGCATGCTCTGCTTGCGCTGCTGGTCAACCGTTTGGGTCGTCGCTGCAGTGACGCTTTCCAGCTTCCGTTTCGACTCACCCACGATCGTTTTGGTGAATTGATCGGTGCGACGCGCGTCACGACAACGCGTCTGCTTTCGAAGTGGCGTCAGGCCGAGTTGCTGGAGATGAGCAGTGGGGACTTCACCATGCGCTTTTCCCCGGACTTGATCGAAAGTGCTCCCCTCAGCTTCTGAGTGAAGGATTGGATATGTCAGCCAGTGTTCTGGGAGATCTCTGTCGAGAGGCAGATTGGATTCGGTGCCGCTTACGGGTGTTGAGACGAGACAGCTCCCGTTGCTGTAGCCCGAACTTGGAACGACGATTCACGTTAGAAATGGAAGCCCTGGCAGACCGATGCAGGGAAATTCGTTTGATTGCTTCGATGGTTGGTTCTGCTGGAGCTTCGAATCGGATTCAGCTCTCTCTACTCAAAGAAATCATTGAACGGGCACTGTTGCGTACAACGGCATCAAACGTCTCAACGCGTTGAGACACACGCGTGGTTTGAATCAAGTTCACGGTGATTGCATTCAAGTCAGCATGGCAGCGGTTCAGGCTGGCATGTTTCTGCTTTGATCCAAACAGATTTCAGGTTCAAACGGATCGCTCTGAACGATGTATTTGTTACCTGACTTTTGCACAACCTTCCAACCACAAGAGATATTCTGCTGGATCATGATCATGTCGTCCTTGGACGGGATCGACAGCCCTTAGCCATCTACCTTTGGTCTCGTTGGTTGAACCAGAGGTAGAGAGGGTTGTACAGCAATAATCGATGTGTCTGATGTAATGTCGAATCGATAATTCTGCCACATTTGTTTCATTCACATCAACTCCAACAAGAGAAGACTGGATGCAGAATTAAAGTGGTTCACGTCCGGGAACCATTGCTGAAAACGGAGTGATATTAACCCTGGAGGGGATCCTGTTTTTTAGGTCGTGTATTCCACCATCTGATCGAAAATACGATTCGAAGTCCGGTTTGATACTGGCCGCTGTAAAACATCAACAGAGCCAAGTCGTTATTCGCCTTATGTTTCAATTTTGGCTTTAAGCATGCTGAATAGCGACCCTTCCACCTCTCATCGGCTTGGACCAGTCCATGGATGGAGATCCAAGCGATTAAGGATATCTATCGCGCTGCGTTTGCAAGGCTGGACCTATCATTCCATTGCTGAACATTTATATATTTCTCCAAAGTCAATTATGCGTGATATTAAATGCTATGCAATCAGGATGCGTTTAGAACGGGGAGCTCCTGTTCCAAAGTTTAACTAGCTTGTACGAGCTTCACCAAGGGCAATGCGTGGATGCAGAATAGAATGGGTCAAACACAAAATGATTTGCTTTTGGCCTTATCCATTAACCAGACCTAAAAGGTTTTAGTTGTTGTCTTGCAGCGTTGCGGGCTGATGTTGGCCGTTATCCAGTTCGTTGTCAATAATCAATAAAGCGGCTGATTGATGATCTGCAAATCGAACTCTTCCGTAGAGGTGCGCGAATTCGTGCTCAGATTTCACTTGTTGTTCAACCATTGGATCCAGAAAAACCGTTGATCGAATATCTCCACTGCGTTCAGCAATGGCATAAAGCTGTTGGAGTGATGACGTCAGGTCTGACTCCATCAAAAATGACGAAGCCATCACATCCTCCGCAGATGTCCAAGCTTGACGTGGGACATCGATCTGGTGCAATTCAATGGTTTGTCCTCGTGCAAGCAGGTAGTCACCAAATTTTTCTGCGTGTTCCTGTTCCCCTTGGGATTCGTGGCGGAAGTAGCGTGCGAATCCTCGCAGTTCTCGCTCCGCGAACCAGATCGTGGTTGCAAAGTAGGCCGTGTGGGCTTGCCTTTCCATGTTGAGATGATCCTGCATGGCTTTGAGCAGATCACTGTCCATGGGTTCAGCCATGGCACGACCCATTGGCCCAAATGTCAAATCAGGAGTGGTTGACAGGCTGGGTTGTGTTGAGGGCATCAGATCTGATCTCGCAAGCAAGACCAGTGAACTGATTTGAAGTTAGAGGCTCGAGCAATTCGTTGCAGCTGGGTTGTGCGATTTGCACCTCAAGCTGCCCTGGGCAACATGTTCTTATGACAATAGTTTGAATGGAATCAAGTCTTGCAACTGTTTTTCTCAGTAGGTGGTTCAGGCTTTAGCGCCAACCATTTTCAGCCATAATTTGAATTGCCATTTTTTGTGTGTCTGCCAGCTGGCTGATGGAGACGTTGTCTGGATTGAATTGTCCAAATGCTTTCAATTGTTTGGATGTTCCATAACCCTTCAAAGGATACTCATAGGTGGGGCCCGACAATTCTTGGCTACCCTTTGGAGATGCTAGATATTCGATAAGTTGAATTCCTTCACTGCGATTTTTTGCAGATTTGGCTAATCCGGCTGCACTGATATTAACGTGAGCTGGATTTGGCATGATTAATTGGACGGATTGACTGATTGTCTGATCCTTTTGTCCTGTCTTTCCGGCTTGCATGCGAGCAAAATAATAATGATTAACTACTCCAATACCGCACTTCCCTTGGCCTACGGCACGAATCAAGGAGATATCGCCAGAGAAGTATGGCTGTTCAACATTGGACACCAAGCCTTTGACCCATTGCGTTGCTTTGGCTTGTCCTTTTAAGACAACTTGGTCAGCTACCAATGATTGGTTATAAACATTTTTTCGTTTGCGTAAGCACAATTTTCCTTTGAATTCTGGTTTCGCTAGGTCTGCATAGGATTTGATTGAGCCGGCTTGTATTTTGCTTGGATTGATGATGATCGCCCGTACTCTGCGGGTTAAGCCGAACCAGCGATTGCTTGGATCTCTAAATTTTTTAGGTACATCTTCGACGAGTTGCTTCGATTGGATTGGTGCAAGCAGGCCAGCTCTGGCAGCATTGTTGATGCGAGCAGAGTCAACCAACATAATAACATCTGCCTTGGAGTTAGAACCCTCTCGTTTCAATCTTTCGACCAGGGAGATGCCAGAAGCTTCAATTAGTCTAACTTTGATGCCAGTTTCCTGGCTGAATTTCTTGTAAACTTCTCGGTCGGTATTGTAGTGCCGCCCTGAATAAACTCTTACTTCCTTTGCTTCCAAAGGTTGCATAACTGCTGTCGCTGCGAGCAGTACCACCCCATGAAAAATGCCAACTTGACGCTTCATTATCAACAATAGACATGCAATCATGTTATGGCTGTTGAGTGCGCTCTGCTGTGATATTCGCACTATTCCTCTGTATAAAAAGATGCATGTTGGTAGTGCGTAGACTATGGGACCGATGGAACTATTGATTGATGGATACGATGACGACAAAATTATTGGATTCTGATGAAATCGCTGAAATTAAAACAATCCTCGAACAAAGCACATCGCAACAATGGCTAGATGGACGCCTTACTGCAGGCGAATTTGCCGCCCAACATAAGCAGAACAAGCAGCTGGCTCCTGATTGTCCTGCTGGTGTTCAAGCGATCGATTTGATCTCGTCAAAACTTCGGCATCTGCCACTTGTCAGGAGTTTTGCGTTGACTAAAAAGATTCACTCAGTGATACTTTCTCGTTCAGATGTTGGCGATGGTTATGGATGGCATGTTGACAATCCTTTTTCAAAATATGGGCGCCGAGATCTTTCATTCACCCTGTTTTTGAATGATCCAACATCCTATGATGGTGGTGAGCTATCAATTCAGGGTGTCCAGGAAGCGGTCAATATCAAATTGCCTGCTGGATACATCATCGTTTATCCCAGTTCTTCATTGCATTGTGTGCATCAAGTTCAGCGGGGATCGCGTCTTGTCTGTGTTGGTTGGATTGAGAGCTACGTCCGTGCTTTTGAGGATCGTTTGTTGTTATTTCATCTCGATGCTGGCGCTAAGGGCCTTTTAGCTCGACATGGTCGTTCCGATGAGTTGGATCTGATTTTTCAGGCCTATGCCAATGCGGTGCGACGTTTCTCTTGCGAGTAAGTGATTTTTGTTACTGGCTCTTGCGCCATATGTTCTTGATGCCAGATCCGTCAATGTTGATAATTATATTTTGGTATTGGAGCTTTGTCGAAGCGATCCCCTGTTTCTGTCTTCTTGGCAGCCACCTCATTGATGGTTGCCTCCACGGCGTCTACCGTTGTTCATGCTCAGGATGGTGGCGGATTAAAGGAGTGGACGACAGATCAAGCTGTTGAAGACAAGAGCAAGATGGATGCTGATGCTGCCGCGATTCAAAGAAAAGCTGAGTTAGAAGATGTTTGTGTACCAGTGGGTGAGGGTGAAAATTGTTGGTGATCTCCTGCTGTTGATCTGTCCAAAGCCTTTTGCTTGAGATATCAACAAAAAAAGGCGCCCGAAGGCGCCATTTTTGTTCAATGAGCTGGGATGTTAAAACTTGAATGATGTTTTGACAAGTCCGCCGAATTTGTTTGCTCCTGCTGTCTGATCTTGTCCTTCTGCGTTATCAATCCAGAAGATGGCTGGTGTCACCGTAATATTATCTGTAATTCTGAAATCATAATATCCCTCAACTGCAAAGTTTGTATCATCTGGATAGCCTTGTCCTTGAACCTCCGTGGCGTAGCTTGAGTATGAACCCAGGCCAATACCTAGCTTGTTACCCATCCAGAAGGCATCTTTCCAATTCATACCGATCATCCAACCTTTAACGGCCTCTGCATTGCCATCGTATTCACCCTCTGCCCAGCCGAAATCAATACCACCGCTGATGGAAGGAATCCAGCTGGCATCATCGGGAGTCCAATAGCCACGAAGTCCTACAGCGCTCAAAGGATGTCCAAGGTCCTTCGCTGTGGGTGTGGAATATCCCATGGCAGCCTTTGCTCCTGATGAAATCGAACAGGACGTGACTCCGGCATCATCAGTGACGCAATCTTCCCGCTGACCCGCATTTTTTAAGGCGTATAGGGCAGAAATGTGCCATTTACGATTTCCATATCCAATCTGGCTCAGGAAATAAGCATCCGTATTCTCACCAAACATTCCTTCCCTTGATTCTCCTTTTGCTCCATCGCCACCATCAGCAACATAGTTGGCAGCAATGTTCCAGGCTGCCTCGCCAGGTGACGCATTTTGACGCCACTGAACACCAAATCCTTGTCCTGTACTGGCACCCATGACTGCTCCATAGCCACCAAGTTTGAGAGCTTTCAAAATCGGCTTGTAACGGGTTGGTGTTTCCACCATGTAGTAATTTTCAACCAATGCACCAACGGTGACTTTGAATTCACTACCGATTGGGAATGTATACCATAATTTGTCGACTTTTAGTGTGTTGTCACCACTCTTGGCGTCAGCAAGATAGGAGGTCGATTCGGTCCACTGGTTATTCATGTTGCCAGTGCGCAATCTTGTGTAAAGTCTATCCTTACCTGTGAACGAAGTATTCAGATTGAGAGTCAATCGATAGGAGAAGTTGAATGCATCACTCGTGCATTCCCCGTCAACCTCTTCATTGCACTTGTCACGATCGCTGTACTTGATGGCGCCTGTGAAGAAATCCGCCTTACCTTTCAGCTTGGTGGTGGTGGAGAACTGGGTGGCTTCCAGTTCGCCGACGCGAGCTTCCAGTCCGTCGACGCGGCCGCGGACGATGGCGAGTTCTTTCTCGAATTCCTTGATCAGACGACGCAGCTCGTCAGTGATCTCAGTGATGCGGTCGAGGCAGGCATTCAGCAGCGCTGCAGCCTCGTAACGGGTCATCGCCCGGTTGCCGCGGAAGGTGCCGTTGGGGTAACCAGCGACGCAACCGTAACGCTCGATCAGGTTGGCCAGTGCCTGGTAAGCCCAGTCGGTCGGGTAGACGTCGGAGAACTGGGTGATGCTGGTGACCTGCTCTTCAGTGGCCGCGTAGTCGGACACACCGTTGATGTTCAGGTCGGC
>MDTB01061193.1_pt1 | contig 10960 bp, 15 predicted proteins | sample 811161 | NCBI WGS metagenome assembly MDTB01 (sample SAMN05326650, study PRJNA326480) | marine metagenome | isolation source: seawater | place: Mediterranean Sea | collected 2009 | reverse complement strand
TCTAATTTTTCCACTATCAACTAAATTAATAGTTTCATTAATAGCTTTTATTAATTTTTTATCTGATTTTGGACCTACTTTTTCTTTTATTTTAAAACTTTCGTTTATTATTTTTTCAAGCTTATCGTAACTCATTAATCTCCTTTAAAAACTTTGCTAAGTTGTCAGTCTTATAATTTATGAAATCCTCATCTGAATATTTTGCTGCCCATGGTTCATTATTTTTAATCCAAACAGTTTTCATTCCCAATTCATAAGCCGGCTTTAAATTTCTAGCAATATCTTCAAAGAATATACAATATTGTGGCTCAATTTTGTAATTTTCTACTAATTTTTTGTAAGGTTCTCTGGAAGGCTTTGGAATAAATTCACAATCTCTAATATCAAAAATTCCGTCAAAAAGCTTATCTATTCCAATTCTTTTAGTTACGTTAAGAGCATGGGCTCTAGAGCCATTAGTAAAAATTATTTTTTTTCCACCTAATTTTTTAATTTCATCTTCTAAATCTTTATCTTTGTCTAAAAAACTTAGGTCTACGTCGTGAACAAACTCCAAAAATTCATCAGCATCAATTTTGTGGTTTTTTATCATTCCGTTTAAGGTTGTATTATATTCTTGAAAATAATTTTTTTGAATTTTCCTAGCCTCTTCAAGATCAACGTTTAATTTTTCAGATATAAATTTTGACATTTTTTTATCTACTTGGTCAAAAACTTTTGTAGCTCCATCATAAAGGGTGTTATCTAAATCAAACAACCAAAATTTTATATTTGTTAAGTCTTTCATTCTCTTATTAATGTTCCAGATCCTTTATCAGAAAAAATTTCATGTAAAACTGAATGAGGTTTTCTTCCGTCAAGAATCACTACACCTCTTACTCCGTTTTGGACAGCATCAACACAATTTTCTATTTTAGGTATCATCCCACCTTGAACAACTTTCCATTTAATTAAATTTTCAAGATCTAAAGGTTTAATTTCTGATATTAATTTTTTCTGATCATCATATACACCTTCTACATTTGTCATTAATATAAGTCTTCTTGATTTTAGTTTTTTTGCGATTGCACTTGCTGCGGTGTCGCCATTAATATTGTATGTTTGATTATTTTTTCCCAAACCTAACGGAGCTATAATTGGGATCTTATTTTCATTTAGTGCTTTTTGAATCAAATTATCATTTATATTGTCTGGTATTCCCACGAAACCAAGTTCTTCTCTCTCAGGCTCAACTTCAATTACATTGTCAGTTTTGGTATGAAACGAGGCTGCTTCAGAGCCTAATTTCTTGAGAGAGCTTACTATATCCTTATTAAAATCAATTAATACTTCTTCTACAGTATCAATTATGTTTTTATCAGTAACTCTTAATCCATTAATAAATTTTGATGTAATTTTTTTCTTATCTAACTCTCTTTTAATTCTTGGACCACCCCCATGAACAACAATAATAGATAAACCTAATTTATTAAGAACATTTATATCAGATATAAAGTTATTAAAAACATTTCTATCTATAAGAACGTTTCCTCCGTATTTAATTACAATTTTTTCTTTTTCATATTTTTTAGTATATTTCTGAACAATATTAATATCTGGAGCTTTCTCAGGCCAAAATTTTTTTATCTCATCTAGAGAAATATTTTTTGACATTTAATTCGTTTTCACAGTTGTTTTTTTAACAATTACGTATTGCTGAGCGATTGTGAGAATATTATTTATCGTCCAATAAACAACTAAACCAGAAGGAAAAGATGCAAGTATGATTGTCAAAAACAATGGAAAGAAAGCAAATATTTTTGCCTGAATTGGGTCAGCTGGTGCTGGATTTAATTTTTGTTGAACCCACATCGAGGCCCCCATTAAAATTGGCCAAATTCCAATAATCATAAATCCTGGAGGGTCCCAAGGTATTAAACCGAACAGATTAAATAATGAAGTAGGGTCTTGAGCTGACAAATCTTTTATCCAACCAAAGAATGGCTGATGTCTCATTTCTAAAGAAATGAAGAGCATCTTATATATTGCAAAAAAGAAAGGTATTTGTATCAATACAGGCAAACACCCAGATGCAGGATTAATTTTTTCTTTTCTATACAAAGCCATCATCTCTTGTTGCAGTTTAACTTTATCGTCTTTATAAAGTTCTTTAAGTCTCACCATTTCTGGCTGAACCGCTTTCATTTTAGCCATTGATCTAAAAGAGAAGTTTGCTAAAGGGAAAAATATGAGTCTTATTGCTATAGTTAACAAAACAATTGCAGTTCCAAAATTTCCTGAAATTTTAAATAAATAATCTATTACAAAAAATAGGGGCTTGGTAAAAAAATAGAACCAACCCCAATCTATAACTAAATCGAATTTGTTAATATTTTGACTCTCCGCATAGCCATCAATTGTTTCTACTTCCTTAGCTGCAACAAATAATCTTAATTCGTTAATCCCTGAAGATGATTTATCAATAGTTGTGGGCTTATTTATAATGTAATTAGCTTTAAATCCATCTTCATAAAGAAAAGTTGATTTAAAATTTTTACCTGTCTCTGGGACGAAAGCGGTCATCCAGTATTTGTCTGTAATTCCAAGCCAACCTTCGTTAGACTCTCTTACAATCTTTTTTTCTTGAATATCTTCGTAATCATCCTCTTTTAACTCATCATCAAATACTCCAATGAAACCTTCATGCTGAATATAAAAATTTTGTATATCATCTGGGATTTTATTTCTTGTCATTTGAGCGTAAGGAAATAAATCTATTGATGAATTAGAATTATTTTTTACCTGCTGAGATATCTTAAATAAATATTTATCGTCTAACTCAATTCTTTTTTCAAAAGTTACTCCTTCTTTATTATTCCACTGCAAAATAACAGGTGATGAATTACTTAAAATATTATTTCCTTTTACTTTCCATACAGAGTCTTTAGTAGGAACTTTGATTTTGTTTCCTATACTTGTCCATCCTGTCTCTATATAAAAACCATTTTCAGTATTAGAAGGATTTAAAAAAATAATATTTTTTCCACTTTCAACTTTCTGTTTATGTTTTTTAAAAGATATATCGTCAATTAGAGCGCCCTTTAAATTTATTGAACCTAATATACTATCATTTTCAATTTTTACCCTTTGACTATTACTAATAGACTCTTCTCTCGTGAGTTTTTTAACTATTTGTGGTTGGCTAATTGTAGGTGCAATAGAGTTTTGTTCAGTTTTTTTTTCAATATTTTGATTATTTTGTTGATCAATAGGTTTTCTGGGTGTTTCAAAAAAGGCACCCCAGAAAAGTAAAACAGACATCGAAAGAGCTATTGCTACAAATACATTTCTATTATCCATTTTTACTTTCCTTATTTTTTTCGTATTTCCAACCAGCTTTTTGTAATCCCTCAACAATTTTTTTCAACCTTTCTTGTCTAGAAGCGTTTTTTGGAATCGGAACAAAATCAACTCCATGAGAACCACCTAGTTTTTTAAATGGGTGACATTTAAAAATTCTTTTTGTTCCTAATTTAAAACCTTTAATAAGACCTTGGGTCTTTAGAGCCTCAATAAAATATTCTGAACAAGTCGGTAAAAATCTACATCTATTTCCTAATAATGGTGAAATAAGATATTGGTAGATTTTAATTATAAAAATTAGAATTTTTGTCATTTTACTTTTTTAACTTACTAAAACTTTTCTCCATTAATGGCAAAAGCACATCATGTTTTTGCGCATAAGCATTAGACTTACCGAAAACTATATAAGTGTAATCTTTATTAATTGCACCCCTTTTTTTTAATAATTTTTGGACTATTGCTTTTAATTTTCTTCTTATTTTGTTTCTTTTGACTGCATTTCCAATTTTTTTTTTCATTACAAAACTAATCATTAAATTGGATTTTTGCTTTGGTTTAAAAAAGTTTTTTGCAGCAAAAATAGAAAAATATTCAGTATTAATTTTCTTTTCCTTAAGAGCTATCTTAAATTGGTTGCTTTTTTTTAAACTTTCAAGCTTAACCATTAAAATTTAGGTTGATAGAGTTTTTCTTCCTTTAGCGCGTCTACGAGCAATAAGCTGTCTACCAGTTTTAGTAGCCATTCTTGCTCTAAAACCATGTCTTCTTTTTCTAACTAAATTACTAGGCTGATAAGTTCTTTTCATAAATATTTAAAGGTATATATTTTAATTGCTGTCTGTTGTACAGGTAAATTATGAGCAAAAATTTGAAAATATTTTTAGGTATTACTTACTTGCTCATCTTGTTTCTGTTTCTTTATTTTGTTTTTATGGGAATTGAAATAAACCGATTAGATGATTTTGCTTACTACAAAGAATTACAGTCAAATTTGGATACATATATAAGCAAAAATATTATTATTAATTTAATTTACTATTTTATATTTGCAATAATTTGGGTTTCACTTCTAGGCTTTGGATCACCTATTTTAATTATTTCAGGAATTTTGTTTGGTAAATGGGTTGGGACATTAATTTCAGTAATTTCAATTTCTTTTGGAGCTTTAGTTTTGTATTCAATTGGTAATTTTTTTTTTTAGAGACCTTGTTAAATCAATCCTAGAAAAAAAATTTGATAAATATATTCAATTATTTAAAAAAAATGAGTTTAACTACTTTTTTATATATAGGTTCATTGGAGGTTTAGGAGTCCCTTTTGGTTTACAAAATTTAATTCCAATCTTATTCGGTATGAAAAAAATAAATTATTTTTTATCAAGTTTTTTTGGATTCATACCTGGTTTTTTTATATTAAATACAATTGGAGCTGGATTAAATTCTTATATAGCTCAAGCAGAAAATTTTAGTATTATTGATTTAATTTTAAGTCATGAAATTTATTTACCAATAATTATGTTTGCAGCCTTAATGATTTTTTCTTTTATAATTAAAAAGAAATTTTTTAACGATGATTATTAATAAAAATATTTTATCTAATGATTTGAGCCCCTACCTAAAACAGCACAAAGATAATCCTGTTCATTGGCAAACGTGGAGCAAAGTTTCTTTAGATTTTGCAAAAAAAAACAAAAAACCTATTTTACTGAGCATTGGATACGCTAGCTGCCATTGGTGTCATGTAATGGCTCATGAAAGTTTTGAAGACGATGAAACTGCTAAAATTATGAATCAATTTTTTGTTAACATAAAAGTAGATAGAGAGGAGAGGCCAGATTTAGATTTTATCTTTCAAAGTTCATTTCAACTATTTAATCGAACTAGTGGCGGTTGGCCTTTGACAATGTTTTTAGATGAGAATGGTGTTCCATTTATGGGTGGCACATATTTTCCAAAAATATCTAAACATGGCTTACCATCTTTTAAAGAAATTTTAAAAAATATCTCTGATGTATACAAAAACCAGAGAGAAAAAATAATTCAGCAAAAAGATTTAATTTTAAAAAATTTGGACCTTAAAAAAAATTCTGTTTTACATCAAGATCTTGAGCCTATTTTAGATATGTCTTTGAACCAGTTAGACACAATAAAAGGAGGATATAAAGGTGCACCTAAATTTCCAACATTTAATTTATATGAAACATTGATTTATTTTTTTAATAAAACAAAAGAAAAAAAATACTTTAAGCCAACTGAACTCATAGTTGAAAAACTTTGTTCAAAAGGAATTTATGATCATGTTGAGGGTGGAATTGCCCGTTATACAGTCGACGAGGACTGGATAGTCCCCCATTTTGAGAAGATGCTATATGATAATGTCCAGTTTATTTTATTATTATCAAAATATTATAAAATTAATCCAAATAGTTATTTAAGATCTAAACTAGAGCAAACCATTGAATTTATTAAAAAAGAGTTTTTGAATGAAGAGAGACTCCTTGGATCTGCTTACGATGCAGATAGCGATGGTGAGGAGGGAAAATATTATGTTTTTTCATATGACGAAATAAAAGATTTAAAAAATATCGAAAATTATTTTGAAATAAGTTCTCAAGGCAATTGGGAAAATAAAATTATTTTAGTGGAAAAAGAAAAACCGAACAATGAAATTTTAAGTCAATTGAAACATTTAAGATCTAAAAGAAATAAACCATTTTTTGATAATAAAACTCAATTAGATTTGAATTGTTTATGGATTAGTTCGTTACTTGCAGCTAATGAGGTAATGCCAGAAAAACGTTACATAAAAGATGCTGAGGAGTTTTTCTCTTTAATTGAAAAAAAATATATTAAAAACAAAATTTATCATAGTTATTCAGAGGACGTAGTTTTTATTGAAGATTACGCTTTTCTCATTAACGCCTTGAACGACTTGTCAGATAAAACAATGAATTTTAAATACAAGAATTATGCTCTAGAATTATGCAAAGAGGCAATAACAAAATTTTATTTGACTGATAAACATATTTTTCAAAAAAATACAATTAACAGCAATGATGTTTTTTTTAAACCAATTGATATAAGTGACAGCACTATACCTAATGGAAATGCAATTATGTTAATAAATTTAACAAGATTAGGCATGATGGATGAAGCTCAAAAACTGTCTGAAAGTCTGAATGGATATTTGAATGTCTACAAAGGCAATATGATGACTTCACTAAGAGCTATTGATTATTTTAATAACGTGAAGAATGGAAAAAATTGTAACGAGCAAGGTTGTAAAATAGATGATGAAAAAAATTAATTGGGTAGTTTGGTTAGTTCTTGTGATTTTGTGGAATTATGGATTTCCACAAGCCTCACCTTTTAAAGATGTTCTTGTTGCCGTAATTCTGTCTATTTTGTTTATAATTATTAAAATGCTTCAATCAAGATACTTGAAAAAAAATAAATCAAGAAGTACATTCAATTGAAAATGAAGGAGCGCTTATTATGGGAATTCACTATGATTATAAATCAACGCGTGGCGACAAGGCTATGAAAAAAGAGGCCAAAAGAAAAGCACGTATTGAACAAAGAAGGGCCAAAAGATCAAGCGCAAATCCAAAAGAGTCTGACCAAAAGATAATGCATGACATTGACAAACCTATTACTCTTGAGGATTTAACAAATCCAGACAAAAGCTAAAAGATAATGAAATCTTTTCAAAAGAAAGATTTATTATTAAAAAAACGTGAGGCAGCACTAAAAAAAAATTTAAAAAAAAGAAAAAGATACAAATCATATATTAAAGATAAAAATGTCAGTACTATCAGATAAATGGATTAAAAAAATTGCGGTATCTAAAAAGATGATCAATCCTTTTGTAGATAAGCAAGTGAGAAAGGGTAAAATTTCTTTTGGATTATCTTCTTATGGATATGATGCCAGAGTTTCAAATGAATTTAAAATATTTACTAATGTAAATTCTGGTATAGTAGATCCGAAAGTATTTAAAAAAGAGAGTTTTGTTACTAAAAAAGGTAAAGAATGTATTATTCCGCCTAATTCTTTCGCTTTGGCGCGAACTGTAGAGTACTTTAAAATTCCAGAAGATGTTTTAGTGATTTGTTTAGGCAAATCTACATATGCAAGATGTGGAATTATAGTAAATGTTACCCCATTGGAACCAGGCTGGGAAGGACATGTAACTTTAGAATTTTCAAATACTACTCCCTTACCTGCAAAAATATATGCAAATGAAGGTGTAGCTCAATTTGTATTTTTAAAAGGTAATGAAAAACCTAAAGTTAGTTATGCAAAAAGAAAAGGAAAGTATATGAAACAAAAAGGCGTAACTCTCCCAAAAATTTAAAAATTCTTTAATGCAAAAACTTTTAATCAGAGGGAATAGGCAACTTACAGGTAGTATTTCAGTTTCTGGTTCAAAAAATGCTACTTTACCGATTTTAGCTGCCTCTATTTTATCGAATAAAGTAAAATTATCAAATGTTCCTCTTGTTAAAGACATCTTCACAATGATGGAATTGCTTAAGTTTATTGGAATAAAAATTAAAGTAGAAAAAAATAAAAGAGTAATTGCACTTAAAAATACAAATCAAGAAATAAAAACTTTAGCACCTTACAGGTTAGTAAAAACTATGCGAGCAGGGGTTTTAGTCCTAGGACCACTTTTAACAAAATATAAAAAAGCTAAAGTTTCATTGCCCGGAGGATGTGCTATTGGAACAAGACCAGTTGACCTTCATTTATTTGCATTGACAAAACTTGGTGCAAAAATAAAAATAGAAAATGGCTATATCATTGCCAATGCAAAACAAGGCTTGATTGGAACAAAAATTAAATTTCCCTCAATTTCTGTTGGCGCTACCGAAAACGCTTTACTTGCGGCATTTGGAGCCAAAGGAAAAACTATTTTATTAAATTGTGCGATAGAACCTGAAATTTTAGATCTTATTTCATTTCTAAAGAAATTAGGAAGCACAATTAAAGTTTCAGGAAGAAAAATTACTATTTTGAGAAACTCATCATTTAGAGAGAAAATTAACCATAAGGTAATATTTGACAGAATAGAGGCAGGGACCTACTTAGTAGCAGGAGCTTTAACAGGAAAAAAAGTGGTAATAAATCGAATTGATCCTAAAATTTTAGTTAGTGAAATTAAAGTCTTAAAAAGAATGGGTATTAAAATTGAAAAGACTAAAAATTCAATATCAATTTTTAAAAATAAAAATTTAAAATGTATTAGTATTTCTACGAAACCTTATCCATCTTTCCCGACTGATTTACAAGCTCAATTGATGGTTTTAATGACGCAAGCTGAAGGTATTTCAAAAATTAAAGAGAATATTTTTGAGAATAGATTTATGCATGTACCCGAACTAAAGAGAATGGGTGCTAAAATTAAGATTAAAAATAAAACTGCATATGTTTTTGGACCCTCAAAATTAATAGGAGCAGAAGTTATGGCAACCGATTTAAGAGCTTCGGTTAGTTTGGTGTTAGCTGGTTTAATCGCTGACAACAGAACAGTTATCAATAGAATTTATCATTTAGATAGAGGATATGAACTTCTAGAACAAAAACTAAAAAAATGTAAAGCTGAAATTAAAAGAGTTTGATATGGATGTAAAAAATTTAAAATTAATAGCGCGAACTCAAGAGGATTTAAGAGTTGTTTCAGCTCACTTGCAAGATGCAATCGCTAATATTGCTGATATTGCAAAACTTGAAAAAAATAAAATATTTCTTATGCAACTTAATAGATTTATGTGGGAGGACGTGGAAAAAGGAGTGTTTAGAAAAAATAAAAGAATAAGAACAGTGCTTAAATTTGAAAATGTTATCAGTGTTAATTCAAAAAATATCAATCAATCAAAAAAAGACACATTTTTGGACTTTCTAACTATTGAAACAAATAAAATGCCTGATAATAACTATGAAATGAAAATAGTTTTTTCTGGAGATTCTATTATTAAGGTTGTTTCAGAAGTAATTGAAGTAACTCTCGACGATCAAGGTGATGCTTGGGATACTAAAAATATGCCAAAACACAAGGTATTATAATGTTAAAATTTTTTAATTCTAACCAAAAAATTTTTCAAAAAAATTAGAGACCATTCTTAATTTAAGGAAAACTGGTCAAAAAAATCAATCAATTGTTGTAAAAAAGATTTTACAAAATGTAAAAAAAAAGGAGACAAGGCAGTGATTGCATATGAAAAGAAATTTTCAAAAATTAAAGTATCTCCCAAGAAAATAAAATTTTCAAATAATGAAATTAATATAAATAAAAAAAAAAATTGACGAACAATTAAAAAAATCAATCGATATTGCGTTTTCCCGAATTAAAAAATTTCACTTAAAGCAAAAATTTTCATCTTTTAAATATAAAGATAAATTTAAAAATGAACTTTCTTATAAGTATTCACCTATTGAAAGAGTAGGTGTTTACGTACCAGGAGGAACTGCAAGTTATCCAAGTACAGTTCTAATGAATTGTATACCAGCACTAGTCGCTGGAGTAAAAAATATATATTTGACTACTCCTGCATTAAGCGCACCTGTAAACCCAGCAATAATTTACGCAGCAAAAAAATGTAAAGTTAAAGAAATTTATAAAACAGGTGGAGCACACTCTATAGCAGCTTTTGCATACGGAACAAAAACTTTCAAAAAAGTTGACAAAATAGTTGGTCCTGGAAATGCATTTGTAGCATCAGCAAAAAAAGAGGTATTTGGGGACGTTGGTATTGATATGATCGCAGGTCCCTCCGAGGTAAGTATAGTAGCGGATAAAAATTCTAATCCAGATTGGATAGCTGCAGATTTAATTGCACAAGCCGAGCACGATGTTTTTGCTCAATCAATTTTAATTACAGATAGTAAAGAATTAATCAAATTAGTAAATTTAAGACTAAAAGCACAAATTAAAAATTTACCAAAAAAATATATAGCATCTAAAAGCATTAAAAACTATGGATTAGCAATATATGCAAAAAATGATGAAAGAATTTTAGATGTAATCAATATCATAGCTCCTGAACATTTAGAAATAGATTGCAAAAATCAAAAAAAGTTGATTAAAAAAATTAAAAATGCGGGTTCAATTTTTATTGGTAAATTTTCACCAGAAGCTATGGGAGATTATGTTGCTGGTCCAAACCATGTATTGCCTACATCTGGGTCAGCGAAATTTTCTTCTGGATTATCAGTGAATGATTTCTTAAAACGACATTCGCTAATAAAGATAACAAAATCAGGTATTGAAAGATTAGGTCCATCAGTTATAAATTTAGCAATGCATGAAAATTTAGAAGGGCACGCTAATTCGATAAAGGTAAGACTAAAAAAAGGAATTTAATTGGCTAAACAAGAAACTTTAGAATTTAAAGGAAAGGTAACTGAATTACTACCTAATGCTATGTTTAGAGTTAAATTAGAAAATAATCATGAAATATTAGCACACACTGCTGGAAAACTTAGGAAGAATAGAATAAGAGTTCTTGCAGGTGATAATGTAATGGTTGAGATGACCCCATATGATTTAACTAAAGGTAGAATTACTTTTAGATTTTAGGCCTTGTAGCTCAGTAGTAGAGCAGTACCCTGAAAAG
>MDTB01228214.1_pt1 | contig 10961 bp, 12 predicted proteins | sample 811161 | NCBI WGS metagenome assembly MDTB01 (sample SAMN05326650, study PRJNA326480) | marine metagenome | isolation source: seawater | place: Mediterranean Sea | collected 2009 | reverse complement strand
AGCATAGGCTCGCTTCATTCTCAAACGGTATCGAATTGTATAACGCTATGAGAAGAACTGGTCATCCTACTGAGATGCAAGGTCCTATGAAATTAAGAGACGCTGGTACTTTTCCAAGGCTTTTCCCATATCCTGCTGACTTTTCTAATCTGAATGCTAATGCACCAGTTAGAACTGATTACGGTGAGACAATTTTTTGGGACAGAGCTGGGAGTGGTTTAAACTAATTTTTAAATTATAATATTATGAAAAATTTAAAAAAGTCATTTATTGCGTTGATAGCTGCGTTTGCAGTGTCATGTGGTGACCCGGAATTACCGGTAGAGTTATTTCCAGAAATGGAATATGGAGCTTTTGCTAGAAAGTTATCTCAAGATGGTACATATAACTATTACGAGGTTGCTTCATCACAAATTGATATAGAGGTAGAATATTATGATGCCAATAATGGTAACAATATTGCATCATATGCTATCGCCGTAGAATACATCGATAATGCTACTGACGGTGCTAAAAATAAACCTCTAACAACAATGAAAACTATTAATGCAGCTGATTTTGTATCAAATGCAAATGGTTTTCTAGGTTCTACATTTAGTTTATCGTTTAATGAAGCTTTATCAACTTTAGGTATAACTTCTGCTGATATAGATGGTGGTTCATATTTTAGGTATTATTTTACCATAACTATGAATGATGGTCGTGTTTTTGGTTATGATCAGACAGGTCCTAATATGATGTCTTCAAGTGCTTTTGCTGCGTTATTTAGACTTAATGTCTACATAGTTTGTCCTTCTAGTCTTGAAGGAGCAGTTATTGCAAACACTTATGATGCGGAAACTCCTGATTATCCTGGACAAGTATTTACTGTATCAGGTGTTGAGGATGAGCTTGTTAAAGTAGGTAATGCTGACAACATATATACTATGGCTACTGATGTAGCTCTAGGTTGTTGGGGTCCTTCTGGATTTGATTATTCAATTCCGGCAGCAACCGGCCCAGAATTTACTGACGCATGTAATGTTTTATCCATTGCAGGATCAGATGAGTATTCTGAAGAGTGGTCTTTAGCTGCAGGTTCCGTTTCGGTTAGTGCTGATGACAAAACTCTAACGTACATATGGAATAATACGTACGGTGAGTTTGGAACAGTAGACCTAACCTATGTTGACGGATCATTATGGCCAGCATTAACTAACTAGTAGTCTATCAAAAGTTTGTATTAATTTACAAGCTAAAAAAATAGGGTGACCCTTAAAAGTCACCCTTTTTTTTTACTCAATTCTTTTCCATTTACTGTGGTATGGAATAAATTTTACTCTATCAGTTGAATCTGTTTTTTTTCTATTGTAATAAAATATTATGTTATTATTATCGATTATATCAATTTTCATTTTGTAATTTAATTTATCTGGATTGTCTCCAAAATAAAACGCTATTGAATCTTTTTGAATTTCATATCGATAAATACTTTCGAAGTAAATAATATAATTATCATCTTTAAAATAAGTTATTGGAAATTGAGGAACATCTACCTCCCTAGAATTATCAATAACTAACTTAGTTGCTCTCCAGTCACCTTTTAAGTCAATATTTTGTGAACATGAGTAAAAAAATAATATTAATATAATTATTATCGGCTTTTTCATAACTTACTTTCTCTTTTAGTAATATATGAAAAAAAATATTTCTTACTTAAAACTTTTTCTAACTTTTTTAAAGACTGGAACTATCTCTTTTGGAGGTTACATGATGTTAATTTCCATGATTAGATATGAATTTTCTATTAGGAATAAAATTATAAAGAAAGCTAAAATTCTTGATGCCATTACAATGGCCAGTTTTTTACCAGGTCCTATGGCTATAAACGTTGCTTCATATATTGGGTTTATAATTAAAGGTTGGAAAGGTGCTGTCGTATCATTTATTGCTGTTTTATTGCCATCATTTTTAATAATGGTCATATTCACTCACTTGTATATAAATTCAAAAAATATTCCTGGTTTTTCCTCTTTTTTTAATGGAGTCATACCTGTGGTTGCTGCTGTTATTTTTTCTGTTGCATATAGTTTTTATAAAGATTCAAAAGATAAAACCCTTGCAATACTTCTCTCAATTCTAAGCTTTACTCTTACATCTTTAATTAAAGGTTATATTTCTATTATTTTACCTCTTATAGTTTGTGGAGGTCTTAATCTACTTTATAATGGTGATAAAATAAAAAAAATTAAAAATCCAAAAAAAGCATTTATTAGAGTAAAAGGTATCATTATTGCTTCTCTTGTAATGACAATCTTATTAGTGTTTTTAAATACTGCACATATTAATTCAATTAACTTTAATTTATCCAAGGTTTTTGCTAATATTTCATTAACACTATTTGGAGGTGGGTATGTTTTTATTCCATACCTTGATAAAATAATAGTCGAAAAATTAGGTTGGCTTACTCAGAGAGAATTTATAGATTCAATTGCAATGGGACAAATTACTCCTGGACCTATTCTAATAACAGCAACTTTTATAGGTTATAAAATGAATGGGTTCATTGGTGCTTTTCTATCTACCATATCAATTTTTCTTCCGTCTTCTGTTGTTATAATATTTTTCTCAAGAGTATACTATTTTATAAAAAAAAATAGTGCGGTGAAACTAATAATTAACGGATTTAAAATTGGAATAATTGGTTTAATATGTTATTCAGGTTATGTTATTATGTTTAAGCAACAGGGTAATCTCAATCTCTATAGTGTTTTAGCTTGTATTATTAGTTTCTTTATTTTGAATAATACAAAAATTCATCCTATATTTTTAATAATTATAGCCGGTTTGATTGGCTTTTTCTTTAATCTTTAAAAATTCTTAAGGTTAAATTTTCCTGATTCATATACAATATAATTTGATTGATTTATCCATTCTCCGGTATTAAAATAAGTACTAAACTCAGAAATTTGTTTTTTTGATACTTTATGAGAATGACCAAATATATAAGTATTATTAATTTCTTTGATGTTATAATCTTTACAGAATTGATAAATTCTTTCATTATTTATATCTGAGTAGTCTTCTCTATTTTTATTGGCTCTTGATAGATATATACCAAGTTTCATACCTAGATCAGGATGTAATATTCTAAATAAAAATTGTGATATTTTATTTTTAAAAATAGATTTAATAACCTTATATCCATTATCACCTTTTCCAAGACCATCTCCATGACCTACAATAACTTTTTGACTATCGATTTTAAAACTTTGATATTTGTCGTATACTCTAAATCCAATTTTTTCAAAGTAGTCAAGAGTCCACATATCATGATTACCTTTAAAGAAGTGTACATTAATTCCATTATCAATCATTTTAGAAATTTTTGAAAGAAAATTAAAATAATTTTTTGGAACAACGTACTTATATTCAAACCAGAAATCAAATACATCTCCCAATAAAAATAGTTCTTGTGTATGATCTTCTATTGACTCAAACCACTCAATAACTTTTTTCTCTCTATGTCTGGATTTTATCTCATCTGGAATGCCAAAATGAAAATCGCCAGCAAAATATGCTTTTTTATTTTCCTGTAGATTGATCTGAATTCTTTCCATCTAACTCATTTTCATTTTTGATTTCTTTTTTCTTTTCTTGTTCTTTGTCTTCTTCAAGACTTAATTCAAGATTTGATTTGAATGGTCTCTTACCAATGAGTTTTTCAAGATCATTTTGAAATAAAATTTCTTTTTCTAGGAGTTTATTTGCAATTTTCTCTAGTTCTTTCTTTTTATCAGTAAGTAAATTTTTTGTTCTTTTGTAGGCATTGTCAATTATTCTTTTGACTTCTTGATCAATCTTTTCAGCTGTTGAATCAGAGTATGGTTTAGTGAAATTATATTCTGATTGTTTAGAATCAAAAAATGATAAATTTCCAATATTTTTATTCATTCCATAAACAGAAACTATACTATAAGCCATCTTAGTAATTCTTTCTAAATCACTTAAAGCACCAGTTGATATTTTTCCAAATATTATATCTTCTGCAGCTCTTCCTCCTAGTGCCATACACATCTCATCTAGAAGCTGATCAGTTTGATATAAAAATTGTTCTTTTGGTAAATATTGTGCATATCCAAGTGCTGCAATTCCCCTTGGAACAATACTAACTTTCACAAGTGGATCAGCATGTTCAAGGTACCATCCAGCGACAGCATGACCAGCTTCATGAAAAGCAACAATCTTTTTTTCTTCAGGTGATATAATTTTATTTTTTTTCTCTAACCCTCCAATAACCCTATCAATGGCATCTTGGAAATCGTCCATTTCAATTTGATTTTTATCTTTTCTTGCTGCTATTAGTGCTGATTCATTGCATACGTTTGCAATTTCTGCACCAGCAAAACCTGGAGTCTGTGCCGCTAGATTTTTTATATTTACAGACTCACTAAGTTTTAATTTTCTAACGTGTACATTAAAAATTTCTTCCCTGCCTCTGAGATCAGGTTTATCAATAGATATTTGTCGGTCAAATCTACCAGGCCTAAGTAATGCTGAATCAAGAACATCGGGTCTATTAGTAGCTGCTAATATAATTACACCAGAATCAGTAGTGAATCCATCCATTTCAACTAATAGAGAATTTAATGTATTTTCTCTTTCATCATTTGATCCTGGCATTTGTCCCCTACCTCTTGATCTACCAATTGCATCTATTTCATCAATAAAAACAATACAAGGTGCTTTTTCTTTTGCTTTTTTAAATAAGTCTCTAACTCTTGCAGCACCCACGCCAACAAACATTTCCACAAAGTCTGAGCCTGACAATGAGTAAAAAGGTACATTTGCTTCACCAGCTACTGCTTTTGCAAGTAATGTTTTTCCAGTACCAGGTGAACCAACAAGTAACGCGCCCTTTGGTATTTTACCTCCTAATTTTGTGAATTTTTTTGGGTTTTTGAGAAAATCAACTATTTCCTTTACCTCTTCTTTTGCTTCTTCTAACCCTGCAACATCTCTGAAGGTGAGTTTAATTTTACTTTCTTTATCAAAAAGAGATGCTTTTGATTTACTTATATTGAATATCTGCCCACCTGGTCCTGCACCTCCTGACATTCTCCTTAATAAAAACCAAAACCCTATAAGTATTAAAATCGTAAATCCCCATGTCTGTAGAAAAGAGTATATGTCAGTTCTAGACTCTGTTAAATATTCAATTTCATAAGAATTTTGTTTTCCAAGTGAATTTATTAGATCATCGTATCTATTCTCGAAAGATTCAATTGAGGATACCTCAAGATTATAATGAGGGCCATAAATATTATTAAGAAGGTTTGAAGATTCTAATTCATCTTTATAATTTGAGTTCAATAATGCATCTTCGTTTAGTGTTATTTCAATAATTTCTTGATTTTTAATTACAACTATCTTCGCTACGTCGTAGCTTTTTATCATTTTTTGAAATCTATTGTAATCGATAGTTATAGGTTTAGAAGTAAAAAAACTAAATGAGAGATAAATGAAAATAGTAACACCAAGTATTATCCATATTTGGTTATTAAAATTATTGTTCATAAAGTTTTTGTTCTTATTGTTTTTCATTGTAGTTAATTTAAACTTTTTTCGTTATTATCACCCCAAAGTCCTTCTAAATTATATTCAGTTCTATTTTTTTCATTAAAAACATGGGCAACAACATCAATAAAATCTATAAGTACCCACTCAGCGTTATCTTTTCCTTCCTTGTTCCATGGTTTTTCATGGAAGTTCTTAAAAACATCTTCTTCAATTCCTTCAGCGATTGAATCAATATGTACATTAGAGTTCCCAGTTGCAACTACAAAGTAATCTGTCACAGAGTTTTTAATATTTTTGAGCTTTATTATTTTTATGTCTTCAGCTTTTTTGTTCTCCATACTAACGGCAATAAAATTGCTTAGTTTTTTAGAGTTAATTTTTTGTTTTATTTTCAATATTTAATAACTATGATATAATAATGAGCAAATACATTGCCAACAATATATTTAACGACAAAATTAGTATTTATGTGACAGAATGTCTTTCAACTAATGATTTTTTAACAAATCTTTTGAAAAGGAATAAAATAAATGAAGGCACATCTGTAAGAACGGATTACCAACTTAAAGGTAAGGGCCAAAGAGATAATAAATGGTCGTCTGAAAAAAACTCTAATATTCTATTTTCTTTTCTTTTATCTCCTAAAATTAAAGTAGAAAATCAGTTTTATTTACATATAGTAATATCAATTGCAATTATAAAATGTTTGAAGAAAATAGGGGTTGATGGTAAAATTAAGTGGCCTAACGATATATATGTTGGTAAAAAAAAAATTGCTGGTATTTTAATTGAAAGCTTTATTTTTCAAAGAAAAGTTCAAAACTCAGTAGTTGGAATTGGTTTAAATCTAAATCAAAAAAAGTTTCAAGGCCTCAATGCTACATCTGTTAATAAAGAGACTAACATGGAATTTGATAAGATAAAAGTTATTAAAATCTTAAAAGATTTAATTTCACATGAATATAATAACATTCATAAAATCTTGGATAAAAAAATGATTGAGTATAAAAAACTACTATATGGTTTAAATGAAATGAAAAGATTTAAAATAGGTTCTGAGATTGTAATGGCTATAATAATTGATATTTCAGTAAATGGTGACTTAATATTAAATATAAATGATAAACAAAAAAGTTTTTCATACGGATCTATATCTTTGTTAGAAGATTAAAGAAAAAATTAATTTTGAATTCAAAATATTTTATAATTTCTGCGCCTTCAGGTTCAGGCAAGACCTCTCTTGCAAATTTTCTTTTAAGTAAAGAGAAATCATTGGCTTTTTCAATTTCATCTACAACAAGGAAGAAAAGAGATGGTGAGGTTCAGGGTAAAGACTATTACTTTATTACCAAGGATAAATTTAAAAATCATATAGATTCCAATAATTTTATTGAATGGGAACAGGTTTATAAAGATGATTATAAGGGAACTCTAAAAAGTGAAATAAAGAGACTTGTTGATGCTAATAAGCATATAATTTTTGATGTTGACGTAGTTGGTGGTATAAATTTGAAAAAATATTTTGGCGATGACGCTTTATCTATATATATAGATGTTCCTTCTTTTGATATTTTAGAACAAAGATTGAAGTCGAGAGGAAGTGAATTAGCGAAAGAGATAGATGAAAGAATTTTAAAAGCTAAATTTGAAATTAAACAAAAAGAATACTTTGATGTTGTATTGATGAATGATGAATTTGATGAAGCTTCATTGAATATTCATGAATTAATAAAAAATTTTATAAAGGAATGAAAATAGGTTTATTTTTTGGTACTTTCGATCCTTTACATAATGGTCATATTGGCATTTGTAAAAAACTATTTGAAAAAAAAATTATTGATGAGGTATGGTTGGTTCTTACTCCACTTAGTCCTCACAAAAAATCAGAAAAAATTGTTGATAAATATTTAAGATTGGATATGATAAATGAAGCTATTGATCAATTTCTATATATAAAAGCTTTAGACATTGAATTTAAGATGCAAAAGCCAAATTATACCTTTTTGACTTTGAAAGAAATCAAAAAAAAATTTCCTTCAAATAATTATTCAATAATTATGGGTGAAGATAATTTTATAAAGATTGATACATGGAAAAACTCTTCTTATATTAAGTCGAATTTTCAAATAATTTCATACCCAAGATCAAGTAAAAGTGTAGATAGTGTATTTAACAATTTTTATGATGTTTCGTCGACTGAGATTAGAAATTTAGTAAAAAATAAATCTGATATTTCACAATATGTACCAAATGAAGTAAACAGATTTATAAAAGAAAAGAGTTTGTATGCCTAGATTGTTTTTATTTCCTCTTCTTTTTGAGTAATAATTTCTTCAATCTTATTTATTTTTTGATCAGTAATCTTTTGAACTTCATTTTCTCCGTCTTTAATAGTGTCTTCAGATACGCCTTCATTAGAAAGTTTTTTTAAATATTCATTTGATTCTTTTCTTACGGATCTAACACTTATCTTTCCTTTCTCTCCTTCAGATTTTATTTGCTTGGCCAACATCATTCTTCTCTCCTCGGTTAGTGCGGGAATGTTTATTATGATATTTTCTCCATCGTTCTGTGGAGATAGACCAAGTTCACTATTCATAATTGCTTTTTCAATATCCTGAATTATTGTTTTTTCCCATGGTTTAATAAATAATGTTCGGGGATCAGTTGATGTAATTGAAGCAACTTGAACTAATGGAGTAGCACTACCATAATATTCTATTGATATTCCATCCAGCATATTTGGTGATGCTTTCCCGGCTCTTATCTTTTTTAACTCATCAATAAGAAATTGAACTGATTTATCCATTCTTTCTCTTGTATCATCTAATATTAATTGTATATCTTCCATTTCAGTATATTAATGTTCCAATTTTTTTTCCATCAACTAAATTTGACAAATTACCTGGTTTATTCATATCGAATACGATAATAGGAAGACTATTTTCTTTACATAAAGTAAATGCAGTCATATCCATAATATTTAAATTTTTTTCATATGCATCATTAAAAGATAATTCATCAAATTTTATGGCTTTTTTGTCTTTTTCTGGGTCTGAACTATATACACCATCAACTCTTGTTCCTTTTAAAACTATGTTTGCTTCAATTTCTATTGCTCGTAAACTAGCTGTAGAATCAGTTGTAAAATATGGTTTACCAAGACCAGCACCAAATATTACAATCCTTCTTTTCTGAAGGTGTCTTATTGCCTTTCTTCTAATAAAAGGTTCACATACTTGATCAACATTAAAACCTGACATTAGTCTTGTATCGCAACCTAGTTTTTCAAGATGACTTTGTAATGCCATACTATTTATTAAAGTAGCTAGCATTCCCATATAATCTCCTTGAACTCTATTAATTCCTGATTCTTGAGCTTCAATGCCTCTGTATATATTGCCTCCACCTATTACAATAGCAATTTCTATACCTTTTTTGTGAATATCTTGAATTTCTTTTGAATATTTTTCAGTCAAATTTGAGTCAATACCGAATCCTTTATCTCCCATTAGAGCTTCTCCACTTAATTTTAGCAGAATTCTTGAATACTTCATAATTTAATAACTAATATAATTATAAATGGATGTAATTATATAACATGTATAGGAGTTATTTTTTAGTATACAAAATCTTATAAAAATTTGTAATAAATAAAAAACAATATAATTTTGCTGACCTTTGAGCTAAATAGGCAAAACTTTATAATTAAAGTTGGGGGGATACCAAAGCGGTCAAATGGGGCAGACTGTAAATCTGTTGACTTATGTCTTCGTAGGTTCGAATCCTGCTCCCCCCACAAGTTATAAAATACAAGCGGGCGTAGCTCAGTTGGTAGAGCGACAGCCTTCCAAGCTGTAGGTCGAGGGTTCGAATCTCTTCGCCCGCTCTTTAGCCGATGTAGCTCAGAGGTAGAGCACTTCCTTGGTAAGGAAGAGGTCACGGGTTCAATTCCCGTCATTGGCTCAATAATAAAAGTAAAAGATTGAATTATTATTTAAAAAAGTTAAATTTGAATTAAATTTTAAAACTATGGCTAAAGAATCATTTGATAGATCGAAACCTCATGTAAATATTGGAACAGTAGGTCATGTCGATCATGGTAAAACTACTCTAACTGCTGCTATTACAAAAGTCCTTGCGGATAAAGGTTTAGCAGATAAGTTAGATTTTGAACAAATAGATAATGCACCTGAAGAGAAAGAAAGGGGCATTACCATAAATACTGCACATGTTGAGTATCAAACCGATAATAGACATTATGCTCACGTTGATTGTCCTGGTCATGCAGATTATGTTAAAAACATGGTCACTGGAGCGGCCCAGATGGATGGAGGCATACTAGTTGTTGCAGGAACTGATGGACCAATGCCTCAAACAAGAGAGCATATCCTTTTAGCAAGACAAGTAGGTGTTCCTGCTTTGGTTGTATTTATTAATAAGGTAGATCTTGTTGATGATGCTGAACTTTTAGAGTTAGTTGAAATGGAAATTAGAGAACTATTAAATTTTTATAAGTTTCCAGGAGATGATATTCCTATTGTTCAAGGTTCTGCTTTGGGTGCACTTAACGGTGAAGCTCAGTGGGTTGAAAAAATAATGGAGTTAATGGATCATGTAGATACCTACATTCCAGAACCACAAAGAGACACTGATAAAGACTTTTTAATGCCGATAGAAGATGTTTTTTCTATTACTGGAAGGGGTACGGTAGCAACTGGTAGAATCGAAAGAGGTATTACAAATACAGGTGATGCTGTAGATATTATAGGAATGGGTGCTGAAGACTTAAAATCAACCATAACAGGAGTTGAGATGTTTAGAAAGATTTTAGATAAAGGTCAAGCTGGTGATAATGCAGGTCTTCTTCTCAGAGGTATTGAGAAAACTGATATCAAAAGAGGAATGATAATTTGTAAGCCAGGATCTGTTAACCCACATGCTCATTTCAAAGCTGAGGTTTATGTTTTATCAAAAGAAGAAGGTGGTAGACACACTCCATTCTTTAATAAGTACAGACCGCAATTTTATATGAGAACAACTGATGTAACAGGAGAAATAATGTTACCAGATAAAGTTGAGATGGTAATGCCAGGAGATAACCTAACTATTGAAGTTAAATTGATTAATAAAGTGGCATTGGAACAAGGCCTAAGATTTGCAATAAGAGAGGGTGGAAGAACAGTTGGTGCAGGTCAAGTAACTGAAATATTAGACTAATTTTTTTATTTTTTAAACATAAATAATTATTTAATTTAATATTTGTTAAATAATTACAATTATTCTAAATTTGCAGGCCGTTGGCCTGCATTTTTAGTTTACGGGTGTAGCTCAATTGGTAGAGTAGCGGTCTCCAAAACCGTTGGTTGGGTGTTCGAGTCACTCCACCCGTGCTAAGGCTT
>MDTB01207055.1_pt1 | contig 10961 bp, 9 predicted proteins | sample 811161 | NCBI WGS metagenome assembly MDTB01 (sample SAMN05326650, study PRJNA326480) | marine metagenome | isolation source: seawater | place: Mediterranean Sea | collected 2009 | reverse complement strand
TAAAAAAATTCTTCTAATATGCAAAGAGGAATTTACTTATCCCATGTTTTTTTTAGGAAAAGAATTAGAAAGGAAAAATAATAACGTACACTATTTTTTTGTTCATAATACTGAAGTTATTGAAAAAGATAGTTTCAATAAAACTACTTTTTTTTATTTTAGAGAAAAATTAGAAAAAGAAAAAGTTCACGATGTTAGAGATCTGAATATCGAATTTATAAAGAAAAGAAATAATATTAATATTGATTACAAGCGCTTAGAGGAAATTGAAGAAAAATATACTTTATTCAAAGGACTTAATAAACAGATACTATCCTCCCAAGGAGCCTCAACGCCTTATCATGATTATTTCTATTACCCTGAAACAACATATGAAGAAAATCTTTTTTGGTTAATTCTAAATTATAATAAAACGGAAGAACTATTAGATTTATTAAAACCTGATTATATTTTTGATTTAGATATGGCTGAAATACAAAGAACAATAATTAATGAAGTAGCTAATTATAAACAGATTCCATATATAAATTACGAGGATTCGAGGTATAAAAGCTATATTATTCCCACGTTTAACCTGGGTCTTGAACCAGAAAAGTATTTTGTTGATGCATATCTAAAAAATAAAAATGACAGCAACCTTGGTGATTACATAAACGAGGTAAATGATTATAGAGCACAAAAAAAAATTAATCCTAAAAGGTACGAGGGTACTGATATGTTTGCTCTAAATTTTTCCTACAAATTTAATTTGAGAGATGCATTAAGGCATATATCAAGAAAGACTTACAAACAACTAAGATCGCAATTTTACTATTTCAAAAACAATAAAAATCGAATTGGTTTTAAAACTCCGTTTAATACTATTCCATCAAAGAGATTATTGTGGGAATATATTTTTGCACTTCAGAAATTTTATTTATATTCCAAATTTAATAAACTATTTACTACTCCTGTAAGAGAAAAATACTTTTATTTAGCGCTACATGTTATTCCAGAGTCATCAACATATGTTAAAGCTCCTATGTTCATCAAAGAATTGAATGTAATTGAGGCTATTTCTCAATCGTTGCCTATAGGTTGGAAACTTTATGTAAAAGAACATCCAAATATGATAGGAAGGCGCCGTATTAAATTTTATAAAGAAGCCTCAAGACTTCACAATGTCAGATTTATGAGACTTGATACATACGAAGACACTAAACCTTGGATAGAGAAATCTTTAGGAGTAGTAACTATAACCGGCTCAAGCGCATTTGAAGCTGCAATGTTAAATAAACCAGCGATAGTATTTGGAAACTCCTGCTTTAATGTTTTATCTAATGTAAACGTTGTGGATAGTTTTAATGAGTTAGAGACAATATTTCATTCAATTCAAAAAAGTGAAAGCACTACTGATGAAATCAAAAGCTGTGCGTCATATCTAAAGACAATTCAAGACTTTGGCGTTGATCTAGACTATCATCAACTTGTAAAACTTTCTTCAAAAAAAATATGCTCAGAGACTATAGGTACGCCATCTCTTAGTAATGATGAAAAAGAAAAGCTTAATAATCTTATTGATCTTTCAATTACATTTTATGAAAAAGCTATAACAATTTATGATAACAAATATAAATAAATAGATGTGTGGACTAATCGGAACTATTGGATTTAAAGATGATCACAAACTTAAACTTCAAACTCTTAGTCATCGAGGTCCAGACGCAACAGGACAATGGAATTCATCAGATGGTGAATTTCCCGTAACACTGGGGCATACCCGGTTAGCAATACTTGATCTTACTGAAGCAGGTAATCAACCATTTATTTCTGAAAATAATCGCTATGTCTTTATTTTTAATGGAGAAATATATAATTTTTTAGAATTACGCTCTGAATTAGAATTAATAGGCCAGGAATTTAAAACCGAAACTGACACAGAGGTATTCATGAAAGGTCTCATATTGGAAGGACCTGAGTTTCAATTACGCTGTAACGGAATGTGGTCCTTTTGCCTTTGGGATAGAAAAGATAAAAAAGCTTTATTTGGACGTGATCGTTTTGGTAAAAAGCCTTTCTTTTACTCTGTAATAGGAAATGAAAAATTAGTTTTTGCATCCGAGATGAAAGCCATATATCCATTTCTTGACTCAATTCAACCTAGTGAGAAAATTAATATTCATTTACAAAAACTATTTGATTATGAAAGCTCCGAGGACTGCGTGATTGCAGGAATCAATCGAATACCTCCAGGTCAATATGGAATTTACGAAAATGGCGCACTGAAAACTAAAAGGTGGTGGAATACATTAGATCACCTAGAAGAAATTTCTTATAATTATGATGATCAAGTAGATAGGTGGCGTGAAATTTTTTTAGACTCTGTTAAAATTCGGATGCGTTCAGATGTGCGTATTGGTACTGCTTTAAGTGGTGGTTTAGACTCTAGTGCTACATTTGCAGCTATGAATTATCTTGCAAATAAAAAATCTTATAATGAAAGAGAGTCTACTGATTGGCAACATGGATTTTGTGCTCACTATCCAGATAGTAGCTTAGATGAAACTAAATGGGCAAGAATTGTTACCAATGAATTAAATATTCCATTACAAGAAGTAACTATAGACTCATTAAACTCTGGATGGTCTATACAAGACGCGCTCTATCAAGTAGAAGATCCTTATCTTACTTTGCCAGTTCCTATGTTGGCAACTTACCGTGCAATCTCAGATGCAGGCATTAAGGTAACTCTGGATGGACATGGAGCTGATGAGCTGTTTAGTGGATACGGACATTTACAATCTGCATTTAAGTCATCAAACCCAAATGAAACTGCAGAATTAATAGCAATAATTAATAGTCTTACAAGTGGCAAGTATCAGGCGATTAATGGGAATATAAAATTAAATTTTATGAAAAAAAGAATAATAGAATTTGTAAAATTATATTTGAGAAAACCTCGAAATTACCTAAAAAACTTTCTTGGAAAAAATGACTGGGAATTTCTTCGATATAAGTTGGAATATGATGACCAATCTCATTTCCAGTACAAAAAACTTGACCCATTATCAAAAGATCTTTACGAAATTTTTCATATAACAGTTTTGCCCACCCTACTTCGAAATTATGACCGTTATTCAATGTCTAATGGAGTTGAGATAAGGATGCCATTTATGGATCACCGATTAGTCACATATACATTTTCTCTTCCATGGACTAGTAAAGTTGGTGGTACATTTACAAAACGAATTATGAGGGATGCTTTAAAAGGAATCTTGCCAGAAAAAATTCGAACACGTCGAGATAAGATAGGCTGGAATGCCCCTTTGCACGAATGGCTACAAGGGTCTTTAAGAAAAGAAATTGATCTACTTATTTCATATAATTTATTATCAAAAAAGGTTCAAACAGCATGGGAGAAATTTCAGGAAAAATCACACCCAGGTTTCAGTGATGGACAAAAAATTTGGGCTTTATTGCTTCCAGAATTATGGAAAAACTCTTTAGATAGAAATATTTATTAATGATCAAAACTCCGATTGCTTATATTGTTTTCAATCGTCCAAACTGTACTAGAATATCCTTTTCAGTGTTACAAGAGCAAAAGCCTTCCAAATTATTTATCATTGCAGACGGCCCTCGTAAAAATTATCCAGAGGACATAAAAAAGTGTAATGAAGTTAGAAGAATTGTTGAAAATATTTATTGGCCTTGTCAAGTTTATCACAATTATGCTGATAATAATTTAGGTTTAAAACGGCGAGTAAGCAGCGGACTAAATTGGGTATTTGAAAATGTTGACAGAGCTATTGTTCTTGAAGACGACTGCGTTGCCCATCCTGATTTTTTTCGTTTTTGTGAAACATTATTAGAGACGTATTCTGAGAATAAAAATATCTCGGTCATTACTGGAGATAACTTTCAAAATGGCAGCTGGCGAGGAGAGGCATCTTACTATTTTTCTAAATATAATCACTGCTGGGGATGGGCAACTTGGAAACGTTCATGGGAAAATTATCGCGAAGATATTCCATTTTGGTCGGATTGGAAAAATTCTGACGCATGGATTAAACAGATGTCAGATAAAACTGAAAGAAAATACTGGGAAGTCATATTTGACCGTGTCGCTCAGGGACAGATTGACTCTTGGGCATACCCTTGGATGGCAAGCACTTTCTATAAAGGAGGCTTAACAGTAACACCTAACATGAACTTAGTAAGCAACATTGGATTTGGTGAAGATTCAACACATACATCTAATAAGAATAGTATATTCTCAAATATGCCCGTTCAAAATACTGGTGAAATCTTGCACCCAAAACAGATAGTTCGAAATAAAGAAGCAGATGATTGGACTTTTAATTTTCATTTTGGTGGGAAATATTTGCGATTTCCCCACAATTTACTAAACTTTCCAAATCGTATCATGGGTTATATTAAAAGAAAACTTTCACAATATTTTTGAAATTATTATTTATGAATTCTATTTCAGTAAAGAAAATCAATATTAAAATAAAAGATTTAGTTTACATTAGTAATTTAATTTATTTTATTCAACTAGAAGACAGAACATAGATGGCTGATCTAAAAAAGTTTATCGTACCTAGTGATTTAGAATTCATTAAACAAAGCGATAAAGAATGGTTAAATATTGTTTTTGATCGCTTTCATGGCTTTCCAAGTCTTGAGCAAATTTGGCAATTAATGGATGAAGTTTGGTATGAATTAAAATGTGATTCAGAAGTCATAGATATCAGAATTGATGAGTATTATTCTCACCCAGTTTGGCTTCTCAATGGACTATTCACCGAGCAACATGAACAGAGTCTTGCTAACCGAAAAGGATTTACAAACTGGGTAAATGACCAAAATCCTCAAAGAGTAGCAGATATTGGAGGAGGTTTCGGAACATTGGCTCGAATGATAGGCAGTGAGTGTAGCAATGTAGAAGTCGATATAATTGAACCCTACCCTCATCGACTGTCAATTGAGCGACTTAAAAATAATCATAATGTTCGCTATCGTAAATCTTTAGAAGGAAAATATGATATCTTAATTGCTACGGACATATTTGAGCATGTAGAAGATCCCTTAGATCTTGCAGCTCAAACTGGCATGTCGCTTCGGCAAGGTGGCAGCTATCTAATTGCTAACTGTTTTCAGCCTGTAATTCAATGTCACTTACCACAATCTTTTCATTTTCGCTATACTTGGGATCGTGCATTAGAAGAAATGGGATTTCGTATTAAACAAAAAATTGTGTACGGCACTATTTTCATATTTGAAAAAGATTTAGATTTGCATGCTGCTAGAATTATTGAGCTTAAGTCGAAAAAGCTCTGGAAAATAAGTGAAAATTTTCATAGGTACATTCAGCGTTCTCTAGCTAAGATACTTATTTAATTTAACATAAATAAAAGATAGTTTATTTTATAATGAAAGTTATACATCTTAATCATTCTGATATTAATGGTGGCGCGGCCCGAGCAACATATCGCATTCATCAGGCATTTCTTAAAAATAATATTGATTCACAGCTTTGGGTTAATAATTTAATTTCGGGTGACTGGACAGTAGAAGGGCCAATCAGTAAGTTTGAAAAAATCTTGACAGATATAAAACCACGCATTGTTTCAAATTCTATAGTAAAAACCCTTAAAACAAAAAATCCAATCATTCATTCACCTTCTTTTTTTTCTTCAAGATGGGTTAAACGTATTAATCAAAGTGATGCAGATATTATTCATTTACATTGGATACAAGGAGAAATGCTTTCAATAAAAGATATTTCAAAAATAAAAAAGCCTATAGTATGGACGCCCCAAGACATGTGGGTTTTCAGCGGCGCCGAACATTACACAGAAGACTACCGGTGGCGTGATGGATATAAAAGGAATAATCGTCCACTTTATGAATCAGGTTTTGATTTAAATCGATGGACTTGGAATCGAAAAAAGAAACACTGGAACAGATCAATACAGATGGTTGCTCCGAGTAAATGGCTTGCAAATTGCATAAGCAGTAGCGAACTCATATCTAAATGGCCTGTATCAATTATACCAAACACTATTGATACTGAATTCTGGAAACCAATGAATAAGACTTTAGCTAGACAACAACTTAATTTGCCAAATGATGTTCCATTATTACTATTTGGAGCCATAGGTGGGGGATCTGATCCACGAAAAGGATTTGATTTACTTTCACATTCTTTAGAAAAACTTCGGGATGATCCGAGCACAGAAGGACTTGAACTAATTATTTTTGGACAGAACAAACCGAAATTAGCTCCAGAATTAGGTTTCCCTGTTCACTATACGGGAAAATTACGAGACGATTTAAGCTTACGCGTTTTATATAACAGCGCTGACATGATGCTAATACCTTCAAGGCAAGATAATCTTCCAAATACAGGTGTTGAGGCACATGCTTGTGGTGTACCAGTTGTAGCTTTTAATACAGGAGGTTTACCAGATATTGTTATGCATAATAAAACAGGATATCTCGCAAAAGCTTTTGATACAGAGGACTTTGCAAATGGAATAATTTCTATTCTAAGACAACGATCTCAGGCATTATTGGGTGATAATGCCCGGGAAAGAGCAGTTGCAAAATTCTCTGAAAAAAAAATAACCTCTTCCTATATGAAAATATATGAAAAAATATTGGATCTTAGTTGAAATATAGTTGGACACATGAGCTTAAAAAAGAGAAATATTCAAATATTAATTATTGGAAAAAATAGTTTTATAGCTAAGAAATACCTGGAATATAGTAAATTTAAAAAACAAATTACATCTATTAGTCACAAAGAAATTAGAGATATTGATTATAAAAAGTTTACTCATCTAATTAATTTTAGTTATGATTTAAAAATAAAAACTCAGAAATATAATAAAACAAACCTAATTGATAAGAAAATATGTGAACTAATAGATAACAAAAATCTTATATATATTTATCCTTCAAGTAGAGCGGTCTTAAAAATAGATAAATCACGTGAGTATTACGGAAAAAATAAACTAATTATTGAAAAGCTAATAAAACAATATAGAAAAAGTAAATATTTAATATTGAGAATTTCAAATGCGCTTGACTTTGATTTGAATGGGAGAAATTTATTTATCTCTCAATTATTAAGTACTTTAAAAAAATATAATTACATTAAACTTGATTTGCATCGAGATACATATAAAGATTTTATTCCGCTTTACTTTTTTTCAAAATGCCTGGACTCTTTAATTGAGATCAACAAAACTGGTACTTTTAATACATCGTCTGGCGTTAAAACTCGTATTGGTGAGCTAACTAACGAAATTGTTAAGGGTTATGGTAAAGGAAAAATTATTTATTTAAGTAAATTGTACCGTGACTCATTTGTTCTAAATAATTCAAAATTAAAAAAAACTGTTAATCTATCTATATCAAAAAAAGAAATTTTAGATTATTGTTATTTAATTGGTAAAAAGTTAAAAAAATATGCATAAAATATTTATTACTGGAGGATGTGGGTTTATTGGCTCACACCTCGTCGAGAAAATTTTTGACGTTTTTAAAAATTCTGAAATTGTGGTTTATGATAAAATCACCTACGCAGGTAATATAAAAAATCTCAGTAAAATTATTAAAAATAAAAGAGTGAGATTTATTAAAAAAGATTTAATAGATTTAAAATATTTAGAAAAACATATTAAAGGCTCTGATTTAGTTATACATGCGGCAGCAGAAAGTCATGTAGATAATTCTTTTAATTTAGAAGATCAGTTTATCACAACTAATGTAATGGGTACGAAATATGTACTAGATTGCTGTAAAAAGTTTAACATTAAAAAAATTATACACTTGAGCACTGATGAAGTTTACGGAGAAATCTTTAAATCTTGTTTTAAAGAAGACTCAAAGTTTAATCCATCAAATCCTTATTCTGCATCAAAAGCTGCAGCAGAAATGATAATAAGTGGATATTCACATTCATACAAGCTACCAACAATTATTGTAAGAGCAAATAATATTTTGGTACCCGCCAACACCCAGAAAAATTAATTGCTGGATGTTGCTGGAGTATGATTAAGAAGAAAAGATTTTATTTACATGGCAGGGGTTTGCAAAAAAGATCTTTTTTATTTGTCGACGATTTTTGTGAAGGCATTATTCGGATTATTAAAAAAGGGAAAAACAATGAAGTTTATAATATTGGCTCAAATTTCGAGTATAGAAATATTGACATTGTTAAATTGATTGCAAAAAAAATGAATGTCTCTTTTCATAAAAATGTTGGGTATACTAATGATAGGCCATTCAATGATTATAGGTATAGTATAGATTTTAGAAAGATAATAAATTTAGGGTGGAAGCCAGCTGTCAAGGTTGAAGAACAGATAGAGAATATTATCGAGTGGTATAAAGAAAATATTGAAAGGTACCCTAAAAGGTTCGATTAAAAAATTAATAAAGAGAAATGAAGAAGTATTTTTACGAAGAAACAGGCATGTATATTGATTGGGATCAACTCAAAAGGCTACCTGAAATTGATACATTGATAGATATTGGTGTTGGCGCAGACGGAACACCAGATTTATATAAAAGATTCAAGGACAAAGCTCTAGTGCTGATTGATCCTTTAGATGAAGCTGAAACTTACTTTAACAAATATATGAGTAACTATAATGCTTATTTTTTTAAAACAGCGTTAGGCGATATAGATGAGGAAGTAACGATCAATGTTGAGCAAGAAATTGGTAGATCAACAATTATGAATGTTGCTGATATAAACTTTGAAGGCAAGCCAGTAGATAAGCGAGGTATTGCTGTAAAAAGATTAGATGACGTATTAAATAAGATGCAGCTAAGTAATTTTGGCATAAAAATTGACACCGAAGGCTATGAATTAAAAATTATTCGGGGTTCTACAGAAACACTTAAGAAAACAAAGTTCGTTATAGCTGAAGTTAGACATAACCATGAATCTTTTAAAGGTGTATATAAATTGCATGAATTTATTAGAGAAATGCATGCTAATGGGTTTGTGTTATCTATGATTTTAACAGCAAAGCCTTTCATAGCTGACCTTTGCTTTGAGCGAATTGATGAATTGTTTAATTAAATATTCTTTATTTAAGCCTTGTAGTTTTTTTAAAAATCATGTTTGAAAATAAAATAAAAAACTTTCTTAATAGTATATTAATTAAATTGAATTTAAAGATTGTTGGTCATAATACTGGAAATCCTCTTGACTTAACCGATAAGGATATGGATCCAATTTCAGCACTGTACTTAGCAGGACAAAACCAAATGATAATGAATTTAGATTTAAATTTAGGTCGGACCAATAGGTGGTTTGACATGTCAGAGAGTAGTCTTGACCCTGCTATATTCGCAATAAGGACTGCTCTCGAAAAAAAATTAAGTGGTAATGAATTATATCATGATATATTTCACACTCTTAAAGAGAACCAGGCATCTACAATTTTTGACAATGCAGCTAAATATTTAGATCTAGATACAGATCAAAGTAAAGTTCTTGATATTTATCCATGGTGGGCAGAAGTCAAACCTTGGGATAATCGTAGTATGGAAAATATGTTAAAATTCTCTGCTTATGAGGTAAAGAAAAATAGAGCAAGCAACGGAATGTATATCAAATCTAATGACCCCTATGAAATTATGACTGAAGATTTAAAGAATTCTCTCAACTCGCATGCCAGACAATATGCTAATATTACAGAACAAATTAGAAAAAATGGTTTTAAATATGGTTCAGAATTTGGATATGTCTCTGCGGAAATACTCATTGATAAAAATATAATTCGTTGGAAGCTTGGAGGAGAAGGAAATCATCGCGCAGCTGCTGCATCTGCACTGGGCCTTAAGTCAATACCTGTACTTATTTCAAAAATTATAAGACTAGATGAGTTAGAATACTGGCCTAATGTTAAATTGGGAACATTTACTAAAGAACAAGCCACTAAAATATTTTATAGCATTTTCGATGCGCGTCCTTCAAAAATATACAATAAGTGGATAGAAAAAAAGGGATAATATATTCTAAGGATATATACTCTTTATGAGATAATTATGGTTTATTTAATCCCTGCAAATTTTCTTAAAGAGTTACAGAGCATTAAAACAGTAGATTATAAAACCACATTGCCAAAAATATCAATTGTTATGCCCTGCTATAATCAGGTTAAGTTTATTGAACGAAGTATACTGTCAATTTTAAATCAAGATTATCCAAACTATGAGCTCGTAATTATAGATGGTGGATCAAAAGATGGAACTATTGATATAATAAATAAATATAATAAATACATTACTTTTTCGATTTCAGAGAAAGATAAAGGTCAAAGTGATGCCCTAAATAAAGGCTTTAATTATTGTACAGGTGACATTTTTGGCTGGCTAAATTCAGATGATATATATTTACCTAATACTTTTAAGGACACTATTAAAGCTTTTAAAAGTAATCCAAATAAAAATATTGTATTTGGAGATTTTCTCTCAATTGATAAAAAAGATTGTATTCTTGATTATCATCATGCATTCAATTTTAGTCTCAATCAATTTAAATACGAAGGCTTTCATTTAAATGCACAATCAATGTTTTGGCGCAACATCGTACATAAAAATTTCTCTGGATTTGATACTAGTCTTAAAAATACAATGGACTACCAAATGATTCTTGAATTTGGAATTAACGAGGGAGAAACTTCTTTTATTCGTATTCCTAAAGTTCTTGGGGCTTTTCGCCGTTATACAGGACAAAAAACAGGTGGAAATCCATCTAGAGTACATCAAGAACATATGGCAATTGCTAAACAATATAAATATACCGACAAATATAGCATCGTTGGTAAACTTAAATATTTTTTATTCAGATTTCGAAGGGCATGGTGGTATTTTAAACGTGGAGGTTTATCAAATTTGATTTATAGATTGAAGATTGCTTATGATAACCGTTTCTAAATCCTCATTTATCATTT
>MDTB01189624.1_pt1 | contig 10961 bp, 13 predicted proteins | sample 811161 | NCBI WGS metagenome assembly MDTB01 (sample SAMN05326650, study PRJNA326480) | marine metagenome | isolation source: seawater | place: Mediterranean Sea | collected 2009 | reverse complement strand
ATAATTGCTACTATAGCTATTCATTCATTTTTAAAACTTAAAAATTCTTAAGCTCGTCACAATTAAGACTTGATTTAATAATAGATCGCAGATAATTACGGCGACTTTTATGAATAAGGTTTTAAAAAATTCTTGGGCGTTATTTTTGGGAATGGGATGCATTATGATGGCTTATGGTTTTCAGGGCTCCCTTTTAGGTGTTCGAGCTGTTCAAGAAGAATTCAGTTTAACTGCTACTGGATTTATGATGTCTGGATATTTTGTAGGATATTTTATAGGAGCAGCAACTATACCAAATATAATTTCAAGAGTTGGTCATATAAGAGTTTTTGCTGCCTTTGCATCATTAGCATCTTTGGTTATTCTGATTCACTCTATATTAATCAATCCATTTATTTGGTTTTTATTAAGAGTGTTAACTGGAATAAGCATGGTTTGTATTTATACAGTGGCTGAAAGTTGGTTAAATGATAGGTCAAGCAATAAAAATAGAGGAAGTGTACTGTCTATTTATATGGTTATACTTTATGGATCTATGGGTGTTGGAATGTTTTTACTTAATTTTAGTAGCCCTCAAAATTTTCAACCTTTTATATTAGTTTCTGTAATAACGTCAGCTGCATTAATACCAATTTTATTAACTAAAAAAAAACCACCTACATTCAAGAAAATTAAAGCTATGACTTTAAAAAATCTTTATGAAGCATCTCCATTTGGAATGGTAAGTTCTCTTTTTTATGGAACTATACAGTCTGCATTATTTACATTGTTAGCTGTTTATGCAACTTCAATGAATTTTACAATATTAGAAATATCAATTGTAACATTTCTTCTTGCAGTTTCTGGTGCCATAGCTCAATTTCCAATAGGAAAAATTTCAGATATTTATGATAGAAGAAAAGTAATTGTTCTTAGTACATTTGGTGCAGCAATATTTTCAATCTTAGCAATACTAGTCTCAAGACAAATGTATTTACCAGATGGTCTTGCAACAAGTAAAACATGGTTTTATATTTTTTTTATTCTATTTTCCTTTTGTAGTTTGCCCATGTTCTCATTAATCTTAGCCCATACAAATGATTATATATCTAAGGATAAATTTGTTGCTGCTGGAGCAGGTTTACAATTTACATTTGGTTTGGGAGCAATGAGTGGTCCGTTTTTATGTTCAATATTTATGGATTTAGTTGGTTCTAATGGCTTTTTTATATTTTTATTTTTCTTTCATTCAATAATTGGAATTTTTGGAATTTACAGAATGCGTGTGAGAAAAACAGTTGACAATCCTGATTCTCAATTTGTTGCAATGCCTCAAACAATTACTCCAGCTGGTATCGAGCTTAACCCAACGACTGAGCCAATAGAAGAACCAGTTAAGGAAGAAATTATAAATTAATCTAAAGCTTGAATATGCTTAGACATTTTATATAAAACTTGTTTTTTAGATAATTTATCTGTTCTTATTAAAATTGCATCTTTAACTTTTACCAGAGGACTATTTTTTCTTTTTTTGTCCATCTGTGTTCTTTTATTAAGAGATTTTTTGACTTCTTTTAAAGGAATCTTTTTTTTAATATCTATCCATCTTCTATAACTTGCGATATTAAGATTACATCTAAAATAAAAGGCCAAATCATACCTTGGATTTTTTGAAAGAATTTTGCTTGCAATATCCCTGCCCTCTACACAAATCTTATTATGGTTCCTAATAATTTTTAATTGAAATCTGTTAATTACTTGTCTTATTCTTTTATCTTTAGCTAAAATTGCAACATGGTCACTTATTTCCTGAGAGTGCAAATTTTGCTTAGCAATCTTTTTATAAGAAATATTTCTAAATTTATTATTTATAAAAGAAACAAAGTTTTTTGGTTTGTGTTTAATTATCAGCTTGCTACAAAACCTATATAGTAATCCAGAGTTAATTAATAATAACTTATATTTTTTTGAAATGAGCTTTGCTGCAGTACTTTTTCCACTTGCCGACTCTCCATCACATGCGATTATTAATTTATTAAATTTTTTCACTAAAACTTAATAATGTTTTGAATGCCTTAATGCAAAAAAAATTGTAATAAATTAGTGAAATTATAGATTATTAATCACTCACAGGTTGAAACTCAAAATAGTCACTGAAAAAAAAATTTTTAATAGTAGTTATTGAATCAATGCAGATTCTTTGCTCAAATACGTTTTTATAAAAATGAGTAAGAAAAAAAATTTAAAAAAAATAAAAAAGAATAATGCCAAAAAAAATAATGGTATAGCTAAAATAGCTACTATCACAACAAAATCTCTTAGTAACGCTTTTGTAAATTTTAAGAAAAATCAAGAAATTAAAAAAATTAAAGAAATAAAATTAAAAAAACTCCAAGAAAATAATGAAGTTATAAAAGAGAAAAAAGAATTAAAAATTTTAGAGGATAAACTTAAAAAGGAAGATAATAAATTAAGATTAAAAGAAGATGAATTAAGAACAAGGGAGAAGGAATTAAAAACTAAAGAGGATAAGATAAAGATTGAAAACGAAAGACTAATTAAAAAAGATGAAAATTTAATTTTAGTTACAAATGACTTAAGAAGCAAAGAAAAAGAATTAAAATTAAAAGAAGAAGAACAAAATAGAAAAGATATTGATTTAAAAGTTAGAGAAGAAGAGCAAAAAAATCTTGAATTAAAAGAAAAAAGAAGAAAGGAAAGAGCTTTAAAATTAATTAAAGAAGAAGAAGAAAAACAGAAACAATTGGAATATCTCAAAATTAAAGAATGGGAAGAAAATTTTGATCGAGAACAAAAAGCGAGAGAACATAGAGAAAATTTAAGAGAACAAAGACTTAGAGAAAAAGAATTACAAAAATTAAAATCTTTCGAAGAAAAACAAAACCCTGTTAAAAGTAATTTTTCTTCAGGACTTGAAAAATTTGAAGTTGATAAAACTAAAGAAAACTAAAATTTAATTATAATACTTTAATTAGATCTCCAATATTAATACTCGAAGAAGATAATATTTGACATCGTAGTCCACCACTTCTCAAAAATTCTTTTAAAATATTTTCTTGGTCTAATAATTCTGTCAAATGTCTACAAGGCCTGCATAAATCAATACCTTCAACTTTTACTTTACCAATCATTAATTTTTTACCTATCAAATGATTTAGCTTAATCCCTTTGGTGACTATATTTCTTCTAAAATCTACGTAAGAAATATTTAATCCGTGCCTGGAATTATAATAATCTATATTCTCTGACTCAATTAATGATAATTGACAATATGGATCATTAAATTCTTTAAAATGTCTATCTCCAACTATACCCTTATCTTTTAAAACTTTGATAGATTTAACTTCTTTAATTTTCTTATTGTTAATATCTGTAATACCTAATTTAAAAACTTTAGACATAATTTGCTATTTTAAGATAACATTATAATATTTATAAATAAATGAATAAAGTAAATGCTAGCAAGTTGTGGAAAATTATCCAGAACGCTGGAGATCATATAAAAGGGCAACTGCCTAATCATCCAAATCATCCTAAGGGTAGAAATCCATATGCACATATTGCTCTATGTGTAAAAGAAAAATTTAATACAAGTTATAAAGATATACCTGATGAAAAATTTAAGGAGGTTTTAAATTTTATTGAATTTTTAAAAAAAAATCCAAATTAAACTCTACTGTTTAGGAAAATAATCTTTGAGTTCGCCTTCTCTATAAACATCTGCAGTGCAACAATGAATTCCTCCTCCAAAAGCATAAGCATCTCTTAATTCTACAAGAACTACCTCCATTCCAAGTTTGTCTAATTGTTCAGCTTGATACTTTTCACTTTTTTCTACACAAACAGTTTTTTGATCTAAAACTAAAACATTCATTGAAAGCCAGACTGATGAATAACAAAGTGGAGGTGGCTCATTGTGTGCTGGTTGAGCTGAATCAATTATTTCCCAACCATTTTTTTCAAACAATTTTCTTTGTTCTTTTGGAAGTCTTCTTTGAGGATTATTTATAATTAAACCCTCTTTGATAGGTGTAAAAGTTGCATCAATATGAATTGGATAAGGATCGCCTGGGAAATTAACTGCATGAATTCTATGGTCCTTATAATGTCTTTTAAGCCAATCAATTCCTTTTAAATTTGTAGTAAAACCATGTTGAACTACTAAATCTTTACCAAACCTTAAAACATCGGCAGCATCAAATAACGGCTCTTCTTCTGTTGTTACAAAAAATTTATCCTCAGTCCATTTTAGTCTTTTTTGAATACCAATTTTATCTGACAAATAATCTTTTCGATAATCAGCATCTGTTAATCTAGGTTTGGGTGCTGACTCATGCCTCATATTGGGGTCAGAATCATAATATTTTTTTAATAATGGTCTATAACAAAGATATTCAAACCATCTACAACGATAACTCATTGTAGCTTCTAAAATCTCATTACCTACTGTAAGCAAAACATCTCTTGGTGGCATACAACCAAACATAGTTTCAGCTTCCCAATCAGGAGTTGATGTTTTTTGATTAAAATTAATTGGAGATGGTCTATCCACTTTAATTCCACGTTTAATCAACATACTAGAGAAATCATCGAGAAGTTGATTAGCTTTATCAATAGTATCTATAGTTCTAGGTCCAAACCGACCCCTCATATCTGAGTCTTCAGGAACTTTTGCTTCTAAAGCAGGCTCTGGAGCTGGAATACAAGTTCCATCTGCTCTGCCTACTATGACATGTTTTAATGGATCCCATTCATTCCAACTATTTACAATAGTTTTTTTGTTATTCATAAAATTTAACTTTTTATAATATTATGTTCTGGCCCAAAAGGAAATTTTGTAATGTTCTCGGTACCATTTTTACCAACTACTAAAATATCATGTTCCCTATATCCACCAGCTCCTGGTTTTCCTTCTGGAATCAAGATCATTGGCTCCATAGAAATCACCATATTTTCTTCAAGAACTGTATCAATATCTTCTCTTAGTTCTAATCCTGATTCTCTTCCATAAAAATGAGAAAGCACCCCAAAAGAATGTCCATAACCAAATGATCTGTACTGTAAATACCCAAGCTCAGCGAACAATTCATTTAACTCATTGCAAATTTCTGAACATTTAACACCAGGTTTAATTAATTCTAAACCTCTTTTGTGAACTTTAACATTCGCCTCCCACACTTTAAGAGAATCATCATCGATATGGTCTAAAAATAAAGTTCTCTCTAATGCAGTATAATATCCCGAGATCATAGGAAAAGTATTTAAAGATAATATATCTCCATTAACTAATTGTCTGTTTGTTTTAGGATTGTGAGCTCCATCAGTATTAATTCCAGATTGAAACCAAACCCAGGTATCCATATATTCAGCATCAGGATAAGTTTTTGCAATTTCTCTTTCCATTCGATCTCGTCCAGCAATCGCAATTTCAATTTCAGTATTTCCTTCTCTAATATTTTTAATTATTTCATAGCCTCCCAGGTCAGCAATCCTTGCACCATCTTTAATTATTTCAATTTCTTCATTAGACTTAAACATTCTAAGTTGCATTAAATTTTTTGAAACATCGGTAAAAACAGAAAAGGTAAAAATAGACCCAATTTTCTCTCTTATATCTAAAGTTACATGATCATTTTCAATTCCAATATTTTTTGGTGGCTCATCTCTTCCAACGATAGACACTATTGCTCTTAAAAAATTATCTCTTTTCCAATCAGTATAAATAATATTATCACAATATGACCTCCTCCAAGGTTGAGAGGCATCGATATTCGCAGAAATAGTTGAAATTTTATTTTTCGTTACAACACATCCATATGGTCTTCCAAATGAGCAATAAATAAAACCTGTGTGATAAGCTATATTGTGCATTGACGTAAGAATAATCATATCAAGATTATTATTATCCATAACATTTCTTAGATTTTTTACTCTTCTATTATATTCTCTTTCTGAAAAAGGAAGTTTTACTTTTTCACCATTTTTTAAAGTAAAAAAATCTGGTCGTTCCATAAATTTAAGTTTAATTTAAAGCAATATATCTCTTATTCCATCTCATAATAAGACTGTAATATACAAGTGATATAAAAAGAAAAAATCCACCAACAATAGTATTAGTTGATGGAATTTCATTAATTCCAAATAGTGGTAACCAAACCCAAAAAATACCACCAATAACCTCAGTTAGAGATAACAAGGTTAATTCTGCTGCAGGAATAGCTTTAGAACCAATAGAATACAAAATTAAACCAAGACAAACTAATGTACCGTGCAAGGAAAACATGGAGCTGTTATAACTTGTTGAAAAAAAAGGTTGTTTAGTAATTAAAATTACAATTGTAGCAAATATAAAACAAAATAATCCAGCTATCGCTACTGTTGTAAACTTTGGTGTTTCTTTTCTCCATCTCAGAGATACTGAAAAAACTGAAAAGCCAACTGATGATGTAAGTCCAAAAACAAAGCCTAATAAAGAGTTTTTTTCTGTATTACCTAAAGCCATGACAATTATGCCAACCGTAGCTATGAAAATAGATACCCATACATTTATTGAGATTTTTTCTTTAAGAAATAAATATGCTAATATAGCTGTAAAAAAAGGCATTGCTGCTAAGCACAAGAGTGTAACTGCAGCAGTTGTATTTGTGATTGAATAAATAAAAGTAATCATTGCAACACCAAGTCCACACCCTCCAATAACACCTGATCTTCCAACTTTTTTGTAATTTTTATAAAAATTTATTCCTTCTTCAAAATATAAATACAAATTTAAAATTATAAATATTGTTAATCCACGCCCAAAAATATACTGCCAAGGGACCATATGAGGATTATCCATATATCTTACTACTAAAGGTCCAAAAGACCATAAAAGACCGGCAAATAAAACTACTGGGATTGCTATTTTTTCATTTTTAAGCTCGAACATATTGAATGTTTAAATCTAAATAGTTTGAACTACAACAAAATTTAAATTTTAGTTAAAAAATATTATTTGGGTGATTTGGAAAAAAACAATCTACAACATCACCCTTTTTAAATTTTGCTTTTCCAGAGGGTAATAAAACCCAAATATTTGATTTGATAAATGATTGAATTCTAAATGACTCTTGCCCTTTTAAAATTTCAACAACTATTTTACCATTTTTAGTTGTATTTACTTTACTTTTAACAAAGCGAGTAAAATTTACTTTCTTAGTAAAATCATTTTTTAAGATAGCTTTAATGGGTTTTTCTTCTTGTATTCCTAATGATGATTGCAAATAAGGATAAACAAAAAATCTAAAACAAGCAGCGGATGAAATAGGATTTCCAGGAAGGCCAAAAATTGCTTTTTGCTTTCTTTTTATCTTTGCAAATAATATGGGTTTTCCAGGTCTTATTGCAACATTCTTAAAATAAGTTGAAAGTTGAAATTTTTTAATAATACTTGGAACATAATCAAACTTTCCAGCTGAAACTCCTCCAGAAGTAATGATAATATCAATTTTTGAATTAAGCATTTTTTTTATTTTTTTTATAAGAACAATCTCATCTTGATCTCTTAAAATACCACCATTATCAAAGTTGAAAAAAAAGTTGTTCTTTAACGAATGAATATAATGACTATTAGAATTTCTTACTTTCCAATCTGGTATTATTTCCTTATTAGTTATTTCATTACCAGTAGAAAAAAATAATATATTAGGAATCTTTTTAACTTTTATTTTCTTTATACCCAATGTTTTTAAAGCTAATATATGATTAGATTGTAAAATAGTTCCTTTTTTAATAAACAGATCATTTTTTTTATAATCTGATCCTTTAAATCTTATATTTTGATATTTCTTTATTTTTTTATCAATCAAAATATTTTGACGTTTTCCGTTGTTAAAATTAAACTTTATTTGTTCTATTGGTATTATTGTATCAAAACCTTTTGGAATTATTCCTCCAGTCATAATTTCTACTGTTTGAAACTTTTTTATCTTTTTATTTAAAGGTTTATCACCTGCAGCAACTATTCCTATAATTTTAAATAATTTTCTTTTTTTTTTATTCAAATTTTTTGTATCTTTAGAATTTATTGCAAATCCATCAAATGCAGCGTTATCTGCTGCTGGATTGTTTACTTTGCTAAAAATATTTGATGCCGAGACTCTATTAATACATTTAGTGCTATTTATAATTTCTTCACCAATTATTATTTTTGATTTTTTTAATTTGTTAATAGAATTTTTATAATTAATCATTATCTTTAATTTTTTTAGCTATTTCAAAATCTTCTTTAGTATTTATGTTAAAAAAAGGATCAATATTTTTATAATCAATATCAATTGTACTTACTCCAATTGAATTGGCCCATACTTCCACTTTTCTTTCGCCTGCTAATAAATCAGCTTCTAACTTATTAATCAAATCTACTGACCAAAGTCCAAAAATATTATGCCTTGTTTTCTTACTTTTAACAAAAAATAATTTGTAATCTTTAATTTTAATTTTTTCAAAAAAAATTCTTAGCTCTCTTTTTGTAAAAAAAGGGGTATCTGAAGGAAATGTTGATATCCAATTATATTCTTTATTATTTTTTTTTATCCATTTCATAGCTGATAAAATACCACCTAGTGGACCCAGACCTTCTTTAATATCTTTTGTTGTAGAAATTTTATTTGATTGCATGAAATCAATAGGTTTATTTGTAACTATTAAAGTCTCTTTAAATTCATCAATTATTTCTGAAAGAATATAATCAATTAATATTTTTCCTTGTAATTTTACTTGAGATTTGTCTTGTCCAAATCTTTGCGACTTTCCTCCTGCTAGTACAACTCCTAAAATATTGTTATGATCCATTAAACAAAATATAAAACATTAAATTTTGAATTAAAGTAATATTATGGATTTAAGAATTTTGGAAATAGCATCAAATACTGAGAACAATAAAGTTCTTGATAAACACACGCATAGATCAAAAAATAAAAATCCAATTTGTGGTGATGAAATGGAAATAAGTCTTATTGTCAAAAATAATAAAGTAATAGATATGGGCTATCAGTGTAAATCATGTGTTTATTGTCAAGCTTCTGTGAGTCTGCTTGCGCAAGATATTAAGAATAAAAATTTGGACGAAATAAATGATTTTTTAAAAAGTTGTGAAAAAATTTTTGAAGATACTAAAATATCTTTAGAAAAAAAATGGATTAACTTTAACGAACTTTTTGATAAGAAAAATATATCCAGGAAAGAATGTTTACTTCTTCCATTAAGAACCGTTTCAAAAGCTTTAAATGATAAAATTTAATAAAGAAACTTTTAAGAAAGCTTCGTTTGCAGGATTATTTTCTGCATTTACAATTGGAGTATTAACTATTTTAACATACAAAAGTGCTATTGGATTATTTCTAGCAGCTTCATTTGGATCTTCTATGGTTTTATTATTTGGTTTTCCTGAAAGCCCATTTGCACAACCAAAAAATGTTTTTTTTGGACATTTAGTTACAGCCTTAGTGGGAGTTATTTTCGTAAATTTAATTAGTTTACCAATTTATATTAATATAGCTTTAGCAGTAGGAGTTGGAATTTTTTTAATGATAGTTTTAGACGTTGTACATCCTCCTGCTGGTGGAAATCCAATAATGGTGATTATTGGAAGTGTATCTTTTGATTATTTATTATTACCTATTATTTCTGGTTGTTTAATAATCATTTCTCTAGCAATTTTAATAAACAAATTTATCTTAAAAAAGAATTACCCTTTAAAATAAAATGATGAATTCTAAATACAAAATTACAAAACTAAAAAAAAATAAATTTGAAAATGCTGAAGATTTAATTTCAATTGAAGAGCCATTGGAAATTTCTCTAAAATATAAAGAAAAAGAAAATTGGTTAACAAAAAGTTTATCTATAACAATGAGAACTCCAGGACATGATGATGATTTAGTAAGAGGTTTTTTATTTAATGAACAAATTATTCAAAATTTAAATGATATTGAAAGTATAAAAAGTTATGGTGAAAAAGTGGGTCAATACGATATTCAAAATAAAATAATTGTTACAATCAATGATTCAAAAAATGTTAATATTTCAAAAATTAAAAAGGATTTTTTGACAAATTCTTCATGTGGAGTATGTGGTAAATCTTCTTTAGATGCGTTAGAAATTACAAAAAAAGAAAAAACTCCGAAATTAAATCCAAAATTGACAAAAGATATAATTATTCAATCACCAACTTTACTTAGAGAAAATCAGTCTGAATTTGCGAAAACAGGTGGTATTCATGCTAGTGGTTTATTTTCTTCTAGTGGCAAATTAATATCTTTAAGAGAAGATGTTGGAAGACACAACGCTTTAGATAAAATGATAGGTGATTCTTTATTAAATAATTACCTTAAACCAAACGAGCAATTTATTGCATGTTCTGGTAGATTAAACTTTGAATTAGTTCAAAAAGCATTAATGACAAATATTGGCTTAATGATAGGTGTAGGTGCGCCAACTAGCCTAGCAATTGATTTAGCGAATAGATTTGACATGACCTTGATTGGTTTCGTAAAAGAAGACAGTTTTAATATTTATACAAATAACCAAAAAGTTATTTTAAACTAAAAAAGGATTTTGCGGTGTCCAAAAATATAAGTAACTTATCTGGAAGAGTTGGCCTTAAGGATAATTTATTTAAGAAATTGTCTGAAAACGTACTTAATGACTCACCGAAAGATATCAAAGAAATCGCAAAAGAATATAATTTAGGTGTTTCAACTATTCATGGTGCTGAAAGTTTTTATGAGTTTTTAAGACCTTCTCATAGAGAAAAAAAAGCTTTCGTATGTAACGGAAGTGCATGCATGTGTGCAGGTACGCAAGACAAACTAAAAGATAAATTAAAAGAAAAATTAGGTGATGACAAAGTTGGAGAGATGTTTTGTCTAGGTCATTGTTATGAAAATCATGCATTTCACTATGATGGTGAAAATTATGCT
>MDTB01181683.1_pt1 | contig 10962 bp, 15 predicted proteins | sample 811161 | NCBI WGS metagenome assembly MDTB01 (sample SAMN05326650, study PRJNA326480) | marine metagenome | isolation source: seawater | place: Mediterranean Sea | collected 2009 | reverse complement strand
TCTCATAATTTAATCTTTTGTAATGATTATGAACAGCAACAGATAAAACTTTTTTTGCATGTGTTTGCCCAATTACATAATCATCTAATACTGAACAAATTTCTTTTGGAGAAGGTAATCCATCTTGATGTTTAACAAATGTATCTTTATTTTCTTCCTTAATTATATCCATACATAGTTCGACACACTCATCACAGATAAATACAGTTGGTCCAGCAATTAGCTTTCTAACTTCGTGTTGGCTTTTACCACAAAATGAGCAATAGAGAATATTTTTGTTATTAGTGTTCATAATTTTTTATACGAATCAATTTCTATACTTTAATATATCAGACTCCTTGAAAGCAAGTTTCAAATCTTCAGTTTCCAACATATTGTATCTTAAGATCTTTTTTCCACAACTTCGTCGATTAAACCAAACAATTTTGCTGTATCAGCGGTCATAAAATTATCTCTTTCGAGAGCACTTTTAATTTCTTCAACACTTTTACCTGTGTGCTTAGAATATATTTCGTTTAGTCTTTTCTTTAAGGCTAGAACTTCATTAGCATGTATCTCTATGTCTGTGGCTTGACCTTGAAAACCTGCTGAAGGTTGGTGAACCATAATCCTAGAATTTGGTAAAGAAAATCTTTTACCTTTAGTTCCAGCTGTAAGAAGAAATGATCCCATTGATGCAGCTTGACCAATGCAAAGAGTTGATATTTGTGGTTTTATATACTGCATCGTATCATAAATACCTAGACCTGCGGTAACTAAACCACCTGGACTATTAATATAAAAATAAATTTCTTTTTTTGGATCCTCAGCCTCTAAAAATAATAATTGAGCTGTTATAAGAGAAGCTACGTTATCATTTATTTGGCCCGTAAGAAAAATAATCCTTTCTTTTAACAATCTTGAATAAATATCATATGCTCTCTCTCCTTTGTTGGATTGTTCAACAACCATAGGAATTAGACTACTCATATATTCTGAAGTTTTATTTGTCATAAGTTGATTCGTCTTACTTATACAACTTGAGATTACTTTTTGCTAACTTTTTTTATTTTTTTAGCTGTTGATTTAATTTTTGTAGGATTTGGCTTAGTTTTATTCTCCTTAGATTTTTTTGCCTCAATCTTTTTTTCAGGCTTCCTTTCTTCTTTAAGTTTTTGATCGCGTTGTTGGTTCTGAGATAACTTTAAAATTTTTTCAGCTTCGTCTTTAGAAATATCTTTTTTATTAGATTTTGCTTTTTCCTTAATCAAGCTAATAATCTTTTCTTCATACACTGTTCCTCTCAAGCTTGCTACAGCAGAAGGATTTTTTTGATAATAATCCATTACCATCTTTTCTTGGCCTGGCATCATTCTTAGTTGTTTTTGAATTTCAGTTTGGATTTCTTGTTCAGAAACTTTAATTTGATTTTGTTCTCCAAATTCATTTAATATCAAACCAGTCTTAATTCTTTTCTTGGCGATCTCCTCAAAATTTTTTCTACTTTTTTTTGAGTCATCTTCTGACATGCCTTGAGATAAAATTTTAATTTCTTCTTCAATTAAGTTTTCAGGTATTTCATCAACTTTAAATTTTTCTATCTCTTTTAAAATTTGATTTTTTGCTAGTCTATCCAATGAATTTTTATACTCATCATTTATTTGATTAGATATCAATTTTTTTAAATCTTCTAAATTTTTTGCACCAAGATTTTTTGCAAAGTCATCATTAATTTTTACTTCTTCGGGTTTTTTTACAGCTATAATTTTACAATTAAATTTTGATTTCTTATTAGCAATCTCTTTTTCTGGAAAGTTTTCTGGTAAAACTGCTTCAACAATCTTAGTATCATCTTTTTTAACACCTATTAACTGTTTATCAAAACCTTTTAAAAATAAATCCTTACCTAAAGTTAATTGAGTATTCTTCCCTTCGCCTCCTTTAAAAGGTTTTTGATCAACTGTTGCACTATAATCTAAAATTACAAGATCTCCCTCTTTTGCTTTTGTATCTATTGAAGTTTCTTTAAAATTTGGCTGATTTTTTGCTATTTCCTTAATTCTTTTATCAGCTTCGGAAGGCTCAATTTTTACTGAATATTCATCAAATCTTATTTCTGAAATTGCTTTTATATTTACTTTCGGAAGTTCTGTAACAGATAAAACGTATTCCAATTCTTTATCTTCGCCATAAGTTTTGAGATCTAATTTGGGTTGTCCAGCAGGTTTAATCTTATTTTCCTCAAGTGCTTTTGTTGAGGTATCTTTTAAAACCTTATCAAGAACCTCATTAAAAACTGCTTTTCCAAATTGTCTTTTTAAAATTTCTTTTGGAACTTTTCCTGGTCTGAAACCTTTTAGATTTATTGTACTTTTTATCTCATCATATTTTTCATTCATATAAGTTTCCATTGTCTTTTTATCAATGAAAACCTTTACATCTTTATTTAGACCTTTTTTATTTTCTACAGTAACTTTCATAATTTTTAAATGGTAGGGCGAAAAGGACTCGAACCTTCACATGTTGCCATATTGGTTCCTAAGACCAACGCGTCTACCAATTCCGCCATCGCCCCACAGATTTAAAAGATTTTATATATTATTGAAACTATTTGTCCAACGACAATTATTGTGAATTTAATAAGTTTTCCTATATAATATTAATATGATTATTTCTCCATGTATAAGTATATGTAAAACAGATCCTTCTACTGGATATTGCTATGGGTGTGGAAGAACAAACGAAGAAAAAATTATTTGGAAAAATGAAGATACTAAAGATGAATGGAAAAAAAAAAATCTTGATATAATCAAAAAAAGACTTCAAGGATGGCAATTGAAAAGTTTTGAAGAGTCCTATACATATAAAATTGAAAATGGTATTTCTTTATTTAAGAAAAAATTAAAAAATGAGTAGAACTTCAATTGTTATAATCATATATATTATAGGACTTATTTTTGGTGCCTTAGTTCTGAATATATGGAGTGCTGACACAAGTGTATTTAAGGGTCTTTTAGGCTTAGGTTGGACAGCCTTACTTTTAATAGCCTTATTTTTTGCAGAAAAGCATGAAAATAATTAAATTTTTTATTTATCTTTCTTTTATATTTATCGCTTTATCTTTCCAGAGCCTCAAACCTGAAATAATCATTATGAGTTCTTGCGATGATAAACAAGATGAATTTTTAAAAAATGATTACATATTAAATCTAAATCAATTAATTATGACAAGAAATTATGTTTATAAGGAAAAAACATTTCAAAAACTCAAGTTAACAGACTTAAGTGTAAAAAAATCTAATACATATGTACAAAATATTTATGAAGAAAATGGAAAAATCTTAACATATAAACATGGTTATCCTCAATTTTATACTCAAATTTTATTTGAAAAAGGTAAAAAAGAAATTTTTATAAAATCTGTTTTGAATGATGTAGAAGGAATATCAAAAATTTCTACATGTAGAGAAATTGAGAAATTTGATGAAGAAAGTTAATTTTTTTTCTTATCTTTAAATAAATTTTTTTTTTTATCAGAAAATCTATTATTAGTAATATTACTCCTATGCTTAGCATAAGCTTGTTTTTGGGCTTGTTTTAAAGCTTTTTTTGAGGACATAATTTTAATAGTTAATTTTTATACTTCCAATCATATTTAAATTTTTATCAGATACAACTATTTCAGCTGATGAAGGAGCATAATTTAAAACCTCGTAAATTAATATGTAATGAGTAACTAAAATTAAATTTTTCTTATCTTTAAATTCTTTTATATAATCTTTTAATTGTTCAACTTGTTTATCTTTATTTTTAGCGTATTTCGAACTATAAAAAGAGTTCAAAAAACTATTTGTACTATAGTTTTTAAAAGCGATTTTTGCTGTTTCTTTACATCTACACCATTCGCTTGAGAGCACCTCATTTATTTTAATTCTATTTTCTATGAAAAAATTGCGAATTTGTGTAGCTTGTTCTCTCCCTTCCTTACTTAAATTTCTTTGGGTAGAACAATCATTTAAATTGAAATTTTCTGGATCACCACTTCCAGGTGCATACGCATGTCTTATAAATATTAATTTTTCACCTTCTTTAAGTTGATTAACTAATTCTTTATCTAAATCTGCTTTAATTGATGAAGTTAAAGATATAGATATAAACAATAAAAATTTTATAAATTTCATTTAATGAATATTAAATTAAACAATTTAAACAAAACAATAATAAATTGTAAGAAATGTCCAAGATTAGTCAAATTTATCAAAAAAGTAAGTGTAAATAAAAGGAAACAAAATATTAAAGAAATTTATTGGGGTAAACCTGTGCCAGGATTTGGAAATTTGAATTCAAAATTAGCAATTATTGGTTTAGCACCAGCAGCTCATGGAGGAACAAGAACTGGAAGAGCTTTTACAGGAGACAAATCAGGAGATTTTTTATTTAGATGTCTTTATGAGGTTGGAATTTCGAATCACCCTTTTTCAAAAAGTTTGAATGATAATTTAGAATTAAAATCTACTTATATAACAAATATCTTAAAATGTGTACCTCCTGAGGACAGGCCATTAAGTTGTGAAATTTCTAATTGTTCAAATTTTTTTTATGAAGAAATTTTGTCTCTAAAAAAACTAAAAGTTATCGTTACTTTAGGAAAAGTTGCTTTTGATAACTGTATAAAATTTTACAAACAAAAACTTCATATTAAGGGAAAATTTGTTTTTAAACATGGTAATTCTCAATTATTATCTAATGGATTAATAATATTATCAAGTTATCATCCTAGTCCCAGGAATGTTAATACAAAACTAATCTCAAATAAAATGATGGTTGATTTATTTAAAAAAGCAAAAAAACTTGCTAAATTTTGATAGTATCGCAAAAATATGGTTTAAATTTTAAATATATTTCATCAGGAATTCTTACTGGCTTACCATTTGTATCGACAAAAACTAAATGAACTTTTGCTTCGGCAATTTTGACATCACCTCTCGTGATTATTTGGTTCATAAAAAAAGAGGTTTTAGTTATTGATTTAACAAAAGACCTTATGGATAATTCGTCTTCTAAATATGCTGGTTTTTTATATTCAATATTGCAGGCCTTGACAATAATTAAAGAGTCGAAATTATCTTTAACTTTTTTATTACTATATCCAATTGAATATAAAGCTTCTGTTCTTGCTCTTTCAAGATATTTTAAGTAATTCGCATAATAAACAACTCCACCAGAATCAGTGTCTTCATAATAAATTTTTAATTTGTGAAAGAAATTTTCATGCATAATATATTTATATCAAAAAATTAATTATTTAACAAAAAGTAAGGTATAAATATTTATATGAATATATTTATTATTTGGTTTGTTATGGTTGTTGCTTGGAATTTTGGTTATCCTCAAGCAAGTCCTTTAGAGGATGTTGGTGTAGCTGTTATTCTCTCATTATTTAATATTGGTATGAAAAAATACTTAAAATTTTAATTATTCTGCTGAAAAATAAATATTTTGAAAATAGGCTATAGATTTCATTTTTGAATTATCTGTATCAGACATGATTGCAAGACCATCAATTTCATTAACATTTAAACCATGAAATCTTCTAAAATCTTCTTTTACATTTGATTTTACTGATATCCATTCATTAAAATTTTTTTTAGTACTTGCCAAAACATAGTCTATTGATTTTTTTGTATAAGGACTGGGCCAGTTTAACCCAACATTATTATTGCTTGAAAAAACATAATTTATAGCTTTATTTGACAAAGGTGTTGCTCCAGTTTTTTTAATTACAAAAACTCTAGCTGCAAAATCATGTCCCTTTTTCGTATTTTCTTTAATTCCAACTAAATCATTTTCAATTTTCCAAGTTATATTGATGAATGGTGTCTTGTTTAAATCAATTTTTATCTTTTTTCCTAAACCTGAGGCCGAGTTATCAGCAATAGATTTTAAGTAATTTCCATTATCATTTATTCCAGTAGAATAAAGAGTCTTATTATCTGCGCCTCTTACCTTTCTTACATCCAGTTCCGAAAGTTCATTCTCTGTAAAGTTAAATACTTTTACCTCATCAGTGAGTGAGACACTTGTTACAGCAAGTATAATTACCAAAATCTTTAAAAAAAATTTCATAAATCGAATTAAAAGAAGATTGTTAATACATTATTTTGACAAAATTTAAACATTCTAAAATCAATATTTGTTATTATATCAAAGTCATGAAGACAATTTCGGTATTTATACTCCTTATATATTGGTCTATTATGATTTCTGCTCCTGTAATGTCTAGTGATTTTAAGTTGAGTAGAGGTAAGTCAAACATTTTTGAGTTACCAAAAAAAAAACTTCGTAATTAATAAGTCGATCGACCACCACTAATATCAAATACAGCTGCTGTTGAAAATGTATTTTCCTCAGATGAGAGCCAGCAAACTAAAGAGGTAAATTCTTGAACTTCTAGAAATCTACCTCTTGGTACTTTTGAAAGCATTCTTTTAACATGTTCATCTGTCATTTGTTCTAAAATACGAGTTTTTGCGCCTGCAGGAGTTACTGCATTAACTGCTATGTTTTTATTAGCAAGTTCTTTACCTAATGATTTAGTTAATCCTATTGATCCAGCTTTACCAGTACTATATGCGCTAGCATTAGCATTACCATCTTTCCCAGCAACAGATGCTACATTAACAATTCTACCATAATTGTTTTTGATCATATTAGGTACAATTGCTCTACAACAATTAAATGTCCCCATTATATTTACATCTACGACTTTTTTCCACATTTCTAAATCATATTCCCATAAGCAAGCTGTTGGACCAGTAATACCAGCATTATTAATAAGAATATCTATATTCGAATTTTTAATAATCTTTTTTACATTATCCTCGACTTCTTTATAATTTGACACGTCAACTATATTTGAAGTTAAATTTGGACTGTCTATATCATTCATGACTTTATCCAACATTTTACTGTCTATATCCCAAATTATTACTTTTGCACCTGAATCTAAAAACCTTTTTGCAATATCTAGACCAAATCCTTGAGCACCACCCGTGACAACAGCAGTCTTATTTTGGAAATTAAAAACAATTTTATTCATTTAATTATTTTTAGCTAACAAATAATACACAATTCCTGAAACAAAGGCACCGATTATCCAAGAGTAAGATTGGAGAAACATTAAATCAAAATTCCAAATTGTTGAAGAAGCAAAAATAAACCCTATTACTACAGAGTAAACTGCTTTCAGATTCCAGCCTCCAGAATAATAAAATGAGCTCTCTGGAGATGTCGAATGTATATCTTTTACATTTAACTCTGATTGGCTAATTGAATAATGATTAATAATCATAACTCCACTAACTGGACCAAAGAAAGAGCCAAACGTATCTATAAAAGATAATATACCTATTTGACTTAATAATGTTGGCCAAAAAATTGCAATTATAAATCCAAAAATACCAATTAAATAACTAACAGTTTTTAAATTTAAATTATTTTGCCTAAAATTTATTAAAGAATATTGAGTGGGAATAAAGTTCGCTATTAAATTTGTTGATGCAGATGCTATAACTATAAAAATTAAGACAATTACAGTTATCTGTAAGTTATCAAGCTTACCAATTATATCAGTAGGATTAGTTAAGATTTTGTTAATATCATTAAACTGTTGTTTTAAAAATACATCAGATCCGGCCACTATAAAAATCGCAAATATTGAAAATATTATCAGATTAATTATCAAAGTTAGATTTCCATATTTTAGATCTTTTTCATTTTTTAAATATCTTGAATAATCGCCAAAAGTAATAATGATTATAGAGAAATAAGCAAAAATAGTTCCAGCTACAGTTATAATTGGAGCTATATTTTTATAATCAAAAAAATTATCAAAGCTTAATACTTCTATAAATGCATTAGCTGTCAGCTTTACATCTGATAGTAAGACAATAATAAAAAAAAATATCATTGCTAAATAAACAGCAATAGCTGAAAAATTGATAATCTTTCTGTTATATATCATTCCCTTACTAAAAATATAAACTTGTAAAACAATACATATTACTAAAGACAACCAATCAATTATATTTAGTCCAAGTAAAAAAGTTAAAAAAATATCTTTATCTAAAATGGATTTATCAATTGTAAAAAATAAAATTCTTATCAAATAACTAATTATTTTAGACAAAAAATATGTTTGAATACCAAACATAAATATTCCAACTAAGCCTCTTAAAAAACTAAAAAATCTTGCCCCCCCGAAACCTAGTGTTGATCTTAGAAAAGTTGCAAACGGTAATCCATATTTTTGAGATGGTTTACCTATCAAATTTGAAAAAATAATGACTAATATTGAACCAAATATAGTTCCAAAAAAAATTACGAATGAATTAAGATCGTATAATGTGTATAGTGAAGCTATAAGTGAAAAGCCTATTATACTTTGCAAATTTACACCCCAAAAACAAAATAAATCCTGCCAGTCCCAGTTTTTTGAATTTGGGTTTACTGAAGCTAATTCCCAGTTAATTGTTTTTTCAATACTTTTATTCTGACTCACAGGGAAAGATATTAAACTAATATTTTTTACTGTCCATATAAGAGAGTTGGAAGCCAAAGTGCAATTTTAGGAAATATAATGATTAAGACTAAGCCAAATACTTGTAAGACCATAAATTGCATCATTCCATAATAAATATCTTTAAGATCCCACTCAGGCACTACTCCTTTTAAAAAATATGCTGATAGAGCGACAGGAGGTGAAAGCCAGGCGGTTTGTAAATTAACTGCAACAAGAATTGCAAACCATGTAAGATTAAATCCTAATGCTTCGATTAATGGTAATATTATTGGAACGATAATCATGACAATAGGTACCCATTCTAAAGGCCATCCTAATAAAAAAATCATCACCATAACCATTGCTAGAATTAAATATTTATTCATTTCTAATCCCAATAAAAACTCAGTCAGCAAAGTTGGTGTTCCTAATCTTGCAAAAACTGCGCCAAAAAAATTAGATGCAGCAACTAAAACCATTATCAATGCAGTTATCTCTAATGTTTTAACTAATGCTTCTTGTAACTTTGGAAGAGTTAATTTTTTGTAAGCTAATGATAGTAGTAATGCTCCCATAGCACCACATCCCGCTGCCTCAGTTGGGGTAGCAAATCCAAACAATATACTTCCAAGAGCTGCAAATACTAAAGCTGCTGGTGGTACTAGTCCTAAAAAAAATTCGATCCACACATCTTTAGTGCTAGCTGCTCTCATGTCTTCGGGTATTACTGGTCCAAGTTTAGGATTAATCATACATCTAATTGTTGTGTAACCTGCATATAAACTTGCAAGAAGAATTCCTGGTAAAATAGCAGCAGCAAATAAATCTATTACTGGGATTTCCATTATCGGCCCCATAACAACTAACATAATGCTGGGTGGAATTAATATACCTAAAGTTCCACCAGCAGTAATTGTTCCTGCCGCAAGTCTGACATCATAACCAGATCTGTTCATTGATTTGGCTGCCATAATTCCTAGAATTGTTACAGAAGCACCAACAATTCCTGTTGCAGCAGCAAATATTACAGAAACAAATAAAACTGCGTAATATAATGAACCTTTAACTTTTGCTAACATCATTTGAAAAGCTGAGAAGAGTCTTTCCATAAGTCCAGCTTGTTCCATCATAATTCCCATAAAAACAAAGAGTGGTACAGCGGCGAGAGTCTGCTCCGTCATGACCATAGAAAATTGTAAAGTCATTAAATAAAAAACTAATTTTCCAAATCCTAAATAACCAAATACAAAACCTAAAAAAATTAAAGTAAATGAAATGGGAAAACCCACAAAAATTGCAAAAAGCATTACCCCAACAAGAATAAAGCCTAAAATTGCAGGATCTATAAACTCTGCAATCATTTAGTTTCTCCAGGCCATTCACCTTTTTTGGCAGCCCAATAACTTTTTAATATTTCAGAAACTCCTTGAATTAGTAAAAATATAATTCCAATTAATAAGCATGATTTTATTGGCCACATATAAGGCATCCAAGTGGTATCCATACCTTTCTCTCCTCTCTGTATAGACTCTCCTACAAATCCTATTGTCATATAAAGAAAAACAATTAAACCTGGAAAATAAAATAGTAGATATAACCAGAAATCTATTAGACCTTGGTTTTTAGTCTTAAAATTTCTATATAAAAAATCTGCTCTAATATGAACTCCTCTTGAAAGAGCATATCCTGCTCCAAGCATAAACAAAGCACCATATAGAAAACGACTTATATCATAAGCCCAAATCGTTGGTGCTAAAAATAATTTTCGTGCAAAAACTTCGTAAGTCATTGCAAATATCAATGGTATCAATATCCAACAAACGATATTACCAATCCACTTACTAAATTTATCAATACTTGTAATAGACGTAGCCATCCATAATGGCATGTCATCAGGCATTTTTCCCGAACCACCTCGCCTTTCGGCTATCATTTCATCTGATATATCTAATTTTCCTGGTTCATCTGCCATAAAATTTAAATTAAAAAATTAGAGCGGACTGTAAAAGTCCGCTCTAATAAATTAAGATTAATTATTAGATTACTTTAATGTTTCTGCGTGAGCCATTCCTAGCTTAGCATTAGACATTTGAGCACCACTCCAGAATGGAACTGCAATATCAGCAAAATTCTTCATTGAAGTGTAAACTTCGTTAAAAAATTTATTGTCTTTAGCGTTCTTATTTAAAGATGCCTTTGCAGCAGCCATATATTCTGTGAAATAATCTGAAGGAGTGTCCTCTAAAATTACCCCATGTTTAGTAGTTAACTCTCTTAAAGCTTTACCATTCTCATAGATTCTGTAACTTAAAGATTTTGCTAATGAAGCATTAGCTGCAACTTCAAGAGACTTCTTCTCATGATCACTCATAGCATTATAAGTTTTTCCAGTAATATAAAAGTCAGCATTTACTACTACTTGG
>MDTB01177338.1_pt1 | contig 10962 bp, 11 predicted proteins | sample 811161 | NCBI WGS metagenome assembly MDTB01 (sample SAMN05326650, study PRJNA326480) | marine metagenome | isolation source: seawater | place: Mediterranean Sea | collected 2009 | reverse complement strand
TCTATTCTTTTTTGTACCCATGAATTATGAATATCCTCGTCTGTTCCTGGTTTTACAAAATACTCTAATTCCATTTGCTCAAATTCTCGCACTCTAAATATAAAATTTCTTGGAGTTATTTCATTCCTAAACGCTTTACCAATTTGAGCAATTCCAAAAGGAAGCGATTTTGAAGTAGAATCAATAACATTTTTAAAATTAGTAAATATTTGCTGTGCAGTTTCAGGTCTTAAATATGCAAAAGAATTACCATCATCAATAGGGCCCACACTTGTTTTAAACATAAGATTAAACTGTCTTGGCTCTGTTAAGTCTTCTTGTTTGCATTTATCAGGAACCTGATCTGCTCTAAACCTTAAACCACATGATTTACAGTCCACCATAGGGTCTGAGAAAGTTTCTTCATGCCCAGAATATTTCAATACTAAAGGATTTGTAAGAATTGCTGAATCTAAACCCTCAATATCATCATTTTCATATATCATTGAGTCCCACCAAGCCTTCTTTATATTATTTTTAAGCTCTACGCCCAAAGGACCAAAGTCATAAACACCCTGAAGACCACCGTAAATATCACTTGATTGATAAATAAAGCCTCTTCTTTTACAAAGTGCAACCAGTTCATCCATTTTTTTTGCTGCCAAATAAAACTCCTTATGAAATAGACATTTGTCTATTTTTACTGTCTTTATTCAATGATAATAAATTTTTTGTATATTTCTAATAAATATGATTATATAACATGGAAATTTATTTATCTCATCATGAAACAACTATTTTACATATTTTCAATGCTTCCAAAGAATATATTCACTTATTTAGTAGATTTATATATATATTTACGCTTATATCGTTTTTCTTCCTCATACAAGATAACTAAAGTAAACATTGAAATAGCATATCCTGACTTAAATAAATACGATGTTGAGCTGACATCAAAACTAAGCATTCGTGAATCAATTATTTCTGGATATGAGACTATTTACACCTGGGGAAGAAATGACCACCATTCAAACAGTAAAATTTTTAAAATTACAAATAATTTTTTATTAGATAAATTAAACGATAATGATAAGGGGTTAATTAACGTTGCCATTCATAATAGAAGTGTAGACATGCTTTTAAAATTCATTAACTCAAAAATTACAACTGTAAGTTTATATAAAAAACTAAAGATCAAGTCTTTAGAGAAATTTGTTAAGAAAGACAGAGAGTCAAATGGATCAGTTTCTGTAGAAACATCAATAGGAGGTGTTAGAAAAATAATTCAAGCATTAAGGCTGAAAAAGGCAATATGTTTTGCTGCAGATCAAGTCCCACAAAGAGGCCTTGGGGAGTATATAAATTTTTATAATAGAGAGGCTTATACAACAACACTTGTTCAATCACTCGCTCTAAAAACTCGAGCTCCAGTATTATATTTTTACCTAAATTCTAACAAAGATAACTTTTTATCTTTGACTTTAAAACAATGCAGTAATGATATTTATGATGATAGTAAGCACAAACTATTATTAAATAAAGATATTGAGAAAATGATTAATGCTAGACCAATTGATTATTCTTGGGAATACAAAAGATTCAAAAGAAGTAGACATCCTTACAAGGATCCATACGGTTCTATTTAGCCCAAAACATCGGAGTCAATATTACTAAAAGAGTAAATATCTCCAGTCTTCCCAATAGCATTGCAAATGCTAAAACTCCCTTAGAAAATGAATTAATCTCTGCATAATTTTCTGAGACCACTCCAAGACCAGGTCCTAAATTATTTAAACATGCTCCTACAGCTGAAAAGGCAGACTCAAGATCCAAACCAGATATTAATACGGCTAATAATAATATTACAAATGATATTACGTATATTGAAAAGAAACCCCATACTGATGTTGCAACATCATCATCAACACCTTTAGACCCAATCTTTAGAGAAATAACAGAGTTAGGATGTATTATCTTCATTATATTTTTATATGCATGATTTAACATAATCATGATTCTCCAAGATTTAATACCCCCACCAACAGATCCTGAGCATGCTCCTACAAAAGCACCAATTAATAATAAGAATGATATAGAAAAGGGCCACTCAGATGAGTCTCCTATTGAAAAGCCAGTTGTAGAAACTATCGATACAGTATGAAAAGACAACTCTCTAAATGATGGGGTTGATGGACCACTGGCAAATAGACTAATAATTAATGCAATTAAAAATATTAATAAGATAAAGGATACAAAAAATTTTAACTCTGGATCAAAAACATACTTAAGTGGCTTTTTCTTATATAAGGCAAAGTAATGAAGAGCAAAGCTAAAGGCTGATAAGAGCATAAATGTCATACATATCAACTCTATAGATATGCTATTGAAGAAACCAATACTTTCATCATGTGTTGAAAAACCACCTATTGCTACAGTAGACATAGCGTGTGATATAGCATCAAAAGCAGACATTCCATTTATGTAATACAAAAATCCACAAACTATAGTTAATCCAAGATATATGATCCATAATGCTTGTGCCGTTTCTTTTATTCTAGGAGTTAGCCTTTGTTCACCCATTGCTCCTGGAACCTCTGTTTTGTATATCTGACCTCCGCCAATTCCTAACAGTGGCATAACAGCTATTGCCAAGACTATAAGACCCATTCCTCCCATCCATTGTAATAATTGTCTATAAAACAATATTGATTCAGGCAAACCATCAAGGTTTGATATCACAGTCGCACCAGTAGTTGTAATACCAGACATGGATTCAAAGATTGAATCTATTAATGACATTCCACTTAAATAAAAAGGTATTGCCCCTGCGAGCGAAAGAACAACCCAAAACATGACTATAATTACAAACCCGTCTTTTTGAGAGAGCTCACTTTTAACATTTCTTGTTATAACAAGCCCAATCAAGCCTACAAACAAAATTGCTACTAAGGTTTTTACAAATACAAGCAATGCCCCGTCATTAAAGGATATGGAAACAATTATAGGTAATACAAACGATAAACTAAAAAATAATACCAATATGCTAAAAAGATTTAATATTGATTTAGGATTCATTATGTTTTCTTAAACAACACCTCAACTTCAGAAACCATATCTTTGTTAGCAAGAAATATTATTAAGTGGTCATTTAAGCAAAGTTCAACCTCTGACTCAGGCATTAAAAGGTCGCCATGTCTAATGACAGCTCCAATTGAAGAACCCTCAGGCAAAGGAATCTCTTTTAAAGATTTTCCAAATAATTCTGATGTATATTCATTTGCATGGACCACCCCCTCTATTGCTTCAGCGCCAGTATCCATTTTTAGTAAAACATCCTGTGCTACATCGCTATCTCTAAGATCTTGTAAAACAGAAGAAACAGTAAGCCTATATGGAGCAATATAAATGTCTATAAACCCTGGAACAAGACCTAAATAAGAAGGATTATTAAGTATTATCATTGTTTTTTTGGCACCCATTTTTTTAGCTAACAATGAGGACATTAAATTTGTTTCATCATCGTCAGTAAGGGCGCAAAAAATATCTATGTTTTCAATACCTTCATTTTTAAGAAGATCTTCATCTGTTGCTGAGCCATGCAGAACTATAGTTTTTTCTAATTTTTTTGATAATTTTGAACACCTTTCCTTATTAGAATCTACGAGCTTAGTTTTATAATCATTTTCTATTTCCTTGGCTAAAGAAAAACCAATCTTCCCGCCTCCAACAACCATCACTCTTGAATAAACATCATTTTTTTCACGGAATTCGTTAACAATTTGATCTATATTAGATTCTGAGGAAATGAAATATATCTCATCGTTTTCTTTTATAACAGTGTCACCTGAGGGAATAAAGGGCTTGCCTTTTCTGTATATTGATGCAATAAAAGCATCTGTATCAGGCATATCATCTTTAAATTCTTTAAGCTCTCTTCCGACGAGCTTACCTTTTTTCTTTGCTTTGACACTAACCAAGTTAACAGTTCCGTCGGCAAACTTTTCTATTTGTTCTGTACCGGGATGCATAATCAACTCTTTAAGATGACTCATTACTTCCTTTTCAGGACTAATAACTATATCGATAATGCCTTCGCCAAAAATATTTAAATCTTCTGTATAAGAATTTTCAGCAAGACGACATATTGTTTTTTTTACATTAAATTGTTTTTTTGCTATTTGGCATGCAATGATATTTACTTCGTCATTTGATGTTACTGCTATTACAGTGGTAGATTCATCCGCCCCAGTTTTTTTAATAGAAAGAGGATGAGCGGCATGACCCTCAACCGTCATAATGTCTAACTTTTCTTCAAGGCTCGATAGGGCAGTTTTATCTTCATCTACTATAGAAACATCATAGTTATTGTTAACCAAAGCTCTAGCTAGACTTCCGCCAACACGACCAGCACCCAAAATTAGTACTTTCATATTGTGTAAATTAAACCTCTTTATCAATAATTAAAAGAGTTATATGAAAAATAAATTTTATTTAAAAAAAGATAGGTAAGAGTTAAATGCATCTAATGCAGATATTTTTTTCTTATTAGGGAACTGTAAGTTAGTAATTACTATCATTTTATCTATTGTATTTACATATATGCCGTTTTTAGTAATTTCATGAATAGTTCCGGCTGGCCCAGAACTTTTTTTATTTATAATTGAAATTTCATGGACTTTTATTTGAACGTTCTTAAAAATAAATGATAGCCCAGGCCACTCAAAATAAGCTTTAAATTTATTAATAACATTAATAGCAGAATCGTTAAAGTCAGTAATAGAATCTTCCCTATGAATTTTTTTACAGTATGTTGCCTTAGAATTATCCTGTTTAGTGATTGATGCAGTTTTATTCTTCAACACAGTTATTACATTTAAAATATTTTCAATTGTCAGGTCAGTTAATTTAGATTCTAATGAAGTTTTATTATCTTTTTCATCAATTAATGCAGGTGCGGTTAAAATCAAATCACCTTCATCAAGCCCTTGAGACATTTGCATAAATGAAATCCCCGTTTGCTCATCTCCATTTAATAATGATGATTGGATTGGAGATGCTCCTCTGTATTTTGGAAGAACAGAAAAGTGAACATTAAGACTCATAACCTGTGGTAGATTAAGCAACCAGTTCGGGATAATTTTCCCGTAAGCAATAACTATAAATAAATCTATTTTTAATTCTTTAATTTCTTTCTTTAAATCAGCGTTATTCAAATTATTAGGCTTAAAAACTTTTTGGTTGAAGGCATTCGCCACCTTTGAGACTTCTGATTCAAATAATTCTGAGCCCCTTTTCCTTCTTTTATCAGGTTGAGTTAGTACGCCTTTTATCTGAATAGAATCCTGGTTGCTAAGAAATTTTAATATTCTAGAAGAGCTTTTTGGAGATCCAGCAAATAATATATTCATTTATTCTTTAATTTTCTCTTTATAATATATAAATTTGTACTTAAATTCGTTTATTTTCTGTTATATTCTTTTAAAAGCTTATTTCTTACCCTATCTCTTTTTAAAGCACTGACATAATCTACCATTAGCTTGCCCTCCAAATGGTCAATTTCATGTTGAATACATACTGTTAAAAGCCCTTCAGGCTCTGAAATATGCTCCTTGCCATTTATATCTTGCCACTTAAGCTCTATCTTATCTGGCCTAGATATCTTTTCGTTGAAGCCTGGTATAGATAAACAGCCTTCTTCATATTCAAAGAGACTATGACCCTCTAGGACTTTATATTCAGGGTTAATGAATATTCTAGGATCATTTCTTTCTTCTGAGAGATCCATAACTATTAATCTAATATGCTCATCAACTTGAGTAGCAGCCAAACCTATTCCATTTGCCTCATACATAGTTAAAAACATATTATCAGCTAGTTTTTGTAGACTTTTGTCGAATTTTATGACTTTTTCAGCTACTTTCCTTAATCTTGGATCAGGAAATATCAAAATTTTTAATTTTTTAGCCATATATTCGATTTTTTTATTATAATTGCGTGATTATAATCTAGTTAATTATTTAAGAGTAAAAAAATGTCAAATGAAACAACACAAGTAGCTATAATTATGGGTTCTGATTCAGATTTACCCATTGTTGAAGCGATTTTTCCTATTTTAGATACTTTTGGTGTTAAATACACCAAAAACGTTATGTCAGCGCACAGAACTCCTCATGCTGTTATGGAGTTAATACAGAATTCAGAAGATAATGGTTGTAAGGTTTTTATTGCAGCGGCTGGGATGGCAGCCCATCTTGCTGGTGCTGTTGCTGCTCACTCAACAAGGCCTGTAATAGGCATACCAATAGAGTCTGGTGGCATGGGTGGTATAGACTCTTTATTATCAACCGCAATGATGCCTCCAGGCGTCCCTGTTGCAACTGTTGCTGTTGGAAAAAGTGGCGCAAAAAATAGTGCGATATTAGCTGTTCAAATTCTTGCAACTGGTGACGAAAACCTCGCTCAAAAACTAGTTGAATATAAACAAAATATGAGAGATGAGGTTTTGGACAAAGACAAAAAACTAAACTCATAATTGAATAGAAAAAAACTAGATGCAGTTGGCGCAGCTCAGTGGATTAAATCTGGAAAAATACTTGCACATCCAACAGAATCTATATGGGGTCTTGGTTGTGATGCTTTCATAGAAGAATCTGTAAATAAAATTTTTTATTTAAAAAAAAGAGATAATAAAAAGAACTTTATTTTATTAGCTGATTCTGTAGATTCGGTTGAAAAAAAATTATGTTATTTATCTGAGAATGACAAGAATTATCTCTTAGAATATTGGCCAGGCCCATATACATTTCTTATAAATTATAGAGAAGATATTCCCAGTCATTTGAAGAATGAAACTAATAAAATCGCAGTTAGAGTAAGTAATCACTTACCTCTAGAACTTTTTTTTAAAAGGTTTTCTGGATTTATGATATCCACCTCTGCAAACATCTCAGGACAAAAAAATATTAACGATCCACAAGATATACTTGATATTTTTGAATATGATGAGCTTGCATATTATGATGAATCTCTTGGAGAAAATAAGACTCCCTCACAAATAATAGATTTAGAAACAAAAAGAATTATTAGAGCATGAAAATGATTTATGAATTAGAAAAGAAGTTCAAAGATATGCAGTTATTAATAATTAACAAATTTGAAAAATTTGAATCATCTAAAAATTTAAATAAAGTCCAAGATAAATGGAAGAGGCCCGAAGGTGGAGGCGGAGTTACACACGTAATTTCTGATGGTAAAATTTTTGATAATTGTGCTATAAATTTTTCATCGATTTATGGAAAAAAACTTCCAGAATCTGCCTTAGGAAATTCTTTAAACATTGATGCAAAAAACGGCTATCAGGCCATGGGCATATCTGTAATATCACATCCTAAAAACCCACATATTCCTACAAGCCACATGAATGTTCGATTTTTTTGTATTTTAGATAAGAATAATCAAATAAAAGATTGGTGGATAGGTGGAGGTTATGACCTAACACCATTTATGCCTAATAAAAACGATATTATTGACTGGCACAAGGGTGCTAAAGACCTTTTGGAGCCTTATGGAGAGAATTTATATAAACAGTTTTCAGAAAATTGTAATAATTACTTCAAAATACCACACAGAAATGAAAGAAGAGGCGTAGGAGGAATTTTTTTTGATAATTTAAAGTCTTTTTCATCAACAGAAGAAGCAGTTGAATTTCTTCAACAAGTAGCAGCTACCTTCTTAAAATCATATACAAAAATCATTAACAAAAGAAAAGATACAAAATATGATGAAATGCATAAAGAATTCCAGCTTATAAGAAGAGGAAGGTATGTTGAGTTTAACCTTATATATGACAGAGGTACTTCTTTTGGACTTCAATCAAATGGAAGAATCGAATCGATATTGGCCTCATTGCCGGCATCTGCAAAATGGAAATATAAGAAGACAAACGAATATAAGATCCAGGAAGAGAAATTATTAGAATTTATAAATAGAGATTGGAATGTCTAAAAAATATAAATTAGGCGTTATTGGAAACCCAATAGAACATTCTTTGTCTCCTTTCATACACTCGAGGTTTGCAAGAAACCAAAATATTAATATGGAATACTTACCATACAAAATCAATGACGTGGATTTTGATAAATTTATAAAAGAATTTTTTAAAGATGATATGGCAACGGGATTAAATGTAACTTTACCGCACAAGAAAAGGGCTGCTGGGCTAGATGAGAAAATATCAAATGAGGCGAAATTTATTAACGCTGTAAATACAATATCAAAAAATAACAATAAAATTCTACTAAATACAACAGATGGAGTTGGTTTTATATCTGACCTTAGGGATGATAAAAATTTTGACCTTAAAGGCACCAATGTTCTATTTATTGGAGCTGGTGCTGCTGCAGAAAGTATTTTGTATAAAGTAGCAAGAGAGAGCACTTCTCATATCTCTGTAATGAATAGAACCGAAGAGAATGCAGAACGCCTAATCAGGAAATATTCAAATATCACATCTATCGATAATGCAAAGAATTCCTCCTATACATATGATCTTATAATTAATTGCTCATCAGCGGGCTTAACTGGAAATTTTGAGCCTGTTCAGGAAATTTCTTTTAGTGAAAAAGCTTTTTTTTATGATTTAAATTATTCACTAGGGGAGACCCCGTTCTGTAAATGGGCTTCAGAAAAATCCACAAATGTTTTTGATGGTATCGGAATGCTTATTCACCAGGCAGCTCATTCATTTAATATATGGTTTAAAGTTTTCCCAGAAACAAAATCTGTATTAGAGGATCTTGAGAGTATGCGAGAATGAAAAGGTTCGTCCAGTTTATTGCAGGTGCAATTTGCCCTTCCTGCAAAGAGAAAGACACCATTGCAATCAATGTTGATGATGATGAAATATATTGTGTTAAATGTGATTTTATAGAAAAAAGACCAGTCGATACAAAAGAAATTAATCCAAAACAAATTAATGTAATTAATTTAGAAGATTTCAAGAAAAACAGAGATAAAAATTGATAGAAATTGCTATCACAAACATATATCATACGAAGCGAAAAAAAAGCTTTTTTACTTTGTTGTATTTATATTAATAGCTTATAATGTACTATAACTATTTTTTATTAAGGACGCACACTTAGGGCAAACTATGTTTTTTGAATTTTTAAGGAACTTAACTAAAAGTTCATCTCTTTTACTAGCATTTTTGTTAGCACCAGTTATTAGTGCTGATTGGTTCGCATTAAATATGACAAGAGGCATTACTGATATTAGTAATGAAGTTTTTGAGCTACATATGTTAATTTTTTGGATATGCGTTGCCATAGGCGCCCTTGTTTTCTCAGTTATGTTTTATTCTATGTGGGCACACACAAAGAAAAAGAATCCAGTGCCTGCTAAGTTTCATGAAAATCATAAACTAGAAATAGCATGGACTATTATTCCTTTTTTGATTTTAATAGCCATGGCCGTTCCGGCATCCAAAACACTTGTTAAAATTTATGACGATGAGGCAGGTGATGTAAATATCCAGGTCACTGGATATCAATGGAAGTGGGGATATAAATATCTTGAAGATGACATTAGTTTTGTCTCTAACCTATCCACTGATCTTGATGAAATATACAATTTAGTTCCTAAAGGAGAAAACTATCTTCAGGAAGTTGATGAGATGGTTGTTATACCGGCAGGTAAAAAAGTTAGATTTCTTATTACTGCAAATGATGTTATTCACTCATGGTGGGTGCCAGCCTTCGCTATTAAACAAGACGCAATCCCAGGGTTTGTTAATACAGCATGGACTGTAGTCGATACACCAGGAATTTACAGAGGAAAGTGTACTGAGCTGTGCGGAAAGAATCATGGATTTATGCCAATTGTCGTAAAAGTGGTTGAGCAGGAAGAATATGATTTATGGGTTGATAATAAAAAACAGGAAGCAATAAAGTTAGCTGAATTAACTACAAAAGACTGGAGCACAGAAGAGTTAGTTCAAAGAGGACAAGAGGTATATGAAAAGAATTGTGTGTCATGTCATATGGCAGAAGGACAAGGAATACCCGGAATATTTCCAGCTTTAGCTGGAAGTGAAATAGCTCTATACGATAAAGACAGACACATAGAAATATTAATGGAAGGAGTTCAAGGCGCCGCCATGAACTCGTTTGACTATTTATCTGAAGTTGAACTTGCAGCAGTAATAACATACTCAAGACAGGCATGGGGAAATGCTGAAGAAGGGGATGGTGAAGTTGTTGTTCCAAAAGACATAGTTGAATATAAAGAACCTAAAATATAATAGGAATAAATTATGAGTGCAGTAATAGAAAATCATCATGACGACCATCATCATGGCCCAGCCAAGGGCTTGACTAGGTGGTTATACACAACAAATCATAAGGATATAGGAACACTATATCTGTGGTTTAGTTTTGCTATGTTCTTAATTGGCGGAGCTATGGCAATGATAATCAGAGCAGAGCTCTTCCAACCAGGAATGCAGATCGTAGAACCAGAATTTTACAATCAGATGATTACCTTGCACGGACTTATAATGATCTTTGGAGGGGTAATGCCCGCATTTGTTGGATTGGCTAATTGGTTAATTCCAATGCAGATAGGTGCTCCAGATATGGCGTTACCAAGAATGAATAATTTAAGTTTTTGGATTCTTCCATTTGCTTTCTTTATATTGCTTTCTTCTTTATTTATGGAAGGCGGGGCACCAAACTTTGGATGGACTTTTTATGCACCTCTTTCAACTGAGTATGCGCCACCAAGCACAACTTTCTTTATTTTTTCAGTCCATATAATGGGAGCTTCTTCAATTATGGGCTCTATTAATGTAGTTGTAACTATTATGAACATGAGAGCTCCGGGAATTAGCTTAATGAAGATGCCTTTATTTGTTTGGTCATGGCTGATAACAGCCTACCTCCTAATTGCAGTCATGCCTGTACTTGCAGGCGCAGTAACCAT
>MDTB01161591.1_pt1 | contig 10962 bp, 12 predicted proteins | sample 811161 | NCBI WGS metagenome assembly MDTB01 (sample SAMN05326650, study PRJNA326480) | marine metagenome | isolation source: seawater | place: Mediterranean Sea | collected 2009 | reverse complement strand
TTTAATTGGTGTATCTAATATAGGACCCGGAACAGCTTTACCTTTAAATCCTCTGAAGTTACCTCTACCGTCATAATCTTCTCCTGTAATTATATAACCAGTAGAAGGTCCTGTAACCATTCTTTGATTTGCGACTGTTACTTCTTCATTAGTAGTTACATTGAATGATTCCTGTCTTAATTTATAAATTTCTAACTTCTGATTTTTAGTATAAGACTTACCCCTTTTACTTTTCATTTGCATTTCTCTTTCATCACCATGCAAAAACCTAGTAACGTCTCTCATTTTTCCAATTTCTTTTAAGAAGTCATTACCTAGAGTTACTCGTAATTCTTCTATTCTTCGAGCGACAGCCATTGCCATTTGATTTTTATCTCCAAGTCCAACACCTGATGAAGATTGTTTTGAATATCTATCAGATAACATAATGATGTCTGATATTACATCTATTGTTTCTTGAGTATCTCCTACAGCACCTGTACCAAATGCATACTGAGCTCCTTCTCCAAATTGAAACTCTTCACTTGCTAATCTAGCTAATGTATCTGCTTCGCCTCGACCAATAGTACTTCCACCTTCTCTATCAAATGATTTACCACTAGAACCCGGCGGTCCATAAAGTGATTCCATAATAGAACCTTTTTCACCAGCACTCATTGCACCATCAGGTGAATAGTTACCTAATGCATTTGGTGAACCAGCTAAAGCATTTTCTCCCATTATGTCTGCAATATCTCTTCTTGACATCAAAGCATCAATATTATCATCATCAAATGTTTGTAATGAAAAGGAAGACATAACTTTATCATCTCTTCCTAATTCTGGGGTTATGTCTGTGTCTCTGTACTTACGATTGTAATTAGCTGCTTTATATGGGTCAGGTGCGTTGTTTATAGCTATAGCCTGCATTGCTTGTTGTATCTTTCGTAAATCAAAACCTACTTGAGTATTAGGTGATGAAACGTACTTATCTATTTTTTTTGAATCTACACTAAAGTTACCGTATAAAACCTCTTGTACTTTCATATCAAATCTCTGCAATCTTCTTGCAGAAAAACGACCAGCTGATGCTCTTATAAACCTACCTGCTAAACCTGCACCCTGAGGTAACATACTCCTCATTAAGTTAGAAGTAACAAAAGCTGCACCTCTAAAAGCTAAACGTCTAGTACTACGAGCTGCAACAGAAGCACCTTGACCTCCAAACTTTGGAGCTATTGCTTTCATTGTGTTAGATGCTTGTAATGAATTATATAAACCACTTCTTAATCCACCAACATTTGCACCCGTTACTGAACTAAAAGTTCCTAAGTTGTATGCAAAGTTATAACCTTTTTCTTTATAAGAAGGTGTATCTCTAAGGCTTTTGTATAGACGTGGACTACGAAGAGAACCGACAACGTCGGAAGCAAAGTTTGAAAAAAAAGCCATGCTTATTCTCTATATGATAAGCTCAAACTTTTATAATATATACCACCATCTATTTTACGTCCTTCACCTATTGATTCAATTTCATAATATTTGCCACTTGAAGGTTCATAAATTCTATCAGATGCTTTAACATCTACTTCTCCGGGCATAACAAGATTATAACTTTTTACAACTGTGTTTCTTCCATCTCTATCTTCAGATTCTCCAAGAAGAGAAAACCTAGCTTTTACAGAAGTAGCAGAGTTTGCCCATGTATTACTTTCAATACCTCTTTCATCTACTGAAGTACCTGTTGTTCTTTGAACGTTAACAGTATCTATTAAAAGTCTTCTAGGAAATCTTGCTGCCATTAGACAAAGAACTGCCTTCTAAATGGTGCAAGTAATGTTAAGTCAGCTGCTGTTAATACTGTTGCTGCATTTAAAGATAAACCACCCGGATAGCTTACTGAATAATCACCCATTCTTTGACTATCAGATAACATAAAGTTTGATGCTGCAGATGAAGTTTGACCTGCTATTTCAGCAGCTTCTTGTTGTGATGCAATAATTAAAGTTGATTCTAATATTCTTGCTGAAGACCTTTCTGTAACTGCTTTAAATTGTATTGGAAGTTTTGGAGTATCTGAACCACTACGTGCATAATATCCAGCATTGTATGTTACAACTATATTTAATGGTTTAGCATAAGACCATCTTGTACCAATTCTTGTAACTCTACCATTTGAATATTTAATGAAGTGTGCTTCGTTACCTTCTGTTAATGTCGTACCATCTTCTACAATAGAAGTAATAGAATTAACTGGTAAGTGTGTTAAAAATATATCGTTTGTTTGGTCGCCTGTAAATGTTTCAGTTTGTGTAGATTGGTCAACATCATAACCAACATACTCTTTAATAGCTGCCTCAACTAATGGAATTATATTATTAGTAAGGTGTGTTTCAAGAGATGAACTAAGCGCAAACTGTACGTAGTTCTCAACGTCTGAAGCTGTACAGAAAGCCATAGTTTAGCCCTCCGTGTTACTTAGATTCTTTTTCGACTTTGGCTGCTTTATTCTCTGCAGGTTTCTGAGCTTTTTTCTTAGCAGGTTCTGCTTTCTTGGCAGGAGCTTTCTTGCCCCAACCTTGCTCTTTAAGCCATTCAGTAGGATACTCTTTGCCAGCTTTACCGATTAAGTCAGCTTGGCTAACTGGTAAATCTGCTGATGTTCCTTCCCAAATGTCACCATTAGGTAGCTTCCAAATATTCTTTTCTGGTATTGTATAACTCATAATTTATATCTTACTCCAATTATCTTTATTTTAAGTCTTTTACTTATCGGAACCTTTATCAACCTTCTCCTCATCAGAAACTTTTTTATCTGTAGGTTCTTTAATTCTAAATTGTTCCAGTATTGCTTCAGAGTTCTTAAAAAATTCTTCATCTCTAACTATCATTCCAAACATTTGTAGTTGAGTTTTTACATCTTCTGGGTTCATTTTTCTCCTTAAGGTTAAAAGGGCGAATACGAATCCGCCCTTATAAACCATATTAGTCTTATTACATTTGTGTTATTTTACAGAATGCAGTTGGACGATAGATTGCAAATCCTAATCTCATTGTCAATCTTATTGCCAATTGATTCTTGGTAAAGAAATCACTATGACTATCGGATATAGCGAGGTCAACGCCTTCTCTCATAATTACTTGAGCAGCGTCTCCACCACCAAACTTACCAACTAACATTGTTCCTGCATTAACAACTGTAGATGGAACTACTTTTAGACCCCAAAGTCTTGGAGTAATAGAGTCACCAAATCCAGCAGCGGCTACGAATAAAGGATTCTTAGCTGCAGCACCACTTGTTGTGGTTGCAACATCTGTTACGGATGTCACAATTTGATACCAGTCTTCAGGGTTCATGATGATAGCGTCTGCTTCGACGAATGCATCTTTCCTGATTTCTGTTATTGCTTGATAAATTTGTCCGAGTCTTCCTAATTCTCCAGAGTATGAACCAAATTGAAAGGAATTAATTCCTGTTTTGTTCAATACACCAGTTAAGTTAGGAGCACTTCCGTCACCATCCATAAGCTGATTGTCTAATCTCAATTTCATCATTGTTGATAGTCTTGAGTTGACATATCCTTGGATACCAGCAACGTCTGATAGTAACTCATCTGTTACAGGTAAGAAAGTAGCAATCTTTCGGATTGACTCTGTCTTCTCTGTAAAGGCAAGTGCTGATTCAGCAGCGGCTGCACCCTCAGCAGCTTCTGCAGCTGCGTTTGTGAATGTTGATTCTTCAAGATATACATAAGCATTTTGGTTTGTTTGAATTTGGTCAAACAATCCGATAACGCTATCTGGATTTCTTAAAGCGGTTTCCAAGATTCCCGGAGCTCTTAGGCTCTCAGGTGGATAACCTGTTGTAGTCAAAGTTGTTTTAAATTCAACATTTGAATCCACACCTTTTACACCATTCTCATTGTATGCATTGTAAGCTTTTGTTTCTGTGAACATGGAACCAAGTGATTTTGGTCCTTCAGCTTGTTCTGCATTAGGAATAGCGTTTACAGGTGTTTGGTCAACTTCCATAGCTTTTTCGTTTTTGACTTTAGATTCTTCGATTTTTAAATCGTCAACAAGTCCGGATAGTTCAGTGTTGTATCCTTTGATTTTCTCTTTGGATTCAGCATCGTACTTGCCGTCTTCATTAACGCTGTCGAATGCAGCTTTAAGTCCTTCACGAGATTTTGCTATTTCAGTCTTGAGTTCTTCAATTTTACTCATTATTTAACTTAATCTCCTGTGATTAATGAATAAATAAATTAATATTTATTCTTCGATTAATAGTTCGGCTTCCAGTGATTCTGCAATTAATGCTTGGCCTTCTGCCCAAAGTGCATCAGAGTCATCATCTATTTCATCAGCAGCAGCTTCAGTTATTTCTTCTTCTGATTCACCAACAGGAACAGTTTCTGCTTCAACAGCTTCTTCCTCTTCCTCTGGTTCCTCTTCAGGTTCAACAACTTCTGGTTCAATAACTTCTGTTTCGGTAGGTTCATCTACTTCGTCTACGACTTCAGTAGGTGTCTCCACGTCATCTTTTGGTTCTTCAACCTCAACTTCTGCTTCTTCAACTTCAGAAACATCTTCAGCAGTTTCAGCACCGAAGGTGGTGATAAATTCATCAACTTCGTTCCAAGAATCCTGTAAGTCCTCTTGCACAGCGCGTAATGCATCTGTTGCTTTCATACCTAACTTCCTTCCATCCTTAGCACGTAACATCGCTATGGCGTTAGCTCGTGCCATCAAGTCACCGAATGCAGCAAGCACATCTTTGACTTGTTGTGAGAAAGAAACTGTTGTTCCCTCCTCGACATCTTCTTCAATATCACTTACTTTGTAGTAAGTATTACCATCGTTATCTACTATCTTTATTGTCTTACCAGACTCTTCAGCTGCTGCTAAAGCTTTAGCTGGGTCTTCGAAGATTTCTTCTGTAGTAAAAATATTACCAATTGTTTTAGCTCTTTCAGATAATGTAGAAACACTATCCTTAAGTTCTTTTGGTAAGTCAGCATCTTCACCTAGAGGTATTGCATTTAAAATAACTTTCATATCACCAGCCATGCCACTTAAAAGTTTCATAGCTTGTTCTTCGTTATCAGATAAATTTTCCTCATATAAATTATTTTCTTGTGTTTCATTAGGGTCTGGTTGGTTCATACTTTCATTAGTCATAACACCTTTGACATCGTCCTTAATATCGTTAAGTAAATCAGTATTTGATTTAATAGCTAATGTGTATGTTTCTTGATTAGCCCCTACTAAGACAGGTGATACTTCAAACACTGTTAGGTCTTTTAAGAATCTAACATCTTCTTCGTTATCACTTCCATCCTTTTTTAGCTTTCCATATTCAGAGTCATTAACTCTGTAACCAAAAGACCATTGTTGCATGTCGCCCATGTTCTTTACAATTTTGTAAGCTTCCTTTCCTGAATCAGTATCCATAAAAAATTCACCAGTAAAAGTTGCTTTATCATTATCTTCTGTAATGTAACCTTTACCTATTGGCATATCCCATTTATGAGCCCATACCATTGGAACGTTTCCTGACTTGAATCCAGATTTAATTGCGCCCGGTTCTACAACATCACCATCTGAATCAAGAGAATTAAATACTGAAAAGACTGCCGAGACTTTTCCTTCCGATTCCTCTTTGAGTTGGAAGTCTATTTTTTTAACTTCGTTATTTTGCATGCTTTACTAAAACCCCTCTGTATACAGTTTTATTAAATATATCTTTATATTAAACAATAAGAAGTAAATTTAGTGTTATTTAAAGGGTAAATTAATTTATTAAGTCTCGGACCTGCTTACCTTCTCCACATTAGATGAGAGTGGATGTAGAGAAGGAAGTAAGTCTACGTCGTAAGGTTTTCTTTTAAACATCCCCTTACTTAATGCATATAAGAAACCTTGAACTCTAGCTAATCCCCAATGGTCAGCACTTGAGCTACCATCTTTTTTAGCTGATTCATTGTTATTATATGCAAGATGTCCCCTGTCGAACACTTCAACTAATGTCCTTAAGTTTGTTTTAAACAAAGGATTAGATGCATTATGTGTTGAAACTTTACTTTCTAATATCTTGCTAACATTTTTAGAAACTTTTTTAGAGAATAAATCATCTAGTATTTCTGATTGTGTATCTAAAGCTTTCTTTCTTCTACTTCTAACAAGCTTTTTTCTTTCATTAATAATTTTTTTCATAGCAGAAAGACCAATGTTCGAAACGCCACCCCACTTAATATTTGCAATAGTTCCATTTAATCTAGTATTACCTTGATGTCTACCCATAAATCTTTCTCTTCTTCTTACCCAATTCAGTACTGATTCACTTCTGTCACCTGCTTGATACTTAGTCCAGTTTCTATAAGCATCATCACCAGTAAATCCTTTCTCATCTTCAAAAGCATCTTTACCTCCACGTCCAGCTAATCTCCATATCTCTGGCCAATTCTCTTTTAAGTCTTTTGCATAAGAATATGGAAACATTTTGTATTTAGAGTTTGATATTCTTACTTGCATATCATCTCCGGGACTTGGAAAGTTTGTTCTATCTTTCTTTGGTTTTTCAGATTTGCTAGGCTTAGTTGCTTCTTCATATTCAGAATGAGTCTTGCATGGCATATAAACTGTATCTCCATCCATCTCATGTGTATGAACACCTATTGCACAAGATAACTCTTTAGACCTTTCCATTGCTTCACCCGGATTATCAAATACATCTTCTGTATTAGCATATTTAATATTCTCTGGTTCTAATTCAAAATCAGATTCATAAAGTACTTCTGCTTCTTCATATGAAACATTAATCTCATCTATCTCATAACTTTTTTTAGAACTTAGTGGGTGGTTGCTTGGTAGTAAATCTGTATCATATGGTTTATTTTTAAACTTGCCTGTTCTTAAAGCTCTTAATAGGCCGTTAACTCTGGCCAATGCCCACTGGTCACTTGATGTTACGCTTGGTCTAACAGAACCCGGATTAGTATTGTATGCACCAACACCTCTTCTAAAACTTGCAGCTAACATTCCATAAGTAGCTCGGTACTTTGGATTCTTTGCATTGTGGTCTGTTACTTTACCTTGAAGTATTTTTTTAATTCTTGCTGAGATAGTAGCTTTTACTAAATCAACTGTCGTATCGTTATAACTATCGACATAAGACTTTTTCATATTTTCTAAATATCTGTCTGCTTCTGGTTTTGTTTTAAAACATTTAATTACTTCTTCATCATCATGTCCTATTACACACCAAGAACCATTAGGCATTTGAGCTACATACTTCTCTTCACCTCTTGGTTCTTCGTTTCTAATAATTCTGTTATCTCTAGTTGATTCTGCTAAATCACCACTACTAAGTAAGTCTTTACCTTCTTCTAAAAATCTGTCTCTTTCTAATAATGGTTGACCATCTTCAGTAATCTGTATTGTGTTTAATGGTCTTAGATAAATATCGTGTTTATCGTCAGCTTCTAGTCCAACAACTTTTCTAGCTTCACCAATTGTTATCCAACCACCTTGTACACCTGTGTTAACTCTCTTGTATAATTCATCCATATCTTCTTGCAATGCTCTAACTTCTGAATAATCAAATTCACATTTTGACTCTTCATCTTTAAAATCTTTTAACAGTAATTGATGACTCAATTCATTAGCTACTGTTTTCCACATTGGTATAAGTTTTTGTTCTGTAAAAAATTCTCTTAATTCTCTTGTGTTGTTATAAGTTGCAGAGTCTAAACCTGCACCGAGTCCAGCTAAGATTGCTGGTACTCCAAGAACAGCTGATATCCTTTCTTCTGGTAATCTTCTAAGTTCTTGTAGTTTCATTTGGTCAGGTGAGAAAGAAACTATGTCTACATTCATTGAGCCAGATAAAACCATTGGTGCGCCTCTGTTAGCTCCACCAAATTTAGTTTTGTATGATTCAGATATTGCTTCTGCTTCTTCTCTTGTTGGTCCACCTAGTGAATCGTTTCTTGGGGAAAGAACAACACCCGGTACTGCCATATTGTGTAATAAAGCAGCTGACCATTGTCCTGCAGCTTCGTCACCTAAAATTTCTCTTAACACTCCTTTTAGTGGAGCATGACCTCTTCTATGGTCATTAGGGTCAATACCTTGTCTTATGTGAACCATATCGTCTACTGGGATTATTAAGGGTTCTCCATTACCATGCTGATAATATTCGTAATGTGTAATGAGGTCTTGTTCATTACCTCTTACTTGAACCATGCCCGGCATTATTGGAACTAACTGTACAACTTGTCCTGTTTTGTTTCTGTTCTTGTATAAGAAAGCATCTCCAATAGTATTTATTGCTAAGACTATATAGTGATTAAGTAAACCTGCAGACATAAAAGGATTAGGCCTTGCATAGAGTTTTGATATTGGATGATTGCCAAGTTTTTCTACATTACCAAAATTATCTTGTTTAACTACATTAAGGGTTGGTTCTGAAAAAGCTGTTGATAATACATTAAGACATGCAATAACTGCAGAGTTAGCGGAGCCATCTCCTATTTCGTCTAGCTGGTCAGTCTCCCAAAAACCTGCTGTTGTATTGTAGCCATACACTGAGGTATCATTACCAAACAATTGGTTATAAGAACCTTGACGTCCTTTATCTTCTCTACCTCTGAGTGCGTCTAAAGCTTTTTGAAATCTATTTCTTTCTTCTGCCATTAATTAATATGCTTCCCAGATTCGTCTTTTTTGCATTTCTTGTGCTCCTAAAGCTAAAGCATCTACCATGTCATCATGCGCACCTAAAGGGAACGTCAATAATTCCCGCTCTAAATCCGGTAGCCATGGAGCTTCTGCTTTAAGTAAAACATCTCCGCTTTCCATCCTAGCCGATAATGGCAATGCTTTGGTTATTTTGTCTTTATCTGCTGGTAATTCTTGTACTCTAAATCCTTCTCTAATTAACATTTGTGAAACTGTTTTAGATAGTCCTACTTTTTCTAGTAAGACATGTGACCAATTATATCTTTTATACATTTCAGTTATTTGAGGTACTATGTCAGGGCCTTCTACTTTAATTCTTTTAACATCATTTACAAATAACGTTCCATCAGAATGTTTAGCAAAATCTATAATAGCTGTGTAGTCTGAACTTTCTGAAGTAGTAACAGCAATATCTGCAGCACCAAAGTGTTGTAATTCTAATGGGTCCCACTTACCAGCACCACCTTGCCATAATCCATCTTCATTTTTAGCATAATAATTAATCCATTCTGGTTTAACTATTGATTGTCCATTATCTACAAACTCTGCTAAATACTCCTGTGTAAATATTATTGAACCAACTTCTTTCTTAGCTACTTCTATTTCTTCTGGGTCTATAGCTGGGTTATCTACAGTAGCAAATCTAAATGTTTCCCAATTATCATCATCTTTTGCATTAGTCCATAAATCATAAAACCAATTGTTCATACCCATAGGTGTTGATATAAATAAACCTGAACCCTTTCTTTCTGTAAGTGTAGGTCTTAGTACTTCTCTCCAAACTTCTGGTTTAATAAAAGCTGCTTCGTCCATAACTAAGAAATCAAGACCTTCACCTCTTAGTCTTTGCGGATTGTCTGCAGACTTAGCTGCAATATATCCACCATTTTCAAAAGTTACTTCCATATTTGCTAGAGATACTTTAGGTCTTATCTCTTGAGGAAATGACATAGCTGCTGCTTCAATTGCTCTCCATCCAACTCTTGCTATAGCGAATGTAGGTGCAACCCACCAAGCTCTTTTACCTTCTAAAGCTGCTTGCATACAAAGTTGTACACCTAATCTTGTTTTTCCAAATCTTCGACCAGCACATAATATTTTCCAACGTGCTTCAGACTTAGCAACAGTCTCTTGTGCTTCGTGTAATTTAGGTAGCTTTGCTGAATACTTTGCCATTAATCGCCTTCATACTCATCCCAAGTTTCTAGTAAGGCGAATACAGTTTCCTCTAACTTATCTAATTCCATTACTACCATGCCGTCAGTTGTTCCATCAGGCATAGCTACAAATATAAAAGGTTTGTTATTCCCAATAGCACTATTGTTTTCATCTGATTGCTGTTTAGCAGCTTTGAACTTAGTCCATAATGATTGAACTTGTTTACCTGCTTTAACTTCTACACGAACATGACCTAACCAACTTTCTTCATGTCCCATCATTGAACGAAACTTTGTATTAGGTATTCTTAATTTCTTACGAGCAAGGTTTTGTTTTCTTCTACCTTTGTTACGATTGTTCTTAGCTCTTCGTGCAGCTTCGCTTTTCTTAGGGTCATCTGGATTATACCTTTTTTGTCCCATTGCTACATTAAAACCCGGACCTTTCTCTCTAAGCTTTCTTGATTTATATTCAGAATAAGTTTCATCATCCCTCATATCAAATCCCTTATCTGTCGCCATCCTTACCACCTTAACTTTCTTTTCTTAGCTTTCTCATAACTCTTATAAGAAGATGCTGATAAATCGCTTGGGTCTTTTTCCCATTCTACATCAACAGGAGTTTCAAACATTACGTTTCTAGAAATTTGTCTTTGAGTAGGACTACTACACTTAGGACAATTTATTTTAGGTTCTTCTTTTATACCGTAAGTAACTTCAAATAAAAATTCACAAACATCTTTAATACACTTATGTTCATATCTAGGCATTGTCGTTCTCTTTTATAATCCAAGCAGCTGTTAAATCCATTACACCAAATAAAATAGTTATTACTGATGTTAAGTATGCCTCTTCATATATCGCAAAACCAAATTCAATAAAGTGTGCAACTGCTCCAACTTGTAAAGCATATCTAACATACTTCCTTAATTTAAACTTCCACATTATTCCTACACCTATTACATACATCCCAGACTTTACCTATTGACCAAAACCAATCTCTACATACAAGACAAGGTATTAAGTCATCTGGTCCAGATTTGTTATCGTATAATGTTTCCATGTCTATCAATCCCAATATTCA
>MDTB01137036.1_pt1 | contig 10962 bp, 10 predicted proteins | sample 811161 | NCBI WGS metagenome assembly MDTB01 (sample SAMN05326650, study PRJNA326480) | marine metagenome | isolation source: seawater | place: Mediterranean Sea | collected 2009 | reverse complement strand
TGTAAATGGTGGAGGTGGTGGGTACTGCCCCCACGTCCGCAATGTTTATTACGAAACTCGTTTATCGTCATAGTTGGAAAACCAACAGTTATAATATAAAATCAAAAAATAAAGATTCAATAAATATCTCAAAATGAAGCTTACAAAAGATCAAAAACAGGAAATTTTAGACCAACAATCTCAAAAAAACGTTACTAAAAGAGTTACGTCACCCGAATTAGAAAAAATTCTTTACGAGGCAATGCCGGTGCTCGACCACGGTTTTGTTAGAGTAGTTGATTACATGGGCGATGATACATCCATAGTTCAGTCAGCAAGAGTTTCTTATGGAAAGGGAACAAAAAAAGTTTCTACAGATAGCGGATTAATAAAGTACTTAATGAGGCATAGACACAGCACACCTTTTGAAATGTGTGAAATCAAATATCATATTAAGCTACCAATCTTTATAGCGAGGCAATGGATCAGGCATAGAACTGCAAACGTGAACGAATATTCAGCAAGATACTCTATCATGGATAAAGAATTTTATGTTCCGTCAAAAGAAAATTTGGCTGCGCAATCTACTAATAATAGGCAGGGTAGGGGCAATTTAATAAACGGCACTCAAGCAGACAATATATTAAAGATACTAAAAGATGATGCAGAAAGAAACTACCAACATTATGAAGAAATGCTTAATGAAAAATTTGATGGCAGCATTATTGATGAGAATAAACAAGGACTAGCTAGAGAGTTAGCCAGAATGAACTTAACTCTTAATTCGTATACACAGTGGTATTGGAAAACAGATTTATTAAATCTATTAAACTTTCTATCTTTAAGAGCAGATAGTCATGCTCAATATGAAATAAGAGAGTATGCAAACGTAATGATGAATTCTGTAAAAAAATGGGTGCCAACAACTTATGATGCTTTTATTGACTATAGAGTAGGAGGCATGGAGCTTTCTGCTAAAGGTAAAATAGTAATTCAAAAAATGATCAAAGGGGAAAAATGTGATTTAGACAGTTCGGGTCTTTCAAAAAGAGAGTGGAATGAACTTATGCAGTCTTTTGGTTTCAAAGAACATCTTGCATAATCTTATCCGCAATCTCTGAAAATATTTTTGAAATTTCATGGTCTGAATTTTTATAACTTAATGGCAAACCTAGATCTGCAGATTCTCTTAATTCAGAACTTATAGGGACTTTTCCAAGGAATTTTTTGTTAAATTCTTTAGCAACTTTTTCAACACCTCCCTCACCAAAGATATTATATTTTTTTCCATCATCAGCCTGAAAAAAACTCATATTATCTACCAATCCAAGGATTTTAATTTTTGTTTTATCAAACATTCGTATGCCTCTTTGAACATCCATTAAAGCTAACTCTTGTGGAGTTGATACTATAATTGCTCCATCTATTTTTATGTCTTGTGCAAAAGTTAATTGAGTGTCCCCAGTACCTGGAGGCATGTCGATAATTAAAAAATCTAAATTTTTCCATGAAACTTTTTCGGTTAGAGTTTTAATTGCACTTATAACCATAGGCCCTCTCCAAATCATTGGTGTTTTATCGTCCACCAAAAAACCCAAAGACATAAATTGTGCGCCATACTTTTCTAGGGGGATTAAGAACTTTCCATCACTTTTAGGTTTTTCGTTTAAACCAATCATTTTTGGCAAAGATGGTCCGTGAATATCTGCATCTAACAAACCAACTTTTTTACCTTTTTTTTGAATTGCAAAAGCTAAATTTACAGCAAAAGTAGATTTTCCTACACCGCCTTTTGCACTAGAGATCATAATAGTAAACTTGGTTCCTCTTATCGGGCTTTTTTTAAAATTTTTTGGAGAACCTTTTTCCTTCAAACTATCGCTTATTTTGGCTTTATTGTCTGACATTATACCGCTTTATCATAACTTGTTTTTATTTCAAAAGTCACTATATAAAGTGTGATGTCAGTAAAAGACAATATATTTAAGAATGAGTCCCCTTGGGGATCCAATCCTGGAGGAGGGGATAGAAATGGTTCTGGACAAAGACGACCTCCGCCAAATATAGATGATTTAATTCGTAAGGCTCAAGGATCCGTCGGAAGAATTTTTCCAGGTGGAAGAAGAGGAAGCAACAAGCCAATCTATTTAGGAATTTTAGTTTTATTAGTTCTTTGGGCACTAAGCGGTCTCTACAGAGTTTTGCCTGACGAACAAGGAGTGGTTTTAAGATTTGGAAAATTTGTTAAGACTACCCAACCTGGCTTGAATTATCACATACCTTTTCCAGTAGAAAAAGCTTTAACTCCTAAGGTTACAAAAGTAAATCGTATTGATGTTGGTTTTAGATCTGCAAGTGATACAGGGAGATCTTCTGGAGTTGGAGATGTACCAGAAGAAAGTTTAATGTTGACCGGGGATGAAAATATAGTTGACATTGACTATTCTATTTTTTGGGTGATCAAAGATGCTGGTAAATTTCTTTTTAATATACAAAGTCCTTTAGAAACAGTTAAGGCCGCTTCAGAGACCGCAATGAGAGAAGTAATAGCAAAAAGTAAAATTCAATCGATACTAACAGAAGGAAGATCAAAAATAGAAAGTGAAGTTCAAAATATTACGCAAGGAATTTTAGATGAATACGGTTCCGGTATACAAGTTACCCAAGTTCAAACACAGAAAGCCGATCCACCAAATCAAGTTATTGATTCTTTTAGAGATGTTCAAGCAGCAAGAGCAGACAGAGAAAGATCTAAAAACGAAGCCGAAGCTTATGCAAACGATGTTATACCAAGAGCGCGTGGAGAAGCAGAAAAAGTTTTACAACAAGCCGAAGCTTATAAAAAAGAAGTTGTTGCAAAAGCCGAGGGTGAAGCAAGCAGATTTTTAGCAATATACAATGAGTATAAAAGTGCCAAACGAGTTACCCAAGAGAGAATGTATTTGGAAACAATGGAAAAAGTTTTAGCAGATATTGATAAAGTTATAATAGACAAAAGTTCTGGATCAGGAGTTGTTCCTTACCTTCCTTTACCTGAAATTAAAAAGAAATCACAAGGAGGACAATGAAAAAGATTTTAATCCCAGTTCTTGTAGTTCTTGGAGCAATTGTTTATAACGGTTTATTTGTTGTACAAGAGATTAACCAAGCCATAGTTCTTCAGTTTGGTGATCCAAAAAAAATTATTACAAAACCAGGTTTAAATTATAAAATTCCTTTTATACAAAACGTTGTATATTTAGATCGAAGAGTATTAAACTTGGACAACCCTCCAGAAGAAGTTATTGCAGCTGATCAAAAAAGATTGATCGTAGATGCTTTTGCAAGATTTAAAATTGTTGATCCACTAAAATTTTATATATCAGTTGGAAACGAGAGAGTTGCAAGATCTAGATTGGCGACAATCATCAATTCTAGAATAAGAAGTGTATTAGGTACCCAAGAATTAGCTACACTTTTATCAACAGATAGAGCTGTGCATATGGCTTCAATTCAAAACGATGTTAACACTGAAGCTCAAAATTTTGGAATTACTATAGTTGATGTTAGAATCAAACGAGCAGACTTACCACCGGCCAACAGTGAAGCGATTTACGCACGAATGCAGACAGAAAGACAAAGAGAAGCAAAAGAATTTCGAGCTCAAGGAGCGGAGATGGCAGCTAAAATTACTTCAACAGCAGATAAAGAAGTGACAGTGATACTGGCAAATGCAAATAAACAGTCTGAGATAATGAGGGGTGAAGGAGACGGTCAGAGAAATAAAATTTTTGCTGGTGCTTTTGGAAGAGATCCACAATTTTTTAGTTTTTATAGGGCAATGCAATCATACGAAAAGGCCCTAATTGGTGGCGACACATCTATGATATTATCTCCTGATAGTGATTTTTTTAAATTTTTCGGAAAAACTGGAGTTATAAAGAAACAATAAATATACTAGGGCATGACCGAACTTATTGTTGCCATTGGTTTAATATTGTTTATAGAGGGTCTCCTTTGCGCCTTGTTTCCATCAAAAATCAAGAATATGTCTAAGTTAATACAGGGTATGCCGACAAACAATTTGCGAACAATCGGTGTGGTATTTGCAACAATTGGTTTTATTATAGTTTGGTATATTAAAAGTTCATGAAATTAAATTTTAAAAAATTTTCTGCATGGTTTGTACTTTTCTATTTCATTTTTAACATTGAAGGTAATGCAAAAAATCCACCTGTATCATTTGCAGACTTGGCAGAAAAACTTATGCCATCTGTAGTAAATATTTCAACGACTCAAACAATCAAAACTCAATCAAGCCCTTTTCCATTTCAGTTTCCACCCGGATCTCCATTTGGAGAAATGTTTAAAGAATTTGAGAAACCAACAGAGAGAAAAGCAACTTCTCTTGGTTCAGGATTTGTCATAGAAAAAAATGGAACTGTAATTACTAATAATCATGTAATTGCCAATGCAGAAGATATTATTGTAAGAGTAAATAATAAAGAATATGAGGCAAAGGTTATTGGTGCAGACCCATATTCAGATATTGCGGTATTAAAAATTGAAACCTCAGATACTTTTAAAACAGTTGAATTTGGAAATTCCGACAAATCTAGAGTTGGAGATTGGGTAGTAGCAATTGGAAACCCTTTTGGTTTAGGAGGAACTGTTACTTCAGGAATTATATCTGCAAGAAATAGAGATATAAACTTGACTCGATATGATGATTTTATACAAACAGATGCATCGATTAATCAAGGAAACTCAGGAGGTCCACTATTTAATTTAGAAGGAGATGTAATTGGAATCAATACAGCAATCATAAGTCCATCGGGTGCGAGCAGCGGGATTGGTTTTGCTATACCCGCAAACTATGCATCAACCATCATTGATCAACTAATTAAATATGGAGAAACAAAAAGAGGTTGGTTAGGAGTTAGAATTCAACAAGTCACAAAAGAAATAGCAACAGTCGCTGGATTAAATGAACCGAAAGGAGCATTCATAGGAGGTGTTTCTGAAGGAAGTCCAGCCGAAAAAGGTGGAATGAAAACTGGAGATATAGTTTTAGAGTTTGATGGGCAAAAAATAAAAACTATGAGGAATCTTCCTAAAGTTGTTGCAAATACAAAACCCAACAAAAAAGTTGGCGTTAAAGTTTGGAGAGATAAAAAGTTGATTACATTAAGATTGACCCTAGGAAGAATGGAGTCCGCTAAAGAATTTAAAAAATAAATAGTTTGTCAAAAAAAATTAAAAAAAAAATAATACTTTTATTTGGTCCAACCGCATCAGGAAAATCAAGATTAGCTGTAGATATTGCTAAAGAATTCAATTGTGAAATTATTAATGCAGACAGTATGCAGGTATATAAAGAAGTTAAGATCTTATCAGCCAGACCTAATAATAAAAATATAAAGCACCATTTGTATGGCTTTGTTTCAGTAAAGAAAAATTTTTCAACTGGTTCTTGGTATAAGCTAGTTGCAAAAAAAATTAAAAATATAAATCAAAAGGGGAAGATAGCCTTAGTTGTTGGAGGAACAGGTTTATATTTCAAGGTTCTGACTGATGGCTTATCCGAAATACCGAAAATTCCAAAAAAAAACATGAACTTTAAATTAGATAAAGATTATATCTTAAAAAACCCAAAAATTTTCAAAGGGATACCAATAAATGACAGGCAAAGACAGCATAGGGCGTTTTCTGTTTATAAATATACCGGCAAACCTTTATGGGCATGGCAGAAAAAAAATAAGAAGAATTTCGAGTCTAGAGAATTTATAAAGATTTTTCTTCAACCAGGGAAACCAGAAATAGAAAATAGAATTAAAAAAAGGTTCGACAAGATGTTGAGAGAGGGGGCTATCCACGAAGCTGAAAATTTTAAAAAAATTGGAGTGAATTCTATAAATTCATCTAACTTCATAATTGGTCTTAAAGAAATATCTCAATTTTTAAACAAGAAAATTTCCTTAAATGAACTTAAAGAGAAAGTGGTTATTAGATCAAGACAATATGCCAAGAGACAACTTACCTGGCAAAGAGGCCAAATGAAGGATTGGAAGGGATTTACCGATACCAATTATCTTGATTTAAGAAAAAAAATTCTAGGTTATTTATCTAAAACTTGACCCAAAATTTTCCTAAGATAGATTACATTTATGGGGAAATTATTTTCAGGTGCAGAAATTGTTTTTAAGGTTTTAGAGAATCACAAAGTAGAACATATTTTTGGTTATCCAGGCGGGGCTGTATTACCAATTTATGATGAACTAAAAAACCACAAAACAATAAAACACATTTTAGCTCGTCACGAACAAGGAGCAGGCCATGCTGCCGAAGGCTACGCACGCTCTTCCGGAAAGCCTGGAGTAATGTTAGTTACGTCTGGACCAGGAGCTACCAATGCTGTAACTGCGCTTACCGATGCCTACATGGATTCAGTTCCAATAGTTTGTATAAGTGGACAGGTTCCAACACATTTAATCGGAACTGATGCATTTCAAGAATGCGACACTACAGGAATCACTAGACCTTGTACAAAACACAACTGGTTAGTCAAAGACGTTAAAGATCTAGCAAGTATAGTAGATCGTGCATTTGAAATTGCAACAACAGGAAGACCCGGCCCAGTTTTGGTAGACATACCAAAAGATATTCAATTTAAAAAAACTGAATTTGTTTTAAAAAATAAAAAAAAGAAACAGCTTAACGGAAAATTAAATGGTAAGGCCAGTAATACGGAAATTGATAAAGTTATAAATATGATGAAAAAATCCTCTAAGCCAATTCTTTATACTGGAGGTGGAGTAATAAACTCTGGACCTGAGGCCAGTAAGTTACTAAGAGAACTTGTTGCACTAACTGGATTTCCAATTACTTCAACTCTTCAAGGATTGGGAGCTTATCCCGGAGAAGATCCTTTGTTCCTAGGAATGTTAGGAATGCACGGAACATATGAAGCCAACAACGCTATGTATAATTGTGATCTTATGATTAATATTGGTGCTAGATTTGATGACAGAATAACAGGAAAGGTTGATGAATTTTCACCTAAGTCAAAAAAAATTCATATTGATATTGATCCTTCATCTATAGGGAAAAATATTAAGGTAGATCTTCCTGTTGTGAGTGATGTTGAAAGTTTTTTAAGAGCTTTAAACAAAAGATTTAAAGAAAAAAACAAAGATTTTTCAAAATCAAACAAAGCAAACATATCTACTTGGTGGAAAGATATTGACAAGTGGAGAAAAAAGAAATCATTGAGCTATAAAAATAGCAAAGAAGTAATAAAACCACAGTATGCAGTTCAAAGACTATATGAACTTTCTAAACATAAAGACGCATACATAACAACCGAAGTTGGCCAGCACCAGATGTGGGCTGCTCAACATTATAAGTTTAATAAACCAAATAGGTGGATGACATCAGGTGGTCTAGGAACTATGGGTTATGGATTGCCAGCTGCTGTTGGTGTTCAAGTTGCAAATCCTGGTAAATTAGTAATAGACATAGCTGGAGAAGCCTCTGTTCTAATGACAATGCAAGAAATGTCGACTGCAGTTCAATATAAATTACCAATAAAAATATTTATTTTAAATAATAAATATATGGGAATGGTTAGACAGTGGCAGGAACTTCTACATGAAAAAAATTATTCAGAAAGTTATACAGCAGCCCTACCGGATTTTGTTAAACTTGCAGAAGCCTATGGATGTGTGGGTATCCAAGCAAAAAAACCTGAAGAGCTAGATGATAAAATAAATCAAATGATTAATACCAACGAACCAGTGATTTTTGATTGCCTTGTTGATCCAATGGAAAATTGTTTTCCAATGATACCTTCTGGCAAACCTCACAATCAAATGTTGTTAGGTCCAGAAGATGAAAAGGAAGAAGTTTCTGATGAGGGAAAAACTTTAGTATAATGACAAAATCTAAATCAGCTTATAGCGAACCTGGAAAACTCGGAAAATCTGAGCATCACATTATTGTTGTTTGGGTTGACAATGAAGCTGGTGTCTTAGCAAGAGTGGCTGGTTTATTTTCTGGCAGGGGTTACAATATTGAATCATTAGCTGTTGCTGAGGTTGACAAGAAAAAACATATATCGAGAATAACAATTGTAACTTCGGGAACTCCCCAAGTAATAGAGCAAATTAAACTTCAATTGACAAAACTAATTCCTGTCCACAAAGTTGCTGATTTTAAGAGAAATGATCCAAATATTTTATTTAAAGAGTTGGCTTTAATAAAGATAGTGTCTTCAAAGAAAAATAGGGAAAAAGCTAGAAAAGTTTGTAAAAAGTATAACTCTCTTATATTGGACAAATCAAAAAACTCTTTTGTTATTCAGGTAACTGCATTAAGAAGAGATATAGACAAACTAATAGATGTATTGGGTCCACTCGGATTAGTAAGTGCATCAAGAACAGGGGCTGTTGCTATGACAAGAGGTTCGGATGTCTTTAAGTAGTAAAAAGGAATTAATAAAATGAAAATGTTTTATGAAAAAGATGCGAATGTAAATCTAATTAAAGATAAAAAAATTGCTATTTTTGGTTATGGCAGTCAAGGACATGCACATGCTTTAAACTTAAAGGATAGCGGAGTTAAAAATGTAGTTGTTGCACTAAGAGAAGGTTCTTCAAGTATAAAAAAAGCAGAGAGCAAAGGTCTTAAAGTAATGTCGTTATCTGATGCTGCTGCATGGGCAGATGTAGTAATGGTTTTAACCCCAGACGAGCTACAAGCATCAATTTATAAAAATCATATTGAACAGAGAATGAGACAAGGCACAAGCTTAGCATTTGCTCATGGTTTAAATATTCATTTTAATTTGATTAATTCAAGAAAAGATTTAGATGTCTTCATGGTGGCACCAAAGGGTCCAGGGCATCTAGTAAGAAGTGAATACGAAAAAGGAGGAGGCGTCCCTTGTTTAATGGCTGTACACAAAGATAGTTCGGGAAAAGCTAGAGATCTTGCAATGTCGTACGCATGTGCTGTTGGTGGAGGCAGGTCTGGAATAATCGAGACAACTTTTAAAGACGAATGCGAAACTGATTTGTTCGGAGAACAGACAGTTCTTTGTGGAGGGTTAGTAGAACTTATCAAAAATGGATTTGAAACTTTAGTTGAAGCAGGATACCCACCCGAAATGGCTTACTTCGAGTGTCTACACGAAGTAAAATTAATTGTAGATTTGATTTACGAGGGTGGAATAGCAAATATGAATTACTCAATTTCTAATACAGCTGAATATGGAGAATATGTTTCTGGAAAGAAAATAGTTGATCCAAAAACAAAAGAAAGAATGAAAGAGGTTCTGAAGGATATTCAGTCTGGAAAATTTGCAAAACAATGGATGGATGAGTGTAAAGGTGGTCAAAAAAACTTTTTAAAAATGAGAGAAGAATTGGCAAAACACCCTATTGAGAAGGTTGGAAAAAAACTTAGAGATCTTATGCCCTGGATTGGAAAGAACAAACTAGTCGATAAATCTAAGAATTAACCAAATCTCGATCATTATTTAATATTTTTTAATAATTATTTTGCAAATTAGCGTATTAATTGTATTATATTAATTACCTAAATTTGGGAAGATAATGGAAGATAAAAACAGAATCATAATATTTGATACGACCATGCGAGACGGAGAACAGTCTCCTGGTGCATCAATGAGTCTTGAAGAAAAAATACAGATTTCAAGAGTTTTTGATGAATTAGGGATTGATATTATCGAAGCAGGTTTTCCAATTGCTTCACCTGGCGATTTCGAAGCAGTAACAGCAATAAGCAAAATTTTGAAAAAATCTATTCCCGCAGGATTAGCAAGGCATACCAAAAAAGATATTGATGCTTGTTATGAAGCTTTAAAAGGAGCAAAAAGATTTAGAATTCACACTTTCATTTCGACAAGCCCGTTACACATGAAGCACAAACTTAATAAGACTCCAGAACAAGTAGTAGAGTCAATTAGGGAGCATGTAACATATGCAAGAAAGTTTACAGATAATGTAGAATGGTCTTGTGAAGATGGAACCAGAACAGATATGGATTTCATGTGCAAGACAGTTGAGCTTGCAATTAAATGTGGAGCAAGAACAATAAATATTCCAGACACAGTAGGATATACAGTTCCTTCAGAATTTAAAAAGATTATAGAAACTTTAAAAAATAAAGTTCCAAACATAGATAAAGCCGTACTATCTGTTCATTGTCACAACGACTTAGGTCTAGCAGTAGCAAACTCTTTAGCTGGAGTTTCTGCAGGAGCAAGACAAGTAGAATGCACGATAAATGGGATTGGTGAAAGAGCGGGAAATGCTGCTTTAGAGGAAATTGTTATGGCAATGAAAACTAGAAGTGATTTAATGCCATTTAAAACAGGAATAAATACAAAATTAATAAGCAAAGCTTCAAAAACTGTTTCTAATGCTACTGGTTTTCCAGTTCAATTTAACAAAGCTATTGTTGGAAAAAATGCATTTGCTCATGAGTCAGGCATCCATCAAGATGGGATGTTAAAAAACAGAAACACTTATGAAATCATGACACCTGAAAGCGTTGGGGTTAAGAAGACTTCTTTGGTGATGGGAAAACATTCTGGCAGGCACGCTTTCAAAGATAAATTAAGCGATCTTGGTTATGCAGGTGTAACAGACGATGTAATTCAAACTGCATTTGGAAAATTTAAAATTTTAGCGGATAAAAAAAAACATGTTTACGACGAAGACATCATAGCTCTGGTTGATGACAGCTTAATAAAAGAAAGCAATGTTATTAATTTAAAATCTCTTAAGGTATACGCGGGGACTGGAGAGCCTCAAAAAGCGGATATGACCTTGGAAGTTTATGGTGATGTTAAAAAAGCTAGCGAAACAGGCGATGGTCCTGTTGATGCGATATTTAAATGTATTAAGAAATTATATCCACATGAAGTTAAACTTCAGTTATATCAAGTTCATGCTGTAACAGAAGGTACAGATGCTCAAG
>MDTB01224570.1_pt1 | contig 10963 bp, 7 predicted proteins | sample 811161 | NCBI WGS metagenome assembly MDTB01 (sample SAMN05326650, study PRJNA326480) | marine metagenome | isolation source: seawater | place: Mediterranean Sea | collected 2009 | reverse complement strand
TGAGCATGGAGGTTGCATGCGATGGCGAAAGCTCGAAGTTCGGCAGTTAGACTCGGTTCACCGCCTTCAATCTCAACGCGCTCTCGTGGTGCCGCTCCAAAACCACCCCAGTCTGGACCCCGAATATTCTGGGGATGTTTGTGAATCCAAAGCCCAGTATGATCTAGGTAATCGATGTGTAATGATGCATCTCTGCCGATGATTCGTAATTCACGGACCTTTCCACGGACCCGGCTTCTCCATGATACTGTGATTTGAGCAGAAGGGCCCAATGGATTTTCACAGGTATTCGAAGGGAATCGCATGTGAATCACTGCATGATCTTCAATGCCTTCAATCTCGCTTGGTAGGGAGAATGCATCGATTTCTTCAGGGTCGACATCTCCCATCAAATCTCGACAAATGTCCATGTCATGAATGGCTAGTGCAGCAATAACGCCGATGTCAGGGCGCGGTTCACGAACTGAGAGCCGCTCAGATTCAATGTGAAGTACTGGACCAATTTCTCCATTTGCAATCATTTCCGCAGCTTTGCGGATGGCGACGTGGTAGCGGAAGAGATGTCCCACACACAACAACCGGCCATGGGACTTTGCAGTTTCAACTGTGGTTTGAGCTTCGGCCTCATTCATGGCCAATGGTTTCTCCACCAATACATCCACGCCTTGCTCCAGTAAGGCGATCGCTAAAGGCGCATGCAGAGGAGTTGGAGTTGCAATCGAAGCCGCCGTGATCCCGAAGGTATCTTTCAGAGTGAATGCGTCAGTGTGCCATTCACAATTAAACTCGTCAGCCAATTCTCGAGCACGGTTTTCATCCAAGTCGCAAACGATGAGGCGTTCAATGACATTCTCATCTTTCAATGCGGCCCAGGTCCGCACGTGATTGCGGCCCCAGTAGCCCGTTCCTACAACGGCAACGCACTGTCCCATGGTCGGGCGAACTCGGTCCTATTGAAGACGGTGTCGACTCGCAATCAAATACTCGTGAACATGGGGCGATTTGATGTGGTCGTAGTGTGCCGCAGTGCCATGGGTGTCCGGATTCTTACGGCGCTTCGGGACCTTGACCCTCCTGCAGGTGGGGCCGAAATGTCTCTTGCAACTCTCCTGAAAGGGGTCTCAATTCAGGGCCCCTATGCTGAAGATGCTCCAGAATACATTCCACTACATCCATCAGAAAATGTTGAGCGAGAAGATGGGTGGTCGGTGAAAGTGTTCCAAAGTTCCGATCGTGGCGATATCACATCTTTGACAGAGGACAGTAAGTTGGCGAGAGATGTTTGTTCGTTCCCCGTCGAAGATTTGTGGTCAGGGTTGGCTTGGAGATTGAGAAATAAATCGTCAGGGCGACCAAATGTTGGTTTCCAACGGCGACATCTTCGTGGTGTAAATCGGAAGTTCTCAAAATGGCTTGAAGGGTGCTTGGAGCGCGAGGTAGAGGGCGCGAAGGAGGCTGGTGATTTGCTGTTAGGCGTCACACAACTACATTGGTCCGCGGGCGCGGCTCGTGCCTTCCAAAAATTTGGAATTCCATACATTGTATTCGTTCGCGATGAGTTACAATTTGATCACCGCGATTTGTACAAGTCTTCACTAGTCAATGCGACAGCTGTTTGTGGTGCAGGACAGGGTTTGTTGGACCAGATTGGTGCCGTGTTCCCCTTACAAAGGGGCGCTCATGTACCACTGCCTGTTGATTATGCAGAACGGTTTGGTACCGTCGAAAATGTAGAGCTGGGTCGAGAGCAGGGGTTGGCCTCAAGAACAGATTCTGATGTGCCACGAATTGCCATCATTGGCGTCACGCCAGAGAAGGGGTATGGGTTCTATCAACGACTTCTGCCGTACGTTTCCAGAGTCTGGCCCCAGGCTCAGTTCGATGTTTATGGCGGAGGGGCGTATGTCGAAGGTTTGGCTAGATTTGCGAACACCACTTGTCATGGGCACACACCTGTGAGTGAGGTTTTCTCGAGTTGTGATCTTCATCTGTTGACAGTTCGAAGTACGGGTTCTTGGGGACGCGTCATCAATGAAGCGGGATTGTTTGGTGTTCCTTCGGTATCGGTTGACATTGGTGCGCAACCCGAAGCTGTTGGAAATGGGGGCATCATTGTCCCTCCCCATGCTGATTTGCAAGCATGGTGTGAAGCATTGAAGCATTGCTATACCAATCGTGCGGAATTAGGTCATCGGGCAAAGGAGCATGCCAAGGTGGTTGATCATCGGCGTTCGATAGCCATGTTCAGAAGTGTCATTCGAGACGTTTTGGGGCTGTGAACATGCAGGAGATTCGCAAAGCGTCGATGGCGTTGTTTGGTGTCACACTCCTGTGGGGTGGAACATTCATCTGGATGCAACAATCACTGGATGCTGCGGCTCATTCAGCACCAGGGCTCGATGAGAATGATGTGGCGGTTTTCTTCGTCATGATGCGTTTCGCAATCGCTGGTTTACTTCTCCTTATCTTTGTGCCCAAAACATGGCGCGGACTCAGGGACCGTGAGGTGTGGAAGGGTGGTTTGTTGCTCGGCGTCATTGTGTGGGGTGGATTCATCCTACAGATGCTGGGGCTCACCGACATCACACCTGCTGTCTCAGCTTTCTTGACCAGTTTGTATGTAGTTTTCACCGCACTGATTGGGGTGGCCTTTGGGATGCAGAAGTTGACGCGGTTTGCAATCTTGGGGGTTCTTCTGGCGACCTTTGGAGCAGGGTGGATTAGTGGCCCACCACAACTTAATTTCGGCTTGGGTGAGTGGTTGACGGTGGGTTGTGCCTTCCTGTTTGGTGCACACATTATTGCCACAGATCGGGTTACGAAAGTGGTAGATCCGATTCAGGTTACAGCGACCATGTTGATCACTGTTGCTGGACTTTCTATCCTGGTATATTTGGTGGTATCAAGAGAGTTCACCAGTGAATTTATCATCTTGCTAAAGGAGTTTGATTTTACTTTCCCGTTGATGTTGTGTGCAGTGTTGGGTAGTTTGGTTGCGCTGCTGGTGCTCAATATATTCCAGAAACAAGTGACGCCTGTACGTGCAGCGATTTTGTATGCACTCGAACCAGTATGGGCGATGCTTGGATCATTGGTGCTCGGCCTTGAGGGAGAGGTGACGTTGTGGTTACCGGTGGGTGCTGTTGCATTGCTCGTTGGGAATCTCGTTGTAGAATACGAACAAATTATTCGAAGTAATGATGAAACTGAGTAATGATACTCCGTTGTCGGCATCGTTAGCCTGATGTGGGGGTGCCTTTACGGGCGACCAAGGGTGATTGTATGGTCGACGAAATTCTGGAGGCGGTCATCATCTCCGAGGCTGTCGATTTTTTCACGCCCAGTAAGAGGTTCCGTAAAGCCGGAAGGTGGGCTTTGGGGGGATTGGTGGCCATCGGGATTGTTGCCTTACTGGTGAGTCAAATCTTGACATCTTCGCTCGTCAGCCAGATTACCAAAGATCAAACTGGCGACTACCCCCCAATTTGGGAACGACATCTCGTCGATTTCGTGACCGATGATTCTCACTCTTATGTCTTGGACAATGGGTCTCTAACCGGCCCTAATGGCGAGAGTCTGTGGAGTGGTACACATCACTTTGTGGAGTTTGATTTACCGCTTGAGGAGGGTGGTGCTGCGCCCAATGGAAAGGTCAGTCTGGCTGTATGGATCCCTCTGGTTGAAGAGGGTGTGACGGTTCCAGTGATCGCTGAATTTGGACCTTATTTCGATGAAGCTTCTGTGAGTACGCCTGGAATTGAAGAGGCTGGGACTTGGCTTGGTGAAATGATCATCGAACAAATTGTGCCTCATGGATATGCGTTTGCACAAGTCGCAGTCATGGGGACGGGGCGTTCAAACCATTGCATGGACTTGATGGGTAATGCAGAACAACTCGGCGTGGATGCTGCGGTGACTTGGTTGGGTACCCAAGATTGGAGCAACGGGAATGTAGGAATGATAGGAAAATCATACGATGGGAGCACCCCTTGGCAAGCGGCGATGTTTGGCAATGAGCACCTCGCCACCATTGTACCAATCTCAGGACTCATTGGAGTCATGGAATTGATGTGGAGGAATGGAAGTAGTGAGGCGCGAGCGCCGATCATGCACAATGGTGTGTATGGAAGTTATGGGATTGATGGGGATGCGGAGGATTTGCAAAATGCATGTCCTGACTACATCATCGGTCCAGGAACCGGTGTATCGGCGTGGATGTGGGGTAGTGAAGCTGCAGGCACCTATTGGGCTGAGCGATATTTCCTAGATCGCGTTTTGGACAACTACGAAGGTAGCGTATATTTGATTCAAGGGATGCATGATTGGAACGTTGACCCTCACATGGCAGTTCCCACAATCAACTTACTCTACGATCAAGGCATCGAAGCGAAGGGGTTGTTTGGACAATGGGACCACGATTATCCGGATCGGCCCGACATCATGTTTGATCGAAGTGGTGTGGGTCGGGGTGTCGAAGCTTATCCTGAAATGGTTCGAATGGATTGGATGCAAGATTTGTTGGAATGGTTTTCCTATTACCTGAAAGATGAGGGTGAAAAGCCGTGGTTGGGTGTAGAAATTCAATCAAACCAAGGTTCGTGGCGATTGGAGGATCGATACCCGATGTCTGAGACTACTGAGATATTGTGGGAATTGGGCAGTACTGAACTTGCCGCAGCTGGAGGTTCAAACACCATCTTACCTGATGCAAATTCGGGACCTGTTTATGAGACTCCACCACTCGAGGAAGACTTGTACTTCGGTGGGCTTCCTCGTCTCCATGTCAATGTGAATACCATGACGGTGGGGGGCCAAATCTATGCGCTTCTGGAGGATTGTGATGGCTCAACCTGCATTCACATTGGACACGCAATCATGGATCTCAGATATCATGCTGGAGGATCGGATGAGCAGTCGTGGGGCGCGCCCTTCGAAGAAATCACTGCCCTGATGGAATTCTTCCCAATGGATGTTGAAGTTGCTGCGGGACATACGATTCGATTGAGTTTGATGAGTACTGGTGAGGATTACTTGCCATCTGCAGCATCGTCAATCGTCACTGTCAATGATGCGGGTTCAACTCTCCAACTCGATATCTTTGACCCTGAGACAAGGCAGTATTACCAGGTACCCGAATGTACACACCCCGTTTGTCTTGAAAACGCATAATCAGGCTAAGATTCTACGAAATCTTTCCAATTACGCATGTATTCGATGAATTTCTCACTGAGAGCCTCTGAAAGAAGGTGTTCAGCGGTAAATGGGGGGCGCTGTGGGTCATAATCGAGATTGTCCAAATGACTTGCCCAATCCGAATGTCCTATTCCAGTTCGGGCAACTCCGACCAAATCTGCGCCTTGTTCCATGACTTGTTGTGCGTGCTTGGTCGACCAGACGGCTCCACAGCTAATCATCGGCAAGCGGTTTGCCAACCGCTCTGCGAATATCTCCGTCACCATTCGATGGTCGTCACTGTGAGTTGGAGGGATGAAGCAATCCCAGCACGAAATATGCAAGAAGTCGATTTCTGATTCTGTCAATAAATCGACCAAATCTAGAGAATCTTCCAGTACGACTCCGATCTGATTGTATTCAGGTGATATCCGGACTCCAACTAGAAATGATTCACTTGTCTTTTGGCGGATTCTTTCAATAATTTTCATCAAAAAACGAGCGCGATTTTGCAATGGTCCCCCCCACTGATCGGTTCTCCGATTGGTCACAGTCCCCAGAAATTGACAAATCAGGTACCCGTGGGCTCCATGGATTTCAACTCCATCAAAGCCGGCTTTTTCGCAGCGAGCTGCGGCCATGGCAAAGGCGTCGATTAAGTCCTCGATTTCTGATTCTTGCAAGGCTCTGGTTTCACCGTTCTCTGAATCGTTTGTAGGGTTTACACTTGCGGAGATAGGTTGTACCGATGTGAGGCGCTGAGGACAGCGCATTCCACCGTGGAAAATCTGCGCCAAGGATATCGCACCATTGTCTCTGATTTCGTCTGCCATTCGCGTAAGCCCGGGCAACTGATGATCACCCCAAACACCCATTTCACCATCCCATCCTTGCCCCTCGGGAACCACGTGTGTTGCGGCGGTTGTGATGATTCCAAAGCCACCTTCTGCACGCTTGACAAGCCAATTGATCTCCTCATCGGAAAGGGTTCCATCGGCATGACTCTGTTTGTTCGTCATCGCAGCGAGAACGCTGCGGTTGCGTACGATGTGTCCTGTTCGTGGGAATGTAAACGGGTTCGCGGGCTTACTCGTTGAAATCCCCCCTATTTCGTTTGATTAGGCGAAATAAAAATCGTGAAAATACCATGGAGAATAGAAGGAATAGCCACCATGGAATTGAGGTTTCACGGTCAATGAAATAAGTTACAACCAAAATTCCTGCACCGTAGAATGCTCGGAATATTGAGAATAGAATGAACGATTTCATCAATGGATGTTCGGCGATCTTTGCCAGGAGAGACATGTTGTCACCTACGACATACGGCGTGCTGGATTACCTGCATACGTTCCGGATTCAGTGATGTCCTTTGTGACCACACTGCCCGCACCAATCACAACATCATCACAAATGCTGACTGGCATGATGGTGGCGTTGGTTCCGATACTCACACGGTTTCCGATGTGGGTTTCTTTCCATTGTGTCTGATCTCCACGTGCCGGCCCTCCAATCTTGAAAGGGTCATTGATGAACATCGCTCCATGGCTGATGAAACAGTCTTCTCCAATGGTCACGAGTTCACAAATAAAGGCATGAGATTGTACACGGGTTCGCGCACCGATACTGGTCCTTCGTTGGATTTCAACGAAGGGGCCGACGAAAACTTCGTTGCCCAAGGTACACCCATAGAGATTGACTGGTTCAACCAATGTCACACCTTCTCCAAAATCTACGTCGACGATACCATTAGAGTGGATTTTGGGCTCTCCCATGATTCTGCGAGGTCAGGCCTTCGCTTGAAGGAGTTGGGTCAACATGCTCAAAGTCCTCCGAGATGCCCTGGTCACATGGTCGGGGCACCTCAAGAAATCGAGTTCCGATATTTCATCGAGGATCCAACCGCCTTACCGGCACTAGGGAAAGCTTCGAAAATCATTCAATGTTATTTGCCAAAATGGAAAATTGAGTTAATTGATGGTAATCTCTGTTTTGAGGATAGAATCCTTGTCAAGAAATTGCCAGATGAGGCGGTTTTGGGGCTGACGAAACTGATCGAAGAAAGTAAAGTGACGCCTCGTATTCGTCTTCGAGATGATCGAGCCTTTGTGACGGTCAAAGGAAAAACTGTCAACTATTCAAGACCAGAATGGGAATTTGAGGTTTTGAGGGCAGATGTGGAGGATTTAGTGACGTCATTTAGATTCCCTTATGTCATGAAGAACCGATATAAAATACCTGCAGGGGATGGTTTGGTTTGGGAAATCGACTTCTTTGAAGGGGACAACCATGGGCTTATACTGGCTGAAATTGAGGTTGCCGATGTAAATTATGTATACAAAAAACCAGAGTGGTTAGGACCTGAAGTCACCGATGATGATCGATTCGGAAGTGGTTCACTTGCCAGAGAGGCATGGTGTGATTGGCTAGATGAGTGGGGTACTAAGGGACCCAAGATTGAACGGCCTCAATGACACGGTCGACTTCGTCGTCGGTCAATAGGGGCATCACGGGGATGCTGACAATATCGCTACAAATCGATTCGGTCAATGGGAGTGAGCCCTCTGTTCCTTGGGAGTGATCCGCATAAACGGGTTGCAAGTGACAAGGAATCGGATAATGAATGCCAGTGGAGATGTTCATCTCATTCATGTGCGCTTGGAAGGCTTCGCGGTCCCCCACACGTAGCACGTATTGATGCCATGCGTGTACTGCACCGGATCGAACTTTTGGGTTCTTGATGTGTGGTATTTCAGAGAATGCGGCATTGTATCGTGCGGCAATTTCATTCCGCCGAGTAACCCAGCCATCTAGGTGTTTAAGTTGAATCCGACCCACGCCGCACTGGATTTCTGAAAGCCGGAAATTGGTACCCAATACGTCGTTTCGATATTTATCCGAACGCCCGTGATCAATGAAGGTCGATATTCGTTGGACGAGGTCTTCACGGGTGGTGATAATCGCTCCACCGTCACCGCCCACGGCCATGTTTTTGCTAGGGAAGAAAGAGAATGTGGCGATGTCCCCGAATGAGCCAATTCGTTGACCGTTCAATGAGCCCCCATGGCCCTGAGCTGAATCTTCAATAACGGGAATTCCATGTTTGGATGCAATTTCAAAAATTGCAGGGTCCATCGGTTGCCCATACAAGTGTACACCGATGATGGCTTTTGTCGACGAGGTGATGGCGGCTTCAAGTGCAACGGGGTCGAGGGTGTAGTAGTCCTCCTCAACTTCGACGAACTTCGGTGTAGCACCAACCAAATTGATACAGGTTGCACTCGCGATGTAGGTGTGGCTGGGGACAATGACTTCGTCTCCATGCCCCACATCCAGTGCATGCAGTGCTGCAATGAGTGCAACGGATCCATTGCTACAAGGTGTGCCTCCAAGAGCCCCGCAATAAGCAGCCCATTCAGCACCGAAGGCTTTCGATTCTGGACCTTTGATCCACTGGCCGGATGCGAGAATGCGGTTCGCTGTTTCCAGCATTTCATCATCGATGAACATCCGACCCATTGGAACTCGGTCTGTGGCCATTGATTGGGCGGGGGAGAATCCCCTACTTGAGGTGCTGGGTCGTGAAGATATTGCCCAAATTTACCCCGTCGCTTTGATAAGAATAGGGTCGGTCGCAAGGTTACACTTGCAGAGGTTGCCAAGCTTGGTCAACGGCGCTAGGATGAGGTCCTAGTCCTCAGTGGTTCGCAGGTTCAAATCCTGCCCTCTGCACCATTTAATTACCAAAATACACTATCATTTTCAATATATATTTCCGTTTTCAGGAAAATTGGTTGCACGTTATCTCAATACCAACCGTTATGAGACTACTTCGTTCGGACTCTGATTGATGGCTACTCTGTGGAGCCAAAGAAAGCGGTCTCGGGCGTTAACTCGGGACATTTCCTCAAACTTCACCAAGGCCTTGGCCAACTATTTCGGAACCGGCCCAACAGATGTCGATGCAAGTCGAATGGCGCATGCAAATTATGTAGCCGCACTCCGAGAAAATGGAGTAGAGGTTGAGATTCTACCTGGTCTTACCGATTATCCAGATTGTACCTTTGTCGAAGATGCTGGGGTGGTCGTGGATGATGCTGTTGTGATTCCATACATGGGGCACCCAAGCCGACGTGGAGAACAGGTGGCTGTGCGAGAATTTTTGGGCAAGTGCTTGGAAGTATTCGAGATGCCTGAGGGGGCAAAAATGGATGGTGGAGATGTCGTATTCTTTGATGATCGGTTCTTTGTTGGTCATTCCACCCGCACCAACATGGCTGGAATTGAATTCTTCAGTGGAGTTGCATTGACACGAGGTTATTCCACAATGGTGTTTGAGGTACCTGAGTCGACCTTGCATTTGACGACCATTTGCTCCTCGCCTAAACCTGGTATGTTGGTGGCTGCTGAGGGGCACCTCGTGCCTGAACAATTTGCAGAACTTGAAGCAGAAGGCGTGGAAGTCGTTTGGATCCCCAATCATGAATCCTATGCGGCCAATGTGATTGGGTTTGAATCGGGAAGGGTTTTGATCTCTGCAGATTATCCTGAAACTCAAAGAATTCTAGAGGCGATTGGCTTTACCACTCAAAGTATCGACATGGAGCATATCCGTGCGGCCGATGGTAGCTTGACGTGTTGTTCAATTTTCTATCAATAAATTGCTTTACAGTCTTCGCGCGCACGAGCGGTGGTTTCAACAAGGCATCAAGAATCGGAGACATGATGCGCAGAAGTCCTTTGCCGCTGCTGCTGGTTTTCCTAATGCTCAGTGCGAGCATTCAGGGGTGCTTTGGCAATGATGATGGTGGAGGTCTTGGCGCTGATGATTTGGATGTGTCCCCGGATCCACTTACAGCTGGGATTTTTCAGAGTGTATATTTCAAGGCTGACAGCGCAATGCGGGTGATGATTCCGTACTTGGTTGTCCAGTCGGATACGGGCTTTGTGCAAAACGGCACTATCTTGGATTTGGATGCTGGAGGTGATGATCAAATCGTCATTCTCATTCCACCTAGAGCGGATTACTTTGCGGTACTCATTGGTGAGCCTGGGCGTGACTTCTTTCCAATTCGTGAGGGGAATATTTCCTGGAAGAGTTGGACTGAAGGTGGCATGAAGGCCACCCGAGGCGTACAGGTTGTCGAGGCCGAGCGTGAGGGTGGTTTCCCTCAATTGTCGAATAGTTCTGATGTAGGTAGCTCGGTATCAATCAAATTGGTTGAGGTCGAGCGCCCGATTGCATCTGGTGTCTCAATCGAACAAGGGGGTGCGCACAGCACTGGAATCGTTTCGGGGCTCGAAACGTTCGATATGCTGTCTGTAATTTCTGATGAGACGTACGATCCTTTCGATACTTGTGACCAAGCCAAGGGTTACTTGAATCGGTGGGCTGGTACAGGAAGCCCGGGTTACGAATGTGGTGCGGATTTCCTTGTGCAAGAATTTACTGAGTATGGATACGAAAACATCGAAAGACATCGATTCCAGTATATCGAGGCGAATCCTGAAGCATACAATATCTGTGCATACAAAGAGGGTTATGAGTACCCTGATGAATGGATGGTGATTGGGGCTCACTTCGATATTGCACCCATTATCGCACCTACACCTGTCGATCAGGGTGCGCCCAGAGGTTACGGCACCTTTGTGGGTGCATATGACAACACCGTTGGTACTTCAGTGGTTTTGAATATGGCCGAAGCGATGTTCAGTATTCCAACAAGACGAGGGATTGTGTTCTGCTTGTGGAGTAGTGAAGAAGGTGGAAAGCGCGGTAGTATCGCATGGGTCG
>MDTB01113184.1_pt1 | contig 10963 bp, 12 predicted proteins | sample 811161 | NCBI WGS metagenome assembly MDTB01 (sample SAMN05326650, study PRJNA326480) | marine metagenome | isolation source: seawater | place: Mediterranean Sea | collected 2009 | reverse complement strand
TTAGGAACTGAGACATTAATATTTACTAATTTAGGGAATACTGAAATTGTAAGTAGGATGTTTACACCTGAATTAGTAAACTCAAACGATGAATTAGAATTTGCTTTAAATCTGGATAGAACATATTTGTTTGATGATAAAACCGATTTAGCTATATGAGCTCAAAGGATATTTCAGATAGATTATCAAAATGTTTTAGTAGTGTTATTCACGATGTCATGAGAGATGAAGGATATAAAAACTTTGTTTTAAATCCTAAAATTAAACCAAATAAAGAAAAACATAAAATAGCTGGTCAAATTTTTACTATTGAAGGTGAAGCAAATAATAATTTTTCTCATCATGAAACCCTATTAGCTTGGACAGGATTATTATCAAAAGCCCCAGCAGATAAAGTTTTAATATGTCAACCAAATGATAATAATATTGCTTTAATGGGTGAGCTAAGCGCTGAGACCTTACAGAAGAAAAATATTAGAGGATATATTGCTGATGGCGGTTGTAGGGATTTAGAATTTATTAATAAAATTGACTTTCCTGTTTGGTCTAAATTTTATACACCAAAAGATGTGGTTGCTTATTGGAAACCAACTAAATTCGGGAAAACAATAAAAATCGAAGATGTAATAATTCATAACGGAGATTACGTAATGGCAGATATAGATGGAGTAGTTATAATCCCTCAAAATAATGCCGAAGATATTTTACAAAAATCAGAAAATTTAATTAATACCGAAAGCCAAGTAAGAAAAGCAATTAGGAAGGGAATGGACCCACAGGAAGCTTATATAAAATATAGTGTTTTTTAGGTTTTTTTTCTTTCAACAAGAAGTATATGTTCAGAGTAACAGACACATTTATCATTTTGATTTAAAATTTCACATGCTTCATTAACTTGACCAAATTGAGGTCTTTTAGGATCATCTTTTTTTTCTTTTATTGTTACTTTTGTATGAATTGTATCTCCAATAAAAACTGGATTTGGAAAACGAAGTCTTTCAAATCCATAAGTAAATGCACGCTTGTTAACAATAGATGCCGTTAATGCAATTCCAATTGAAAAAGTACAACTGAACTGAGCAATTCTTTGACCAAATGGTCCTTTTTTCGCAAACTCTGCATCAATATGATGTGGGTAGAAATCTCCAGAGTGCATTGCATGCATTACTATATCTGTTTCAGTTATAGTTCTTCCTCCAGTTATTCTTTCAGCACCTAACTCATAGTCTTCGAAGAATTGTTCTATTTCTACCATTTTTATTGAATAATTATTTGTGTGTAATAAGGTAGCATAATTGTAAAAATGAATAAAGATAATAAATATGAGAATACTATTGGCATAGAGTCAACTTATCCAAAAGATATGCCAAAAGCACACGGAGAAATACCTGTTTGGAATTCAGAAAATTGGTTTTATGAGGATGTTATAATTGATCACAAAATAAGATCACTTCGTCGAACAATATCAGAAGGAGAAGCTATGCAATTTAATTGTATGGTTTTAGATATGCATCCATATGTGGGAGATGAACACTTTGCACAAAATGAGGGAATGTTTCAAAAAAGACTTGTTGCAGGTGCTATGGTATTTTCTTATGGATTAGGATTAGTAGCAACAAATTGTGTCAACTCATTTAGTTACGGTTATGATCGATTACGCTTTATCAAACCAGTTTTTATTGGAGATACAATATATACAATAAGAACTAACATGGAAAAAAAACCAAAGTACGAAAAAATGGGTTTAGTTAGGACTAGCTATGAAGTTTTTAAAGGAGAGGGTGAAATAGTTTTATATTGTGAGCATCTCCATTCAGTTTTGTATAAAAAACCAGAAGATTTTAAAGATAAATTCGAAAAAAAATGATCAATCTAAAAGGGATGACTTGGGATCATTCTAGGGGATTTGATCCAATGGTTGCAACTGCTAAAAAATTTCAAGAAATTCATAATAATAAGGTAAAAATTCAATGGGATAAAAGACCTCTGCAGGCATTTGCTGATAGACCAATAGAAGAGATGACTGATGATTATGATTTAATAGTTATTGATTATCCTCATGTTGGTGAAGTAGCTAGTAAAGGACTTTTACAAAATTTAAATATTCCAAAATATGAATCTAAAATTTTAGAACTGAAAAAACAATCAGTAGGAAAATCTCATGAAAGTTATTTTATTGCAGATAAACAATGGGCTTTAGCAATTGATGCAGCTTCTCAAACTGCTTGTTATCGAGATGATTTAATTGGAAGTTATCCTTTAAATTGGAATGCATTAATTGGTTTAGCAAAAAATAAAAGAGTGCTTTGGCCTTTAAAACCCGTTCACGCAATAAGTAGTTTTTACAGTATTTATAATAATTTGACTAAGGAATTAAATCCTGAGCAAAAAGATTTTATTAATATAAATTTTGGAATTAAAACTCTTTCTATGATGAAGGCAGTTTCAAATGAATTAATAAAAGATTGTTTAAAAATGGACCCAATTCTAACTGCTGAATTAATGACTGAGACAAATGATTTTTATTATTGTCCATACATTTATGGTTTCTCAAACTATTCGAGGAAAAAATATAGAAAAAATATTTTAAAATATATTGATGTAATGAATTTATCAGGAAAAGGCCCTGCTGGCACGCATTTAGGAGGCACAGGTATAGCTATTTCGAATGTTAGTAAAAATAAAGATTTAGCACTAGAATATGCATTTTGGATTGCAAGTGCTGAGTGCCAGAAATCATTATTTTATGAAAGTGGAGGACAACCAGGTAACTCAGTAGCTTGGGAGGATGAAAAAATAAATATGGAAACCAGTGATTTTTTTAAAGCTACTAGAAAAACTCTTGAACTTGCATGGGTAAGACCAAGACATAATGGTTATATGGAATTTCAGGATAAAAGTGGCAATATAATTAACGAGTATTTACAGTCAGAAATTTCAGCTGAAAGTGTTTGTGTAAAATTATCTGACATGTACAATGCTAGTTTCAAAGAATAAAGCATATTATGACCAAACCTTTAGAAGGATTAACAGTATTAGAGTTTAGCCAATTTTTATCTGGCCCATATGCTGGGCTAAGATTAGCTGACTTAGGCGCAAGAGTTATAAAGATTGAAAGACCTGAAGTTGGTGATCTTTGTAGAAATTTATATATCAGCGATACAGATTTAGAGGGCGATAGTACTTTATTTCATGCAATAAATAGAAACAAAGAGAGTTTTGCTGCAAATTTAAAAGATCCAGAAGATTTAGAATTAGTTAAAAAATTGATTGAGAAAGCAGATATTATAACACAAAATTTTAGACCAGGAGTTATAGAAAGAATTGGTTTAGATTATGAAAACGTTAAAAAAATTAATCCTAAAATAGTTTATGGAACTATTTCTGGCTATGGATCTGAAGGTCCATGGAGCTCACTTCCAGGACAAGATTTATTAGCTCAATCTAGGACAGGTTTAGTTTGGTTAAATGGCAATGGTGGGGAGGCGCCAACACCAATGGGATTGGCAGTTGCAGATATGCTTGCTGGTCACTCTTTAGTAGAAGGAATACTTGCAGCAGTTATAAAAAGATTTCGTACTAACAAAGGATCACATGTTGAAACTAGTTTAGTTGAAGCATTGCTAGATTTTCAATTTGAAGTCCTTACAACTTATTTTAATGATGGTAATAGAAAACCCAAAAGGAGCTCATATAATAATGCCCATGCTTATTTATCAGCTCCCTATGGTATATACAAAACTTCGAACGGATATATAGCAATCGCAATGACACCATTGCCTCAATTAGGTGAATTAATAGATTTAGATTCAATTAAAGATCTTCAGGATCAGAAAGAATGGTTCACGAAAAGAGATGAAATAAAAAAAAATATAGGAAATTGGATTGAAAAAAAATCTACTGAACATTGGCTAAGTATTTTAGAACCTGCTGATATTTGGTGTGCAAAAGTATTAGACTGGGAGTCTATGGTTAAACACGAAGGATTTAAAATACTTGATATGGTTCAAAGAATTCGTAGAGATGATGGACTAGATATTGAAACACTTAGATGCCCAATAAAAATTGATGGTGAGATATTTAAGTCAAATAAAGCTGCTCCAAAAATTGGAAATGATAATAATAATATTAAGAAAGAATTTGGAATTTAATGAAAATCAAAGATATAGAAATTCGTATGTGCCGTCATAAAGAACCAGTGATGAAAGACTCAGAAATGCGAGATGGAAAAAAATCTGATTTAGAATTTTTAGTAATTACTTTTCATACTGATGAAAGTTTATCCAGTTCAACTTTTGGTTTTGCTGGGCGAGGCGCAGAAATGGCAGGTGAAATTGCTAATTCAATTTTTAAACCTTTTTTTATTGGCAGGGATCCTCTTTATAGAGAACAACATTGGCATGAATATAGAACAGCAGACCGATGGTGGAATCATGCGCCAATTTATAGTTATGGACCATTTGATATTAACTGTTGGCTTTTATCTGCATTACAGGCAGGCCAGCCACTATACCAATATTTGGGAGCATATAGAGATAAAGTGCCAATTTATGGAAGCTCTCTAGTTTTAGACTCACCAGATGCTTATGCTAAAGAAGCACTTGAGTATAAGAATAGAGGTTTTAATGCTTATAAACTTCATCCACCTGGGAAATATGATTTTGATTTAGAGGCTCATAAAAAAGCTCGTGAAGCAGTTGGTAACGATTTTAAACTAATGAGTGATCCAGTAGCTCCTTATACATTTGAACAGGCATTACGTTTTGGAAGAGAATTAGAAAAATTAAATTATTATTGGTATGAAGAACCATTATTTGATGAAAATTTCCATAACTTAAGAGAATTAACAAGGATACTTGATATTCCTATTATTGGCACAGAAGTAATTGCAAAACATCCCTATAGTGTAGCTGAATGTATTTCAACGAGGGTTGTCGACATGGTTAGAGCTGATGTATCTTGGAGTGGAGGTATAACAGCTACAATGAAAACTGCTCATTTAGCAGAGAGTTTTGGTGTTCAATGTGAGATACATACTGCAATTTATCATCCATTAGAATTAGTGAACTTACATTGTTGTGCTGCAATAAAAAATTCTGAATTTTTTGAAGTTCTGGTGCCTTATGAATATTTTAATTTTGGATTAAAAGAATCTATAAAAGTTGAAAATGGTTTTGCGCACTTACCATCTAAACCAGGTATTGGTATTGATTTAGATTGGGATTTTATTGACAACACAACCTTTAAAAAAATATAAAATGACAAAAATAACTAAATTTACAGTTAAGGATGTGAGATTTCCAACATCAAAAGATCTAACTGGCTCTGATGCTATACATACTGATCCAGATTACTCAGCTACATATGTTACAGCTTATACTGATGATATAAACTTAAAGGGTTTTGGTATTGCATTTACTATTGGGAAGGGTAATGACATTGTTGCAGACTGTATTAAATATTTTTTTCCTATTTTTGAAAATATGAATCTAGAAGATTTAGAAAATAATATTGGTAAACTTTGGTATAAGTGTGTTGACCATAGTCAACTTAGATGGTTAGGTCCTGAAAAAGGTGCGGTACATATGGCTGTTGCAGCTGTATTTAATTGTTTGTGGGATTTAATTGCAAAGAAAAATAAAAAACCACTATGGAGGTTTGTAGCAGAGAGTGATCCTGAGAAAATTCTTAGCTGGTTAACCTTTAAGTATATTGAAGATGTTTTAGATCCTAATGAAGCTCTAAAGATTTTAAAGCAAAGTCAAAATGAAAAAAAAATTAGAATAGATACAATATTAAAAGAAGGTTATCCTTCCTACACTACAGCAGCTGGTTGGTTAGGTTATTCAGATGAAAAGATAGTTAAGCTATGTAAAAAATATATTTCTATGGGTTGGAAGCATTTTAAAGTTAAAGTAGGTTTAGATTTAGATGCAGATGTAAAAAGACTTGAATTAATAAGAAAAACAATAGGTAGTGATTGCCATATAATGGTTGATGCTAATCAACAGTGGAGTGTTGAACAATCAATAAAGCATATTAATGCCTATAAAAAATTTAATTTATTATTTGTTGAAGAACCTACAAGTCCAGATGATGTTTTAGGTTTTATAAAGATTAAAAAAGCAGTAGGTAGTATTAATCTTGCAACGGGAGAAGCTTGCGGTGGAAGAGTAATGTTTAAACAATTTTTAGAGTCAGGATCTATGAATATATGTCAAATTGATAGTTGTCGTATAGGCAGTATTAATGAAATTTTAACGGTAATGTTAATGGCACATAAATTTAATGTCCCAATTTTTCCTCATGCAGGTGGTGTTGGTTTGTGTGAATATGTTCAACATTTGTGCATGATTGACTATGTACTCATAAACGGAGATAAAAATAATAAATTTGTGGAATATTCTGATCAGTTACATGAACATTTTTTATACCCGTGTACTTTAAAGGATGGTAATTATATGCCGCCATTGGATTATGGATATTCTATTGAAATGAGGGAAAACTCTGTTAATGAGTTCTGTTTTCCTAATGGCAATTACTGGAAGAATAGTAAATGAGATTAAAAAATAAAAAAATTATAGTCACAGCAGCAGCCCAAGGTATTGGAAGAGCAACTGCTTTAATGTTTGCTAAAGAGGGTGCTTCTGTCATCGCCTCAGATATTAATGAAGAAAAACTATTTGAACTAAAAAAAGAAATTCCTGAAATTCAAATTCAAAAATTAGATGCTACTAATGGAAATGAAGTCAAAAATTTTTGCTCTTCTATTGATACTCTAGATGTATTATTTCATGCAGTAGGATTTGTTCATCATGGAACATTAATGGATTGTGATAATGATGAATTTAAAAGATCTATTGATGTAAATATTTATTCTGCATATTTAATGAGTTATAATTTACTTCCTAAAATGTTAACTAAAGGAAAAGGAAATATCATTTTAGTTTCTTCAGCAGCATCAAGTGTAAAAGGGGCACCAAATAGATTCATATATGGAGTGACAAAAGCTGCATTAAATGGATTTGTTAAAGCTTTAGCAATTGATTATGTAAAAAAAGGTATACGTTGTAATGCAATTCTTCCAGGCACGGTCGAAACACCATCATGGGAGGGTCGAGTAAAAAAGGCCGATGATCCAAAAAAAGCTAGAGAAGAATTTATTGCTAGACAAGCAATGGGTAGATTGGCACAGCCAGACGAAATAGCATCTCTTGCAACTTACCTTGCAAGTGATGAGTCAGATTTTGTGACTGGAACATTAAATTTAATAGATGGAGGATGGACTTTATAATGAAAATTTTAAGATATAGAATTGGAGATAATGTAAAACCAGGAATTTTAGATAAAGATGGTAAAATACGTGATGCATCTAGTTTAGTAAAAGACTGGGATAATGAAAATGTATTAGTTGGCAAATTGAATGAGGTTAAAAAAATTGATACTAATAATTTACCTTTAGTAGAGAGTCATGATGGTTTTGCTCCATGTGTATGTAAAAAAAGTGTAGGTAAATTTATATGTATTGGTTTGAATTATTCAGATCACGCCGAGGAGACAGGACAAAAAGTTCCACCAGAACCAATTATTTTTTCTAAAGCAACTAGTGCAATTATTGGAGCAAATGACGATGTTGAGATTCCACGAAAGTCGGTGAAATCAGATTGGGAGGTAGAGCTTGGAGTTGTGATTGGAAAAGAGGCAAAATACATTTCAGAGAGTGAATCTCAATCTCATATAGCAGGATACTGTGTCATTAATGATTTAAGTGAAAGAAAATTTCAAATTGAGCATTCTGGACAATGGGTAAAAGGTAAATCATGCGACACATTTGGACCCATTGGTCCTTATCTTGTTACAATTGATGAAGTGCCTGATCCACAAAATTTAAAAATGTGGTTGGATGTTAATGGTAAGAGAATGCAAGATGGCTCAACAAGCACTATGGTTTATGGTGTTAATTTTTTAATAAGTTATTTAAGTCAATTTATGTCATTACAACCAGGAGATATTATTTCAACAGGTACTCCTCCAGGTGTAGGGATGGGAATGAATCCTCAAGTTTTCTTAAAACCAGGTGATGAAATGAAACTTGGCATAGAAGGTTTAGGTGAACAAACTCAAAAAACTGTATCAGCATAATGTTTGGCAGCATTAATAATTGTCATAACGTTAAAGATTTTAGGAAATTAGCTAAAAGAAGATTGCCAGCCCCTATTTTTCATTACATAGATGGAGCAGCAGATGATGAAATTACATATCGTCGCAACACTGAATCTTTTGATCAATGCGATCTTGTTCCAAATGTATTAAGTGGAGTAGATAAAGTAGATATGTCAACAACAGTAATGGGACAAAAATTGGACATGCCATTATATTGTGCTCCAACTGCCCTGCAAAGATTATTTCATCATGATGGTGAAATAGCAGTGGCTAAGGCAGCAGAGAAACATGGAACAATGTTTGGCATTTCATCTCTTGGAACAGCAGGGATTGAAGAAATTTCAAAACTAGTAAGCACACCTAAACTATTTCAATTATATGTTCATAAAGATAAAGGTTTAAATGATGCTCTAATCGAGCAATGCATAGAATCAAATTTTGAAGCTATGGCTGTAACCGTTGATACAGCTGTAGGTGGTAACCGTGAAAGAGACTTATATACTGGTTTTACAATACCAATGAAATTAAAACTGAGTAGTATTTTTAGTTTTGCTTTTCATCCTATGTGGGCTCTAAATTATTTTTTAAAACCAAAATGGGAATTAAGTAATTTAAAAGATCACATTAGTGAGGGAACTAAAGTTATGACAACTATTGGTGATTACTTTACGAAAATGCTTGATAATTCAATGAGCTGGAAAGATGTTGAAAATATTAATAAGAAATGGGGCCGTCAGTTTGCAATTAAAGGAGTTATGTCAGTTGAAGATGCAAAAAAAGCAGTAGACGTTGGAGCAACAGCTATTATGATTTCAAATCATGGAGGTAGACAGCTGGATGGTTCTCGATCCCCCTTTGATCAATTAGCAGAAATTGTTGATGCAGTAGGTGATAAAATAGATGTGATTTGTGAGGGAGGAATTAGGAGAGGAACACATGTTCTTAAAGCTCTTTCATTAGGTGCAAAAGCTTGTTCAGGTGGAAGAATGTATCTTTATGCTCTTGCAGCTGGAGGACAAAAAGGTGTTGAAAAAAGTCTAACAAATTTAAGGAATGAAATAGAAAGAGATATGAAGCTTATGGGAGTTTCAAATATCCAAGAATTAACAAGAAAAAATCTAAGATTCAGATAAATTAACAATTATTTGAAAAAAATTATTTATTCTCATCAAATTTTATTTTAGAAATTTTGTTATGAATAATGAATTAGAACCTATTCTTGTGGGACAGGTTGATGATATTGAAGTCGGAACAGTAGAAGATTTTGAACATGAAGATACAATCTTTGCAATAGTACGTTTAGATACAGGTTTTTTTTCAACTCAAGGAACTTGCAATTGTGAAGAAAGAGCTCCACTTAGCGAGGCAGAAATAGAAGGGGAAGAACTTGAGTGCGTGAGTTGTGGAAACACTTACAGTATTGTATCAGGTGATTGTATTAGCCAACCAGAATTAGACGGTATTAAAATATATGATATTTCTGAAGAAGATGGAAATATTTATCTAAATCTTTAAAAATTTAAATTACTCAAATTAACTATATTGTTTTTGTTTAATTCCTTTGTATTTTGTAAGTAATTAAAAACATTCATACAAGATTCAACAGACATTCTTTTTCTGCATTCTAAAGTTAATGCTGAATTATGAGGAGTTAATATAATATTGTCCAATGAAAATAGTTTGTGATTTTCTGGAGGCGGTTCTTCTTCAAAAACATCAATCCCAGCGGCATGAATACTTTTTGATTTTAGAGCTTTATACATAGCCTCTTCATTTACAATACCTCCTCTTGCAGTGTTAATTAAAATAAGATTTTTTTTAAATAGTTTAAATTCACTATCGGAAATTAGATTTTTTGTTTCTTGATTTAAAGGCAGATGAATACTTATATAATCCGCAGTTTTAAATCCGTCTAATTGATTTATAGGTTTGCAACCATTTGAAGAAATTATTTCATTATCTAAAAATGGATCATAAACCATAACTTCCATTTCAAAACCTAAACATCTCTTAGCTAATGCTTGCCCAATTCTTCCAAAACCTAGTATCAAAATTTTTTTCTGATATAGTTCATAAAAATCAGGCAGGTCACTTTTTGACTCAAAACCATTTGATCTCGTAAGACTATCAGATGCAAATATATTTTTGCTTAGAGTTAGCATCATAGTCATAACATGTTCTGCAACACTGACAGCATTAGATTGTCCAGTAATGGCCAACGCAATATGTTTTTTATTAATATACTCTAAATCAATGTTATCGTAACCAACGCCATGTCTAGCTACAATTTTTAAATTGTTACATTTAGATAATAAATTTTCTTTTAGATTGGCAGTTCTAATAACGATACCTTCAACATCAGCAATTAAAGAAGTCAATTTTTTTTCTTCAAAACTATTTATCTCTAGAACCTCAAAATTTTTTGAACGTAAAAATTCTAATCCCTCTGGGTGAATTTTTCCTAAAATTGCTATTTTCATCTATTATTCTATATGCCAAAAGAATAAAAAAATAAATTGTTTAACTCTTTAAAATAATTCATATTGTAATAAGATTAAAATTTATAGATGGGGGAATAATGAAAACTGTTCGATTGTCTTGCTCACATGCATTAATAAAATATTTAATTGCACAAAAAACTATAATTAATGGGAAAAAAGTACCTTTATTTCCTGGAGCATTTGGAATTTATGGTCATGGTAATGTTGCATGTATTGGTCAGGCAATGGAAGAATTTCAAGATCAACTTCCTGGATATAGAGGTCATCATGAACAAAATATGGCACTAACAGGAATTGCT
>MDTB01097296.1_pt1 | contig 10963 bp, 9 predicted proteins | sample 811161 | NCBI WGS metagenome assembly MDTB01 (sample SAMN05326650, study PRJNA326480) | marine metagenome | isolation source: seawater | place: Mediterranean Sea | collected 2009 | reverse complement strand
TTTTATGTTACTTGCTTGTGAAAATTTAATTGAGTAATTCATTTTTTCTTGAGAAAAACTATAATAAATTAGACAACATATAATTGCTGTTGTAATGGAGAGAAATATAATCTTTTTATGCTCGACAAAATTAAAAATAATATCAAAAAAATTTATTTCACTTGAATGTTCAATAAAAACTGATTCATTTCTGTAGTTGTTCTCAGTCATAAATCTTTTATAGTATAGTTCCTAAACTTTACAATATAAATATATGATAATGTGCTTTAAATTATTTATTTATCCACGCCCAGCTCGAATTACACATATCTAAGACATCTCTTTTTGATTTCCAATTTAATTTAATTTTTGCTAATGAGACATCTGCATAAATTGATGCGACATCTCCTAATCTTCTTGGGAAAATTTTAGATTTAATCTCTTTTTTAGAAACTTTTCTAAATATTTCTATTAATTCTATTACAGAAATGCCTTTACCGGTGCCTAGATTAATTGAATCATTAATTTTGTCTTTTTCTAAAGCTTGTAAAGCGGAGATATGGCCTTCAGCCAAATCCATTATATGAATAAAGTCCCTTACACCTGTTCCATCAATTGTATTATAATCATCACCATATATTTTTACGTAGGGGTCAATGCCTAAAGCAACATTAGATATGTTAGGCATTAAATTAGAAATTTTTCCATTTGGATCTTCACCTATTTTGCCGCTGATGTGGCATCCTATTGGGTTAAAGTATCTTAAAATTACATATTCCAATGGAGAGTTTTTACTATAAGTATTTATTATATCTTCGCACATAATTTTTGTTTGACCATATGGATTAACATAATCTCTGATGCTATTTTCTTTAATTGGAGAATTATTATTATCTCCATAAACACATGCACTGCTGCTAAATATTAATTTTTTACAGTTATTTTTTTTCATAGCATTTAACACAGATATTAATCCACCTACATTATTCCTAAAATATTCTAGAGGATTTATGAGCGAGTCTTCTACAGACTTTAGAGCCGCAAAATGTATTACCCCATATATATTATGATTTTTTATAATATCACTCATAAATTCGTAATTACATACGTCACCAACTTCGATTAAAATATTTTTTTTAGATATTTCAGATAATTTTTTTATAACACCTGCTTTACTATTAATAAAATTATCTACTATTATAGGATTATATCCCGCATCTATTAAAGTTAAACATGTATGGCTTCCTATGTACCCAGCGCCACCTGTAAGGAGTATATTTTTCATATTTCAGTTTATTAAATAACTATTTTTTATAATTAAACTCAGGTAATATTTTATTAATAATTTCAATTTCATAATTATTTTAAATAAGGTATTTAAGCGAGTCATATATATTTTCATATTTAACCTATATTGTATTTAGGTTTTTTTTATAATTCGTAATTAAATTTTTCACGTTTTTGTATATCTAAAATACAAGAAGAATCCTAAAGGCAAATAGTAAACCACATTAATCCAGTTTGTAAAAAAGTTTAAAGTTGGAAAGAATGGCCACAAAGTTAAAAAGATTGATATATAAATACATATTTGAGTGTTGCTAATAATTTTCTCATTTCGGAAATAATAAAAAAATAGGTATCTCATAATATCTGTAATAATGAATATAAAAAAAATAAATGAGTAAGATAATCCAATAACTCCCGTTTCAGCTAAAAGTTGTATTTGATTGTTATGAGGATGAGTAGAACATGAATTTTCATCATTGCTATATTTTTCTCTATCGCATAGTTTTCTGAACATATTGGGGCCTTGTCCAAAGAGAGGTTTTTCTAGAAACATATTTAATCCTGTCCTTATTAAAGTATCATGCTCAGGAGAGAAAATATTTATGTCTTGACTGTTTTCACTAAGTCCAACTTGCTCCATTGTGTGATCAATATTTCTCTCTTTGATTTTAGAATTTGAAAACGAAATTATTAATATCAAGACGATTGAAATAAAAAAAGTAAATATTCTTAAAAATCTAAAGTCAGATATTAAACAAATTATTGCGATAGTGGATAACGTCATTAAACCAAGAGCAGTCCTTTCTCCTGTTACAAAAACTAAAATATCTGAAAGAATAAATAATAATGCAAGAAACGCATAGTTTTTATAATTTTGCTTAAAACAATAAATATATAAACCAACTAACAAAGGAAATAACCTTGCAATATAGCCTCCTAAAATAAACTTATCGTGTAGAGGTAGTGAAAGACGAGATCCGTAGATTTCAATGCCAGTAATAGTTGACCCAAAAAAATATTGATAATAACCATCAATTAATGCGTAAGAATATGCTATTAGAAGTGCATAAAAAAAATATTTAATTAGATTTTTATTTAGGTCTAATAAGTACCATACAATAAAACTAAATAAAAAAAATCTAAAATAAACAATTGAACTTCGCAATGAATGAAAAATATCTTCAGAAAATAAAGAAGCAATAATTAGAAATATATAAAAAGATAAGAAAATATAGAAAAAGTTATTATTAAAGTATTTTTTTATTTTTTCTTTTGATATTGTCAAAAAGAATACTAAGCAAGTAAGCGATAGGAAGAGATCTGGCAAAAATGATCCAGTTAATAATGCAAAGGGTATTAAACAAACCAAGATAGAAATGGCCAGAATTAGTCTTTGATCGAAAGATTTTTTTAATAAGTTCAATGCGAAACCATTCTGAAATTAAATATTCTTATAATTGTTAATAAAATAATTTTAATATCGAATAACAAACTTTTTTTTCTTAAATATTCATAATCATAATTATTTTTTTCCTCAATACTGAGATTATCTCTTCCATTAATTTGAGCTAATCCAGTGACTCCAGGTAATAACAAATGAATTCCATTTTGAGTTCTAATTTTAATTAAATCTGTTTGAGTAAATAGAGCTGGCCTAGGACCAACAATACTCATTTTGCCAGTGAGCACCGAAAAAAGCTGAGGTATTTCATCCAAACTAGTCTTGCGTAAGATCAAACCACTTTTTGTAATATATTTAGTCACATCATAATTCATTAAAAAACTTTTGGTATCAAGGATAGGAGTATCAGGCTTCATTGTTCTAAACTTAGGCATATAAAAATAATCATTCATTCTACCAACTCTTTTTGTCCAATAAATCGGCCATGCCTTACAATCTACTGTAATTATTATAAAAATAATAAACATTATAGGAAGTAAGACCAAAATACCTAATGATGAAAATATAATATCAAAAACTCGTTTCATTCATGTCATGTAATAATTTTGATGGTTTAAAACCATATTTGTTAATAAGCTTATTGGAAAAATGTTCATTTGAGAAAAGTTTTTGTAATCTAAATTTAATGAATGGAAATGAAATAAGAGTTTTGTATATAAGAGATGCACCAAATATTTTTTTGGATTTAATGCCATTTATCATACAAATAATCTCATAAATTTCATTTGTAGAATAAGTATGACCATCAGTTACAATAAAAGTATTGTTAAGACAATTCTCATTTTTGATAAATAAACACAAACTCCTTACTAGGTCATCGACATGAATTAATGATTTTTTATTTTTAAAAAATGGAAGTGGTGGCATTATTCTTAATCTGATCGCGTTTTGCATAATTTTTAAATTACCTTTTACATTAGGGCCGTAAACTAAGGGAGATCTAATTATTAAATATTTGAAATTAATATTTTCTGAAGAAATTTTTTTTATATATTTTTCTGATTCAAGTTTTGAAATTCCATAAATTTCATCTGTGTCTTCAGGTGAGTTTTCGCTGATAAGATTAATATTATTTCTTTTATAAACTTTCGTAGAACTTAAGTAAATAAATTTTTTAACACTATTTAATAAACAAAGATTAATTATTTCTTTTGTTAAATTTATATTTAACTGATTATATTTTTTATTATCTTTTTTAAGTGATAGATCATGTGTGTGAGCAGCTAAATGAAATATAGCATCAACTCCTGAAAATGCTTCTTTAGGTATATCGTTTATCAAGAAATCACACTTATAATGTTTAAATAAACCTATTTTCTTTCTTCCAAGTAATACTATTTCTGTATTAAGAGTCTTTAAATAGTTTAGAAGTCTAATGCCAACGAATCCACTATAACCTGTGACTAATATTTTATTCATTTTAAGCGTACAAGGTTTTTAAAATTTGAGTAACTTTATCTTCAACCTTAAAATTACTATTAAATAGATTTATACAATTGTAAGAGTTCTCTCTTAATCTCTCTTTATCTTTTATTAAGGTATCAATTTTTTTTAAAAATTTCTCATTTTCGTTTGAAGTATTTACTATACCCAAATCATAATTTTTAATTAACTCTCCAAGGTCAGAATTACTATTAATATCAGCTATAATTGGCAATCCAGATCTCAAATAAGTAATAAACTTTCCAGGAATATTATGAGATATATGCTTTTTATTCAGAAATATAAATCCTGAGTGACAATGCTGACATAAGTCTTTTATGAAGTGAGGATGAATTGTGTTTGAAATTATTACGTTTGTTATTGAATATTTATTAATAAAATCTCTAATTTTTTTAAGTTCAGATCCAGCTCCAACAAATAGTATTTTTACATCACTAGAGGATTTGTAAAGATTTATAATCTTATAAATTATATCATTGTTCTGTGAAACTGATAGTGTGCCAAGAAATAATAGTGTCCTACTTTTCTTAATCTCACTTAATAGATTGTTGTCGTAAAGAGGCATATCATTCTCATCATCGGACCAATTATATAAGGTTTCAACCTTATCTTTTTTTATATTATATTTATTTAAATAAGATTTACTATTTATTGATTGTACACCAATTTTGTCTGCTAAATTAAACTGAAACTTATTAAAAAATTTAAATATTAAAATTAAGAAACTATTTTTCATTACACCTATATTTACCAAATCTTCGGGGTAATGATCTCTTAGTATTAAATAAGTTCGAGCCTTAGATATTTTTTTTATAAAATATATTAAAGGACCAAAAAAAGTGCTGGGTGAATACCAAACAATGCCATCTATGTTTTTCAAATTATACCAATTGATAGATAGTTGAAAAATAATTATAAATGGAGTAATTAATTCAAGAATTCCTCTATGTAAAAAAAAATAATTACTTTTAATTTTGAAACCTTTAACAGTAATAATTTTTACTCCATCAATAACTTCCTCACTAAAATATTTTTTTGCGTTCGGGTTAGGAGTTAAAACTATCGGTGCATGACCTTGCTTTCTGAGTTCGTTAGCCAAGTCCTTCATTTGTTCGGCACAGGATGATATTAATGGTGGATATTGAATAGAAATTAACAAAATTTGCATATAACAAAAAATCCGTTGGTTGCGGGGGTAGGATTTGAACCTACGACCTTCAGGTTATGAGCCTGACGAGCTACCAGACTGCTCCACCCCGCGTAAAAATCATGAGTAGCATTGACAAAAATTAAATCTGATTATTTCTTAATCACAATAAACTGATTGTACAATAAGTCAAATATATTAGGTTAGTTAAACAAAAATTAACCATACTATAACTTTCTGTTATTTAAATAAAGTTGGTATAAATATCAGATTAAATAATTTTTAAGTTTTATTTAATAAATATTTAAAATTATAATTAAGCTCTGAAACTAAATATGATTTTACTAAAATGATTCTTGGAATTGATGCTTCTAATATTGTAGTTGGTGGAGGTTTAACGCACCTTCGTGAGATTATTGAAAAGATAAATATAAAAGAGTTTAAATTTAAAAAAATAATAATATGGGGATGTCCTGATACTTTAGTTAAGATAAGAGACTTAGATATTATAAATAAAAAATCAATAGGATTTTTTAATAAAAACTTGTTTCTTAGAATTTTTTGGACAATTTTTATATTACCAATTGAACTTTATAGACATAATTGTAGCATATTATTTTCTCCTGGAGGAATGGTTTGGTTCCCTTTTAAAAAATCAATAACAATGTGCCAAAATATGCAGCCATTTGAATTAAGTAAAAATAATTTATATGGGATTAGTTTATATTCATTAAGAATTTATCTTTTAAACTTCATATTTAAATTTTCTTTCAAAAGATCAGATGGATTAATATTTTTAACTAATTATGCAAAAGAAAAGGTAAATAAATCATGCAATTTAAAAAAAATTAATCAAATAATTATTCCTCACGGAATTGACCAAAAATTTTCAGGATCAATTGATGACATAAAAGTGAAAAAATTATTTATTAATCCTGAAGAAATGAATTTACTATATGTGTCTACAATAGAGCCTTACAAAAATCATTCCAATGTTATAAGAGCGGCATATAAATTATATCAAGAGGGATTTAAGATAAATCTTATTTTAATTGGATCCCAGAACAAGCTAGAAGGAAAAAAATTCAATAGCTTAATGAGTAAGTATGATGCCAAAAGAAAGTTTATCAGATATTTAGGTCATATAGATTACGATGAAATTCAAAATTATTATTTAAGTAGCTCACTGGGAATCTTTGCTTCAAGTTGTGAAAATATGCCAAACATACTTCTAGAAATGATGGCAGCAAAACTTCCAATTGCCTGTTCTAATCTGGGCCCTATGCCAGATATATTAAAAGACGGAGGCCTATACTTTAACCCGTTTGATTTTAACAGTATTTATACAACAGTTAAGGAACTAATAAATAATGATAAGGAAAAGCAACTTTTAGCTAAAAAGGCTTATAATTATTCCAAAGAATATTCATGGCATGAATGTTCAAACAATACATTTGACTATATTTTCAATATTGCAAATAAAAAATAACGAATACGAATAATATTTATATTTCAATAATCAAATTTGATTATACTAGTTTAATATGTCATAGACTGTGATGAAGAGGTTTGTAATATCAAAATAATTATATTAAATCTTACCATAGAGATAGTCAGCTTTTTATATATCTGACATTTACTAAATCAAATTAATTGTAAAAATAGCTTTGAAATTCTTCTAAGCTTGTATTTATGTAATCTAAATAAAAAAATTTTTTAAGGAAATTTGTAAGATAAAATATTTTTTTAATGTAGATGGAGTAAAAAATGGTAAACAATTATCTTATCTTTCAAAATTGTAAAGATGTGCATAATATTTAACTTTTTTAGATAATTAAAAGAAATTTTTTATATTTGATCTAATCGCATTTATAACAACTGATGACGGAAGATATTCATCTTCAAGAGAATATTTTGTTTTTTTGTGATTCAAAATGGCTGTATTCACTGATTCAAATATATTTTCACTATCCATACCAGAAATAATGTTGCCTCCACTTTCTACTGTTTCTGGCCTTTCAGTGGTCATGCGCAAACTGACAGATGGTACTTTATAAAAGATGCCTTCTTCAGCTGCTGTACCACTATCTGATAAAATACAAACAGCGTTTTTAAGTAAAAAATTAAAGTCATAGAAGCCTAGAGGTTTTATAATTTTTATATTTTTATTGATCTTCATCTTCTTAATCTTGCTCATTGTTCTGGGATGCATTGGAAAAATAATTTTCAGGTTCAATTCATTGTTTATAAGATCAAGTGAACTAAAAATTTTTTCCAAATAAAATGGGTTATCAACATTTTCGCTCCTATGAGCCGTGACTAATAAATAGGATTTTGACTCAACATTAAGCTGTTTTAATATTTTACTATTATCAATATTCTCACTGAATTGTCTCATTGTCTCAAATGTAGTATTGCCAGTTACGAATATTTTCGATGGATGAATATTTTCTCTTATAAGGTTTTCGCGATGATATGCATTAAATGGTAAAAGTATATCACTCATATGATCAATTAAGATTCTATTTCTTTGTTCAGGCATTCTTTTATCCCATGCTCGCAATCCTGCTTCCATGTGAAATATCTTTATTCCTCTATTTGCCGCAGGCATAACAGAGAGTCCACTATATGTATCCCCTAAGACCAATAATGCATCAGGTTTAATAGCTTCAAAAAGCTCATCAGATTTCCTAATAACATCAGCAACTTCATTTCCGTAATTTGAAACGTCTATTTGTAATGAATAATCAGGTTTCCTCAAATCAAGATCTTCAAAAAAGAAATCTTTTAGTTCAGGTGTAAAATTTTGACCAGTATGAACCATAATATGATCAAAATTTTGTTCATCCAATTTTTTGAGTGTGCCCCACATTTTAATCATTTCAGGCCTAGTTCCAAATATAGATATAATTTTCATAGCTTTATATATTTTTATTTAAAAAAATTTTTTACATCATTCAGGCGAATAATTCTTACTTTAGGTAGAGGTAATATTATTTTTCCACCTTGTTCAAGATATCTTTTATTTTTAATAGCAATCTCTTTTAAAAAACTCCATGCAAATAATAAAATATAATCTGGTTTCTTATTTGAAACTAATATATCTGCCGAACAAATTTTTATATGTGAGCCAGGTGTATAAAATCCATGTTTAGCTTTTGAGTCATCAATAATATATGGAATATCATCCTTATTTAAATTGCAGTATTGTAGAATAGTGTTTGCACGGCCTGATGCGCCATATCCATAAATGATTTCACCATTGTTTTTTATTTTATTCATTACAAATAAAAGGTCTCTTTTGGTCGTCTGTATTTTCTTAGAAAAATCTAAAAATGTCTTTGTCTTATTGTATTGATTTTGCAGTTCCTTATTGAGTAATCTTGTAACCTTTTTATTTATATTCCTAGATAATATTGACTCATTATGACAAACATAATATCTCATCGATCCAGCATGAATATCAATATCTTTCACATTATAAATTGTTAATCCATATCTATTAAAGTGACTAGATAGGGATATCAGGGAATGATAAAAAATATGCTCATGATATACCATGTCGTACTGCACTTCTTCAATCATCTTACCAAGGTAGTGCACTTCAAAAATAAAAGATCCTTCAATTTCTAGAAGATTTTTGATAGCTCTAGTCGTATTATTGAGATTTGAAATATGAGCAAAAACATTATTTGCTAATATTACATTCATTTTACCATATTGTTTCTTAATTAATTGTGATAATTTAAAATCGAAAAAATCATTTATTATATTAATTTTTTTATGTTTGACTGTCTTTACAATATTTGAAGCTGGGTCAACACCTATCAAATTGTTAATTTTATTTGATACGAGCGGTTTTAAAAGAATTCCATCATTACATCCAAATTCGAGTACATTCTGTAATTTTTTATTTTTTATTATCTCATGAACTTCTTTAGCTAGTTCTGAAAAATGAATCCTTAAAGTTTTAATTGCGGATGAAAAATAGAAGTAATCTTTAAAAAGTATTTTGGGTTTTATTTTATCATATATATGAAGTGAAAAACATTGCTTGCAAAAGCAGAGTCTCATTCTATATTTTCTTTCAAATTTAATTTCACTTTTTTTTAAAAAACCACCGGCTAAACCCACGTGTCCAAAATCTATTATCTCTACAATCTTATGAGACTTACAGAGAGTGCATTTTAAATATTTATTATTTGATTCACTTATCATTCAAAATTTTCATTTTATTAATCATATTTTCCCATGTTGGGATTACATAACCTGTTGCTTCAGTAAATTTCTTATTAGATAAACTCCTATTAATTACTTTACCATTAATTTTTTTAATTATAGTTTTAGTATTATAAATTTTCGAAATTAAAACTAGCAATTGATATTTAGTAATAGGATCTGAAGATATGTTATAAATTCCACTAATTTGAGGTCTCGTTATTATCTCATCTCTAATAATTTCTGCCAAGCAATTACTGGTTAGTCCTGAATATATATAATTATTATAACCAGCACACTTCTTTTGCTTCAAAAACCATTCTAATAAACCTGTCATATTAAAATACTCATGACCAATAAATGAAGATCTAATTACTACTGAATTTTCACCATAAGTTTCACCAAGGAATTTTGATATTCCATAATTATCAGTAGCATCTGGAATATCATCTTCACTATATTTACCTTTTAAACCAGAAAATATTCCATCTGAACTGATATTTATAAATTTTGAGGAATAGTTTTGACAAAAAAAATTTATCTGATGAGGTAAAAAAGTATTTACCTCAAGATACTTTTCGAGAGTATGTTCTTTTAATCCTCTTGTAGAAATACAATTAATTACCACGTTAGGCACAACATCTTTAAATATTTTATCTAATTTTTTAACATTAATATATTTACATATAATAGGCTTTATGTTTTCTTTATTTTTTATAAATTTTATCTTAGATTTTTCTCTTAACACTAGAAATTGTCTAATAGATTTATTTTTACTAAAAACTTCAACTAATGAACTGCCAAGTAATCCTGATGCACCTAAGATTAATATTTTCATAAATTTTAATTATCTATATCAAATTTAATTTATTTTTTATCATTAAAGATGACATTGCAATATGTAAGCCAAAAAAAGAAATCATACCTGGATTTGTTATTGCTTGGCCATAATGAATTAATGAGCAAAATAATATTACGGTTACTATAATTAAGTATTGGCAATATTTATTGTAATAATTATTTTGTATATTTAAATAAAGAAATGACCTCAATAAGCTTAATATTAATAGAGAAAAAAATAATGCAAACATTCCTCCACCAAAAAGCAATACTGCCCCAAATGCAAAATCACCACCAACAAATACTTTTGTAGAATCAATAGAATTTCCAGTGCCAAAAATTTGATTCAAGAAACTTTGGTCAGCCCATAAATAAACAGGTTGCAGAAAAGACCAAATATAATATTGAAAAGTTGTTAGTGTTCTTACAAACTCAAGAGTTCCGGTTCTTTCATAAATAAATAAATCATCTCTGGAGATATTAACAATTCTATCATTAAAAATTCTTTCATATATGATTTGATTTGAAATTAAAAAATATACTGAACACGCTAAGATTGCTACTATCAAATAAACCATAAACTTTGA
>MDTB01055064.1_pt1 | contig 10963 bp, 9 predicted proteins | sample 811161 | NCBI WGS metagenome assembly MDTB01 (sample SAMN05326650, study PRJNA326480) | marine metagenome | isolation source: seawater | place: Mediterranean Sea | collected 2009 | reverse complement strand
GGTGATTAGTTTGACGGGTGATGCGACGGTTTCTGTGAGTCAGAATGAACCTTACATTGATCTTGGTGCTAGTGCAGATACTGGGGAGACGGTAGTGGTTGATTCATCAGCTGTAGATACTGCGAAGGTCGGTAGTTATACGGTTACCTATAACGTTTCTGATGAGGCGGGTAATTCGGCGACAGAGGTGACGAGAATAGTTAACGTGGTTGAATCGTCGAATCGTCCGCCGGTTTTTAAAAATGAGTGGCGAGATAAGGATTATGTGCTTCTTGAGGGTCCCAATTTTACTTTAGCTGAAAATTCGGATGCTAAGTTCGGTAGTTTCAAGGTTGAGGACCCGGATGGTGATGATATGACATTTTCGATTTCAGGCGCGGACATCATTATAACTGGGTATGACTGGCTAAAGTTTGTGACTCCTCCAGACTATGAGACGCAGTCTAGCTATAAGGCGATATTGTCGGTTTCAGATGGCGAGTTCACCTCGGCATTGGAAATTACTGTAACTGTAATTGACGCGGATGAATAATTAACTGCCTGGTTCAAAGGTAGTCAGGCCGGCACCGCTATCTTAGCAACTTTGAGATGGGAAACATTGTAAATTAGCGATTTATTTGTTGATAAGAATGATTTTAGACATCTTTTTTAATATGTTAGTCAGTTATTTTAAATGCCCAGAGATAGCCATGTGTTGGAGCAGAGAACAGCCCCTCCAAATGAGTGATGAGTTAGCAACGGCATTTTTGTAAATCAAAGTACTCATTTTGTAAGATCCCACGAGAGATTTATAAGAGAGAGGTAAGATATGGGCTTTTATGTAAGGTCTCGTGGGATGCTTCAAAATCATATAGGATTAAAGAGAGTGGTGGTTGTGAGGCAATTAATTTATCCACGTTTCTATTTTTATGATATAGAAATATTTCGATTTCTATGATCTTCGGGATTGCATTTGTTTAAACTTATAGTCTTTCTCAGAAAAGTCTATGAATTTCAACTAATTGAACAAACACATAGATCTTAGGAGGATATGGGGTAATCTCGAGTCTTTGTTGTTTCTATGGGGTCTGGGGCGTCCTCACCAAGCGCGGCCTAAATAACCGGATCAAGAGTTTCAATCAGGCTCAATAGTACCTTGATTAAAATACTCTTTTCTTTTAATTTGTTATCAGTTGCTAGTCAATTAGATTTAGACAGAGGTGTCATTAGGGAGATTTATGCAAGAGACATGGCGTTGGTTTGGTCCCGACGATACGGTGAGTTTGGATAATATCCTACAAGCTGGTGCTTCCGGCGTTGTAACGGCTCTCGATCATATTGAAACAGGACAAATCTGGCCAATTGAAGACATAGTTGAGCGTAGCACTCTCATAAAAGATGTCGGCCTAGAATGGTCTGTAGTTGAGAGCGTGCCGGTTCATCATGATATAAAAATTCGGTCAGGTTCTTTTAAAAATTATATAGAGAATTATAAACAGAGCATTCGAAACATTGGTTCCGTAGGTATTTCGACCATCTGCTATAACTTTATGCCGATCTTGGATTGGACTCGCACTGATTTAAATTTTTTACTCCCCAACCGGAGTCAGGCACTTCGTTTTGATATTATTGATTTCGCTACCTATGATATCTACATCTTAGGGCGTAAGAATGCGGCTAACAACTACTCAGCGAGGATTCTAGAGCGAGCAAGAAAAAGACTTGGTGATCTAAAGGATGAATATATTCACGAGCTTGAAAAAAATATTATTGCGGGCCTGCCCGGGGGGGAGGGATCTTACGATCGATCTGGTATTTCAGATATGCTGTCAGCTTTTGCTGGGATCGACACCGAAAACTATCGCAAAAACTTGCGTCAATTTTTAGAGGCTATTATCCCCGCTGCGCAAGCGGCAGGCGTTCGAATGGCAATTCATCCTGATGACCCTCCGTTCAATCTTTTTGGATTACCTCGCGTGGTCTCAACTTCGGACGACGTCAAGAAAATTCTAGATTTCTTTCCGAGCCCTTCCAATGGCATTACTTTCTGTGCTGGTTCATTCGGTGCCCGAGCTGATAACGATTTATTACAGATGGTTCGTAAGTTCGGTGCTAATATTTTTTTCGCTCACTTGCGGAATATTATTCGTGAAGAAGATGGTTCGTTTTATGAGTCAGAGCATTTAAACGGCACGATTGATATGGTGAGTGTGATTAGGGAGCTCATCACCCAGGAGCGTCAACAACACCTGTCAGGTTACAAGCATCCAATTCCAATGCGTCCAGACCACGGACACGCAATGGCTAATGAGCTTGATAATCATAAAATCCGACCTGGATATTCCTTTGGCGGTCGCATGAAAGGTCTCGCAGAATTACGGGGCGTGAGTAAGGCTGTCGCCAGGCTTAGTGGATGTGCTTAAATCGTGGTTTTTATTGTTGCTCAAATGTATTGCCTGTTTTTTGGGGTATGAAAAACACTCGTGAATGAAATTCTGTTTTTACATCCAGATAGGTTTCTTGGCCAAACTGATGAAATTATATCAGTTGCTCGGCGTATATTTGCTGAGGTGGGGTCACTACCAATAATAAGTCCACACGGTCACACAGAACCACGTTGGTTTGCACACAATGAAGTATTTCACAATCCAACAGACTTGTTGATTGTGCCTGATCATTACATATTTCGGATGTTATATAGCCAAGGTGTGTCGCTTGAAGAACTTCGAATACCGATTGCTGGGCATAGTAGCAATGTGAGCCCAAGCGAGGCTTGGCAAACTTTTGCAGAGCACTATTATTTGTTTCAGGGTACACCGACCCGAATCTGGCTTGACCATGTGTTTTATGAAGTTTTCGGCCTCAAGGAAGTGCTTTGTGCCGAAACCGCGCAAGACTACTATCTGCAGATTTCTAATCGACTTAAGAATGACCTCTACAGACCGAGAGCAATTCTGGATCGATTTAAGATAGAATTTCTTGCAACAACCGACGGGCCACTTGATTCTCTGGAGTTTCATGAGCAGATTATGCAAACAGATTTTGCCGGTCGTATAGTCCCAACATTTCGACCGGACGATATTACAGATCCAGATACGCCTGAGTTCCTAGGAAATATCTGTCGTTTGGCAGAAATTACTGGCGAAGAGACTACCACTTGGAATGGTTACCTTGCTGCGCTCAGGGATCGGCGAAATTTTTTTAAGAGCAGGGGTGCAGTTGCAACTGATCATGGTCATCCCACTGCAAGAACATCGGACTTATCAATTGTTGAATGTCGAACGCTGTTTGAAAAATGCTTGAGCGGTAATGCGGACCACCAAGAGAAAGAATACTTCCGAGGTCAAATGTTGACTGAAATGGCAGCAATGAGTCTTGACGATGGTTTGGTGATGCAGCTTCACGCAGGTGTTTCGCGAAATCATAACAGAACGTTGTTTAATCAGTTCGGTCGGGACAAAGGAGCTGATATTCCCACTTCTATAGATTATGTTGAGTCCTTAAAACCGATGCTCAATCGTTTTGGCAATGAGTCTTCTCTTTCTGTAATTCTGTTTACTCTTGACGAGTCCACTTACTCAAGAGAACTTGCACCTTTGGCAGGACACTATCCATGCTTAAAGGTCGGACCAGCCTGGTGGTTCCATGATAGTCCAGAAGGGATGATGAGGTATCGTCAACAAGTGTCAGAGACCGCGGGTTTTTACAACACTGTTGGATTTAATGATGATACCCGCGCATTATTTTCAATTCCCGCACGTCATGATCTTGCACGGCGAATCGATTGTCAATTTTTGGCTGGCTGGGTAGTTCAACGCAGATTTACCGAACATCAGGCAATCCGTTTAGCAAAGGATCTGGCATATGGGCTTGCTAAGGATGCTTATAGGGTCGGATATTAACTTGCGTCGCATATCGGAAATTTCGAGTGATGAGAAGATAGATAAGCTATATAGCTGGTCGGGGGTGAGCAACGCTGGTTTGGACAAATCTTCAGATCCAGCTGAGCAAGAGATAATAAAATTAACTTCGTTACTTCGGGTACGGAACGAAGTAGAGGCTGAGTTTTGCGATCTGTTGAATATTAAAATGTGTCATAAAGATTACGAGATACTTATGCGCTGTTTTTCTCCTGTCGAGGAAGGAGCGAACCATTTAAATGTATTGTCTGTGATCTTGTCATGAATAATGTAATCATCTGCATTGGAGAGTGCATGATCGAGCTGAAGGATGACCAAAGATCAAATCGAGGCTTCGAGTTCGCTGGCGATGTGTACAATACCGCCTATAATTTAAGACGAGGTTTGGGGCCTAAATTTGACGTGAATTTTTTAACCGCGCTTGGTGATGATGAATTTAGTGCGCAGATGCTCAAATGCTTTCATAATGATGGCATAGGTACACCAAATGTAGCTATATTGAACGGTAATCTGCCGGGGTTGTACATAATTAAGACAGATAAAAAAGGTGAGAGATGCTTTTACTATTGGAGGGGCGAGTCAGCCGCAAAAAGGTTCTTAAATTCAATCGAATTTGTTGATTATCTCAGGTTACTTGGTAGTCCATTTTGCGTGTATTTTTCAGGTATAACACTTGCCCTTATGCGAGATGACGTTCGGGCTATTTTTTTTCAAGTTATTAAGGATTTGAGGGTTGGTGGCACCACTGTGGCATTTGACTCGAACTTCCGGCCATCATTGTGGGATTCTTTGGGGCAAGCGAGAGATGCCTTGCAAAACGCATGGCAGCTAACTGACATTGCTATGCCAACGTTAGAGGACGAAGTGAAATTATTCGGGGATATCACTGTTGAAAAACTTTCTCGAAAGCTACTTGATTTTGGTGTAAGTGCGGGTGCCGTAAAACTGGGTGCTAAGGGATGCTTTGCATTCGACTCCACGATCGGCCAGTTTTGCTTACCCAAGCATGTCCGTCGAGTCGTTGATACCACAGGCGCTGGGGATGCATTTAATGGAGGATTCCTTGCTCATTATTTTGAAACGCATAATATTGTTCGATCGTCTGAGTTTGCGTCTAGATTGGCAGAACAGGTTATTGGGCATGCTGGAGCAATAAATCGTAACAACTAATCATTTTGCTTTTAACCATCTACCAGGAGAAAAAGTTTTTTAGGATTTATCCTTCGTTTTACAAAGTTGCGAGTACTTTGCCTAACACCAAAATTGTAACCGCGGATCTGATGTAGTCCTTCACCTCGTTACGAGGATAGAGAGACTGATAATATTTTTTATTCAGAATCGAAGAGATAACGACTCAAGGCGAAAAAATATGAAATTTGATTTAATTGCTGACCTAGATTTCTTTATTAAATTGTAGGCTAATAACATAACGTTATCTAAAATTTAGGTTGAGTGCTAAACCAGAGGTGGTAACAATAAATATCTATCACACCGTTTCACATTTATATTTGGCCTCTAACGGGTAACACTTCTTTAGAAGTTTTCGCTATTTTGTTTTAGACTTTGCTCATCGCAATGGGTAAATGTTAGAGCTATATCCTTTTAATTCGCCAACATAAAACCACCCGCAGGTCCATTGTGAAGTTTTATCTTGGCGGACAAGCGGAAAATCCAATTATGGGGAAAATATCATTTGTCGCTCATGCTTATGGTACGATAGTTAGATGTACTTTGGCACCACGCTAACGTTTAACTTATCCGGTGATATCATTGAACCTTAGTTATCTTCAGAGCACCCCACGCCTTTACATGAGGGCAGCAACCCAAATAGCTGAGTTTATCTCGAAAGGTAATCTAAAGCCCGGGGACAAGCTCCCGCCAGAGCGTAACCTCGCCAAAATTTTGAATGTTAGTCGGCCCACGGTTAGAGAGGCTATGATTGCGCTTGAGCTATCTGGTTTGATCGAGGTAAAGACCGGCTCCGGCGTGTATCTGAAAATGAACAAACCAAATCTTGTTTTGATGGATAAAGGAATAGGGCCCTTTGAGGTGCTGGAGCTTCGGCGTATTCTGGAGCCCGAAGTGGCTGCGCTTGCGGCTAGTCGAATTAGAAAGGCTCAGTTGAGGCGTCTTGAAAAGATTTTGTCAGAAATGAAAAATCAAAACGATACCCCGGCAATGCAGACCTCAGACAAAAATTTTCATATACATATCGCGGAGGTGGTGGCAAATACGGCAATTAGTGGAACAATTAGATGGCTTTGGGAGATTAGAGAACGCACTGAACTAACAAGAGTTTTTCATGAGAGAATTCTACAAGAGGGAATTTTTCCGCTCTTAGAGCAACACGAGGTTATTCTCTCTGCGCTCGCGTTGGGAGACCCAGATTTGGCACGACAGGCTATGAGTGATCATTTGGAAAGTGCAACGAAAAATGCCTCCAACTACTTTACTTAAGTGACTGAAGATAAGCTATTGAAGATCAAAGTTCTCAGGCTAACTTAAGACCAGAGAGAGGCTTTGTGGACATACGCTCAATACATGAGATGTACATGAGCTAGAGAATATATGAAATTTTTATGTTTTCTTCGTCTTTTATATTACATGGGTAAAAAGGGATGGATATATAATCTTCCGCGAGTCGTTCTGTCGATGGAAGTTTTACACATACCCGTTATTAGTATTGACCATACGCGAGCGCGTACTGGAGTAACGTAAAAAACTCTGATATGGATGATGCTCTTTCTGGTAAATGCGTCAATCATCGGATTGCTAACTTAAGAACCACTGGAGCCGCTAATCATGGGAGTGTGGTCCTCGCTAATAATCTTAATAATAGGCCGATAGCCATTGATCTAATTGGTGGGGCTGCTTTGCTCATTACACCCAGCCAACGAGACAAGTGCCACTAATTAAATCTATTCCCTATGAGGGTTCTTGAGAATTGATTCAGGTGGAGTGCCTCTTAAGGAATCTATCATTAAAAAGGATACCTTTGCATTTAAGATAAAACTTTACCTTTTATGGATCTTTTTGATAGTAATTTTTTTTGATCTACGTAGTCTCTGGGCAAATAGAATTTCCATCCCTCTCTTATCAGAAACTCGATGATTTGCACATATTCCTCAAAGGCACTTTCGTTAAAGGCATTCGGATGAAACTGGAGCGCCGTAAATCGAATGTTGGAGTTTTGCTCGTAGGCGGAGACAAATTTTTTAAAATTCGGCTTACCGGTACCGTCTTGTTCTCCTCGGAGTACCATAAGCGCATTTACCCTGGAGGTATTTTTTTTTGCATATGAAAAAATCAGACGAAGATTACTGTTTTCATGGATAACTTTTAATGTGTCTTTGTCGATCGCGTTGTATGGCGCACCGAAGGCGATAGGCTCCTTTCCCAGGACATCCCCAAGCAACTGCTGACAGGTCTCAAAATGTTTTTTCTGATGGTCATATCCTGTTCTGTTGAACTCATGGAATTTTAGTCCATTTTCTCCTTTCCAGCGCTTGTGGTCATATCCATGGTTCCAGAATTCAACCCATCCGGACTCATGACTCGCCCTTATCCAATTACTGTATTGCTCATCATTTTTTTCGATTGAATTACATATTACCCCGGCAGATACCGGGACACCTCTCATTCTTGAAATCGCGAAAAATTTGTCCCAGTTAACCGTCCTTTTTCTTACATCATCGGCCTTTATGATGACAATTCTTGGATCCTCGACACTACCTGAAACGCTGGAAAAAAAGATAAGTAAGATGCTTAAAATCACAGTTAGTGGCAGAGCGTTTCGCCCCATTAGAATCATAATTGACTACCTTATTGACATGTAATTTTAGACGCATAACAGTTTTTACTTATTTGCTCTGCCTTTCGCAAACGCTCTACCTAAGCAGGGTTTTGGGGAAAAGAAGCCTTGACAACGAATCGTTGTTTTCTTGTCTGTAGTGGCGAGCCTTTTTTTCATATTCAACATCGTCAAATGCATCCTCGGCACGAACAAGGTTTGTGTAAAATGATTTAGTATCAAACGATCCGATCTCCTTGAACTTCCAGGTCCCCAATTTACCTGCAAAATCGGCCTGATAATCAATCGCTAATTTGATTCCTACGCCCCTTTTTGTCTTGAAATTCCATAGATCCTCGCCAACACATTCGCCCAAGTCTGCGGCATCTAAAAATCCACGGAGCGTATATGAGGTGTAGTGAAATGATCGAGTTCGTTTCAATTCATGGGGCATCTGACCTTTTCGATTGATGTGACCTGGTATTCGATATCGCTTTATGCTTTCTATCATTGCCCGCAGTGCTCTAAAGTCATCTGCGAATGCAGAAAAAATAGCGACTTGAACATCATAATACAGACCGTGATTGTTAGACCGACGGCGTTCCTCTTTTCCAATGTCACTAGTGATGAGCCAAAGCGTATATTCTGTGAACCATTGCTTTAAAACCTCATTCTCTATTGAAGACAATTGGCCAAGGTACACAAGAATATTAATCGAATCGACTATCTGAACAAGATCGTAGGTGTCAATGATTCCTACACTTCTTCCGGTGGTTTTGCCGGGAATTGCCTGTGCAAAGTTCAAGTTTGGATTCATTCGAGTCTTTTTATCTAAAAACCATACTCGTATAAGTTCAGACGCTTTTTTTGCATACCGATTATCATCACTGAAATATGCCGCCAGTGCTAAAGTGGACACATTGCTGCTGAGGTGATTGAGCGGAACCCTATCGCTCGCCGAGGATTTACTCTCCGGGTTTCGCTCTCCATCCCTCCGAACATAGGGGAGACCGCTCTTATTATTGGGATCTGGCCACCAGTAGGGCGCAATGCTGTAGTAGTCATGCTTACTGCCGCTTGGTGGTACTGACGTTTTAAAAACGACGCTGTAGGGACCCTCGGTAAGTGCTCGATCTGCTCGCTTGAGAAGTGCTTTATGGGATTTCTCGAGTTTAGCAGATGACGAGGTTTGAAGGGTATTTTTTGCAATCCTAAGATTTTCATGGTTCCAAATAAATAAGTCGGGCTCCCCTGTTTCATGCCCGAGGCATCTATTTATACCAAAAGCCGCTTTACTTTCTTGTTCTGCAGTTAACTCTTGAGAAAAAGTAATGCTTGCGTGTGTCAAAAGAGTGGGCAGTAGGATTGTTAAGATAGTTTTCATGAGCACAAATAACGCCGATTTGAAATTACGTGTCTAATTACGTTATTTTGTGGCCTAGAGCTGCCAAGATGGATCACGGGTCTCGATCCATCTTGGCCAATTCGCTTAAAAACGGCCCTTTACTCCGAAGAATAGGCGGGTACCACTGTAATTTGCCTCGGCGACTTGATTCTTCAGAGGACGATTCATGATATTTGGTTCATCCATCAAATTTAGTGCTTGGAATCGAAGCTGCCATGTCTTGTCTATTTTGTAGGTAGCCTGAAAATCTAAGAAGCCTTGATCAGACACATAACGCAGTGCACCCTGACGATAATCCTTAAAATAGTCTGTACGTTCTTTGTAAGCAAGTCGTAGGCTAACATCCTTGTTTTCCCACGAAATTTCACCGTTGAGAGAGTGATCCGAGAAGCCAATTATATTAGCAGGATCCACAAAGTTCCGCATCGGGTAGGCGCTTCCGCCAACTGTCGTAGGATCAGGTGTCTCATAATCTGAGTCTGCAATGTTGATATTCCCCTGAATTCTTAATCCATTAAACGGCGGAGGTAGTGTTGAAAACTGATGTTGCCCCGCTATTTCAATTCCTGTAAGGGTGCTTGAGTCATCCGAGTTCCCGAAACGTGAGACCTCAAATGTTGAGGGTGCTCCGTCAACCATCAACGTGAGCTGCTCGGTCACAATCGCGTTTAGCCCAGCCTTTATATCCTTGTGATATGCGGCAACCGACACTGCGGAGTCGTCACTGATATACCACTCCCAAGAGACGTCGAAATTCGTAGCCTCAAGCACCTCCAGTTGCGGATTACCCTGTGGCTGAATCATCGCAGCAATTGTCTGCCTTTGGCTAAATCCATCCTGAGTTGGGTCAACATCGATGTCATCGAGGTCGAGCGCCGCACTCATCAGCCTTGCGTCAGGTCTGGCAATCGCCTGATACGCAGCAAATCTCAGCAGCATGTCCTCTCGGAGCTCTAACGAGACATTAGCGCTTGGTAAAACATTAGTAAATGAGTTCGTCTCTGTACCAGCGAGGGTACCGCCACTCATAGTGATTGCAAGGTTATCAGGTGCAGTCAGCGCGGTACTGATGTCTGATGAGATACCCACGGACTCTATCTTTGTATTGACAATTCGAACTCCAAGGTTCCCGGAGGCAGGGAGACCAAACATCTCCGTGGCGAAGTCTATCTGACCATAAACAGCCGTTATGTCTTCCGTCACATCGGTGTCGTGTGTCGACATCGTGCTCTGTCCGGGATCAAAGAGGCCTGCGCTACCGCCCCCAGTAAGTGCATTATAAAGAGGTACTGCATCCCATGTAGCCCACTGTGTGAGCGCAAAATCGGTATCAGCGCCCTCAAAGAAATCCTCTACCAAGAAGGTATCACGTCTCGCTGCAATGGCACCCTCACTGAGATAACCGCCCTCTTGGATACAAAAGCTGGAAGAATCACAGCTGCTAGAAGCTGTTCGATCTATGCCATCATCATTCACCCGCTGACGCGATGAACTTCTAATTCCGGTCTTGAAGCGGGTCATGAAGTCATCATCCAGCTCATAATCTAGGTCGATCTTTATTGCGAAGATCTCATCAGTGTTATCTTCAAGCCTCCTACGAGCCCTTGTACCATTGTCATAAACACTGTGATCCATAAGATCGAAGGCTTGTGAAGGTTCGATGACAAAATTCATCACATTTGTGCCTCGTCGATCTGCAGTGTAATCTATACGTGAATTCCGGCGAATTCGCATGTCAAGCTCGTCCTGATTTCGCTCACTTTTGTTAAAAGATACGTCACCTGAGATCTTGAGCCGGTCTCTACTCCAACTACCATTTAACCCAATGCTCTCAAATGTCTCTTCACGAACTCGATAGACTGTCTGGTT
>MDTB01213561.1_pt1 | contig 10964 bp, 10 predicted proteins | sample 811161 | NCBI WGS metagenome assembly MDTB01 (sample SAMN05326650, study PRJNA326480) | marine metagenome | isolation source: seawater | place: Mediterranean Sea | collected 2009 | reverse complement strand
ATTATCCATGGCTAGGGCAAAACCAGAGATTAGTTTGGGAAGACTCTTCCTTTGAAACGCTCAAAAAAGAATACTTAAAAGCTGCAAAGAATTTCTAGATTTAACTAGTTTTTCCATACTATTTGCTTTACAGATTAATAAATTATTATTACTCAAAAAAACTATGATTGAATATAATTTATTTAAGACCACAGCACATAGGTCCATTACAGAAAGAACAGATAAAGTAAAGAAAGCAGAGATATCAAAACTCGACTTCTCTGACTTTAATGATTACGGTTTTGATTATTTTGATAATGAGAAGTTTGGTGTCGGATATGGGGGTTATTCATATGATGGACGTTATGAAAACTCTATTATTGAATTTATCAAGCACTTTTCTTTACCTGAAAAATCAAAAATTTTAGAAGTTGGTTGTGCAAAAGGCTACATACTTTATGAATTTTACAAAAAAGGCTTTGATGTTTACGGTGTTGATGCAAGTTCATATGCCATAAAAAATTCACCAATTCAAATCAGAGAAAGGCTACAGCTGAATTTGTCCTCAACCCTTTCTTTTGATGATAATACTTTTGACCTTGTTTTCTCAAAAGAAGTTCTACCACACCTAGATGAAAAAAATGCTATTAAACTAGCTCGTGAGTGTATCAGGGTTACAAAAGGATCTAATATTTTTTTCGAAATTCAATATGCGGATGATAACGAAGGTGCAAATTTAATGAAAAAATGGGATAATACTCATAAAACAATTAGGCCAAAAGGGTGGTGGATAAAACAGTTAGAGCAGATCAATTATCCTGGCTCTTATCATTTTAAGAAATTATTTTAATTTACCAATATGAATGTCAAACAATATAAACTTAATTATCGACTTGCTATTTTTGATATGGATGGAGTTATCACAGAAACAAGAAAGACTCATGAAAAAGCTTGGAAAAAAAGCTTTGATGCATTCATAGAGCATTGGAATACTGAAAATAATAAATTAATACATAAGTTTATCCTGCCAGATGACTATGAGTCTTATGTAGATGGACGAACAAGGAAAAATGGTGTCATAACTTTTCTTAAATCTAGAAATATTCAATTGCCCGAAGGAGAAAAAGATGACACAACTTTAGGCACTGTGAACGGCATTTGTAACAGAAAAAATAAACTATTTCTTGAAATCCTTAAGAATGAAGGTATAAAGCTTTTTGACGACTCATTAAGGTTAATAAAAATACTAAAGGAAAATGATATATTAATCGGACTTGCTACATCAAGTAAGAACTCGTCTCATATCCTAAGAAAACTTAAAATATATAATCTTTTTGATTTTATTCTTGACGGAAATGATATAGACACACTTGGTCTCAACTCAAAACCTGAACCAGATATATTTCTAAGAATTGCAGAATGTTTAAATATAAAATTTTCTAAATGCTTAGTCTTTGAAGACTCATATGAAGCTCTTCATATGGTTAATAAGCACAAGCCCTATAAAGCTATCGGTTTAGATAGAAGCGAAGGAATGATTTTGAAAAAAAAATTTTCTCCCCTAAAAGTTTTTTCTAATCTTGATGATGCTTTACTCTTAAAGGAAGAATTGAAGATACTATGACAATTTTAAAAAATGTATCTATCTCACCCTCAAAACCTATTTCAAAAGAAAAATTGCTAAAGGTAATTAAAAATGCAAAGAAAAAATCACAAGTAATTGGCTTGTGTCATGGGTGCTTTGATATTTTCCATTTTGGACACTTGCGTCATCTAGAGTCTGCTGCATCAAAATGTGATATTTTGATTGTTTCTATAACCGCGGATAGATTCATTAATAAGGGCGAAGATAGACCCATATTTAAGAGCGATCAGAGAGCTGAAGTCATTGCTGGTTTGTCATGTGTAAATTTTTCATTTATAAGCGAATACGCATCTGCAATTGAAGTTCTAGACCTTATAAGGCCAAACAAATTCTTCAAGGGACAAGAATATATGACTATGGAAAAAGGCACCAACCCTAACTTTAAGAATGAACAGGTTTTTTCCCAAAAAAACTCCATAGAAATTTGCTTTACTCAAGAAGAAGTTTATTCATCGTCTTTAGCACTAGAAAAACTAAAAGAGGGAAAGAATGATTAGCTCACCAATTTTTGTTCTCGGAAGCTCAGGTTTTGGAGGATCTAGCTTTGTTGCACACTGCATTAAAGAAGGCCTAGAGACATATGGATTTAGCCGTTCTTCTCCACCCGATGAACAATTTTTACCTTACAAGTGGAATAAAAACCAATCAAAATTTACTTTTGAACAAGTTGATATAAATAAAAACCTAGATAATTTCTTTTCCTCATGTGAAAAATTGAAACCCCGCATAGTAGTCAACTTTTCCTCCCAGAGTATGGTTGGTGAAAGCTGGAAAAATCCTGAACATTGGATGAGAACAAATATTGAAAGCACTACTACCTTAATAAAAGGATTGGCTCAATTTGATTTTTTGGAAAAATATATACATTTTAGCACACCCGAAGTTTATGGTTCTACTGAAGGCTGGATTAAAGAAAGTTTTAACTTTAACCCAAGCACTCCCTATGCTGTTTCTCGCGCTGCTGGAGATATGATGGCTAAGCTATGGCACGAAAACTTCAACTTTCCAGTAATTTTCACAAGAGCAGCAAACATCTATGGTGAAGGACAACAACTATATCGAATTATTCCTAAAACAATACTATTTGCATTAACTGGAAAAAAGATTCCTCTTCATGGTGGGGGTCTCTCAAGTAGAGCGTTTATCCATATGGAAGACGTTTCTTCAGCAATCTTCAAAATCATTAACAACGGTGAAGTGGGGAACACGTACCACATATCTCCAAAGGAATGTATTACAATAAAAGAACTCGTTAGAATGATTGGTGATTTACTACAAATCAAATATGAAGATTTGTATGAGGTCAGCACGGATAGGGTTGGTAAGGATCAATTTTATTTATTAGACTCTGAATATATTATTGATAAACTTGGCTGGAGCCCAAGTGTAACACTTGAAAATGGAATTGAAAGAGTATTGGATTGGATAAAAAGTGATATAAATTATTTTTCTAAGATTAACACCAACTATATTCATAGAGAATAATACATGTTTAAATTAACTATCATTATTTTAAAAAATATTTTTTATCATATTATTGTTATCAAAAAAGAAAGCTAAATAATTGGAAAAATACTTTAAAATCTTCAAATACCATGGTGGGGGCATTATAGGACTAAAAAGAGTCTGGGATACCATTACGGAGGTTGACCTTTTTGATTTTTACCGTCGGGGTGTACAAACCAGTAAAATTAAAACAAATAATTATGCAAATGACCAATATATGTTTTATGCACCTGTATATTCATCTGTATCAAAAGAAATGTTGAGATTAAGCTTCGACTACTATACCTCTGCCGTAAGATATACAAATTACCAAAGGAAAACTATCTTCATTGACCTTGGGTGTGGTGCAGGAAAAACTATTATTCAAGCTGGAGAAATGTCACACTTTGACTTCTGTGGAGGTGTAGAGGTAGATGAGGAACTTGTTTCATTGTCTCTCAAAAACTACAAAGCAGCATTTGGAGAAGAAATTAAGAAAAATACTATTAATGAATCAAAGGGTTTTGTTTTTCATGGAGAAGTTGAAACAGATAATTGGACCATCTTCTTAGAGAAACTAATAAATGAAAAAAAACTTAACAAAGAAGATATCACTCTTTTTATTTTTAACAAAAATTCGTACGGAGAGAATATACTCAGAGAATCATTGGAGATCTCAAGTAAATACTTCTCATCTATCTTTTACTTATACCAAAACCCAATACATGAGCATGTGTTGAAAGAGAAGGGATTTAAGTGTTTTTTAAGTGATTCTCTTGAAAGCACAGCTCACAAGAACTTTAAATATAAATGCTACTTCAGACACAAAATTACATGAATCTTAAGGTAGTATTTAAATTTGAATTTAAAATTTATTGCCTTGATACAATTTAATTTATCTGATGATCTCCAAAATTCATCTAAGCTCTTGTCGTTTATACTTTGTTTGGACTGGCCAAGAAGGATAGTTATTTGAAGTTTTCTCAGCTACCACCTGAATAGAAAACTCACTTATATCCTCTCTATCATTTGGTAAGTTAAACCTTTTGGTGTTTGGCAATTCAAAAACTTGTATGCTCACAGTAGCATTATCTTTATCCTCTTTATTTTCGATATTTCTCTGTATAGCACATATTGGTGTCACGAGCTTGTGGCCATTATCAATATAGAAATCACTATAAAAAGTTGGATTTAAATTATAAAATCCATGATTTAATATAACAAGTGGATTTGAATGATATATGTAGCCACCAATTTTAAGCATTGACAAAATATTGACCATTGCTTGAGGAATATTAAAACAATGCTCAATAGTTCCTCCGTCAAAAATAATATCAAAATCCCCTTCCAAGCTTTTTTGAACGGGATAGTTTAAGTCAACAATAATTTCACCGCCCCTAATTTGTGTGATGTCTAAAATTATCAACTCAATTCCTATAGTTCTAAAAAATTGGGAAGTTTCATATACGCCCGGCAAAATATTTTCGTAACCATGCCATCTTAATATTTTTTCGGAATCAGGCCTAAAACTTAAGTCATTTATAAGGTCTGGTCCAAATAAATCTGAAATAGATTTTTTGCTACATAACAAATCAGGATAACCAAGCGATGCCATCTTTACTGGCCCCTGCCCCTTGAGAGATTTAATTTTTTTAAGAACATCAAGATGAATATCTAAAATTGCCAATGAGTTTCTCCGAAAAAATTACTTTTCTAAACATAATTCTTCAATCTGTAGATATTTTACATAATCAGATGAGTTAATAAAAGTTTTTATAGCGTCAAGTGGGGTTTCAACCAGTGGCTCTTTAATATTAAATGATGTATTAAGAATTGCAGGAATACCGGTTTTTTCATATGTCTTTACAAGAAGTTCAAAAAGATCTTCACACCCATTACTGTCTATAAATTGAGGCCTAGTGGTATTATCAGCATGTAGGACCCCCGCTAATCTCTCACGCCATTCTTTTTTAACCACTGTAGATGTATTCATATAATATGAATTGTTTACAACTTGTTCAAATAACACTTCTGCTTCATCTGCTAAAACAATAGGAGCGAATGGTCTGTACCATTCTCTTTTCTTTATACCATTCATTATCATTCTTAATTTTGGAATATCCGGACGTGAAATGTAGGAGCGATGTCCTAGTGCCCTAGGACCTGACTCGGACCTACCAAAAAACCTTGCAATTATATTGCCTTCTGCCAATAAAGTAGATATATCGTCATTATCAACTTTTCTAACTTTTATATTTTTAGAAATACTTTTTGCATAGTTAATTGCTTCGTCAATATCTGCATCATTATATTTTATACCATTGTATGGTGAGAAATAGCTTGGCTCATACTTATTGTTAAGAATATAATAATGATAAGCTAATGCTGCGCCCAAAGCTAAACCTGCGTCATTAGGATTGGGAGGTACGTGAATATTTTCGGCTCCTGAGTTAATCATTGCCCTACTATTAGAAATACAATTCAAGGCTAGCCCCCCTCCAAAACATATATTTTTTGAACCAGTTCTCATAGCCTGAGCAAACCAACCTGTGAATACATCATCGGTTAAGGATTGAAGAGCGAAAGCAAGATTAGCGTCTCCTTTTTTCTTTGGATCAAGCATTCTAACTGGTTTTCCATCTTTTTTCTCAACACCATAGTTGATAGAATACTGAGGAAATGAGGAATTTGAATATCTAATAAGTTGCGCCAATAGCTCATTTTTTAATATTGAATCATTTTCACCATAAGCACTCATGGCCATTAAAGTACCAGGTTGCTTTACCCCATAATAAAGAGGAATCTTGTCCCACCAATAACCAAGACAAGCTCCCCATTTATGATAACCACTTTTGAAAAATCCACCACGAGCAACATATACCGAGTGATTAGAACCCCATCCCCCACCATCACCTGTGATTACGGTTGCATCAGAAAATGGTGATGTAAAAAAAGCACCTGCAGCATGAGCCAGGTGATGATGTATAGCCCAAACCGGAAATTTTTTTCCTAAAAATATTCCCGACCCCTGATGATATGGCTTGGCAAATAATTTACCGGTGTCGTAGTAGGGTATACCCTCAAGAGACTGAAGCATATCAGTATACATTTCTCGAGGAAAAGTTTTTGGGTCAATAATAACTACATCTATATCATCAATAGTAATATTTGTTTCCTCAAAAGCTTTTTGAAGGAAATCTTGCGTGAATCCACCATCTTCTTTTTTTCTCGTAAATCTCTCTTTTTCAAGATTTATTAGTAGCTCTCCATCCTGAAGTATACAAAGATTACCGTCGTGTGGGCCAGCATATATTGATAAAATTGTTGTCATCAAATTTCAAAGTAGTTTATTAAAATACTAAAAAAAACTTAAAAATTATATTAGCACATGAATATATTAAAATTATTAATAATTATGATTTGAATTTTTAATAAATATTTTTTCCTGTAAAAAAGATTCTTTAATCTATGAAAGATTTATATTTTGTCTGAACAGGCCATAAAGGAGTTTTATCTGAAGTCTTCTCGATTACAACGTGTATTGATGTATTATTAGCTTCCTTAAGTTCTTTTCTCTCAGTATATGGCAAATCAAATTTTATATCATCTACTCTGGGATTATCCTTATCATTAATGTTCTCGAAATTCTGTTTTAATCCAAAAATCGGAGAAACGAGTTTATGCCCATTATCTAGATAAAAATCATTATAAAAGGTTGGATTTATATTATAGAATCCATGATTTAAAATAAATAAAGGATTTGCATGATATACAAATCCACCTACTTTTGCCATAGATAGAAAATTTACTGTAGCTTGTGCAATATTAAAGCAATGTTCAAGTGTCCCTCCATCATAGACTATATCAAACTGATTCTGGAGGTCCTTACTTATCGGGTAATTAAAATCAGCTATAATTTCACCACCCCTAAGCTCTTTGAGATCTAAAACTGTTAACTCAATCCCCATCTGATCAAACAATTCATAACTTTCATAGAGACCATTTAGGATATTAGCATAACCATGATATTTTAAAATTTGATCAGAATCTTTTCGATATCTTATTCCTTTTGTTGTATCCGGACCAAAGAGTCTTTCAATATATTCAGAACTGCATAAAATATCAGGATAACCAAGAGATACGATTTTTAAAGGACGTTCTTTCTTAAAATCTATTAACTGCTTAAGTATATCCATAGTTACATTAATAATTGCCATAAAATATTTCCAAAAAGTACAAATCTGAAATAAGATTTTATATTAACTGGCGGAGAGAGAGGGATTCGAACCCTCGATACGGTCTCCCGCATACACACTTTCCAGGCGTGCGCCTTCAACCACTCGGCCACCTCTCCAAAAAAATCACGAGATCCTAATATGTATCAAGTGTCAAGGGAATCTTTAAATTTACCTGTGGATATTTATAAAAAAACTGATATATTAGAAACTTAAATAATAAACTTAATAAAAAAAACTAAGTTTCAGGGTTAATGTTAATGATTATTGGACGCTTTTTTGGCTGGATGTTCCTTGCCATCACAATTGTAATGTTATCTGGGGATGTGGTCATGGCCCTTGGTTCAGAGAGCTACCACGGTCTTGCCACAGCAGATTTATGGACATTTTTATGGGGCACAAACCCTATAAACATAATTGGCAAAGTAAATACGCAAACTAATGAACTAATTAATGTTATTTTGAAAATGCCAGCATGGGCATTCCTAGGGCCTATAAGTATTTTTCTTCTTTATATTTTTAGGCCTAAGAGAACAATCCAAAGAACTCTTATTATAAATTAATTCTCAGACATTTTTAGTGCGTCAATGAATGCTGATTGAGGAATCTCAACTTTACCAAACTGTCTCATTTTTTTCTTCCCGGCTTTTTGCTTTTCTAATAACTTCCTTTTACGAGTAATATCTCCCCCATAACATTTTGCAGTTACATCTTTTCTTAATGCGCTAATAGTCTCACGAGCAATAATTTTACCTCCTATTGCAGCTTGAAGAGGGATTTTAAACAAATGCTTGGGAATAAGATCTTTTAAACGTGAACAAATCTGCCTTCCTCTTATTTCGGACTGAGACCTATGTGAAATAAAAGACAACGCATCAACTGGTTCTGAATTAACTAAAATCTGGATTTTTACTAGGTCGCTCTCTTCGTATTCGTCCATTTCATAGTCAAAACTTGCATAGCCTTTTGTTATAGACTTTAAACGATCATAAAAATCAAAGACGATTTCATTTAAAGGAAGAGAATAAACTGCCATCGCACGAGACCCAACATAAGTTAAATCAACCTGCTTTCCTCTTTTTTCACTACAAAGGTTTAGAATTGCCCCTAAATATTCATCTGGTACTAAAATTGTTGCTTTCACCCATGGTTCTTCCATTTGTTTAATTTTTGTTATATCGGGCATATCAGAAGGATTATGTAATTGAAGTATTTCGCCAGAGACAAGAAAAATTTTATATACAACGCTTGGGGCGGTTGTAATAAGATCTAGGTCAAACTCTCGAGAAAGCCTTTCTTGGATTATTTCCATATGAAGCATGCCTAAAAAACCACACCTAAATCCAAAACCTAAAGCAGCAGAAGTTTCAGCCTGGTAATCAAAACTGGAGTCATTAAGGTGGAGCTTGGCTAAGCTAGATTTTAAATCCTCATATTGAGAAGAATCTACAGGAAAAAGACCGCAAAAGACTACTGGGGTTGAGGGCCTAAATCCATCAAGAGGATTTTGAGTTTGTTTCCTTTCATCAGTTATTGTATCACCAACTTTACAATCCCCCACAGATTTTATTGACGCTGTAATATATCCAATCTCTCCAGGAAAAAGCTCGTTCCTACTCAATGGCTTAGGTGTAAAGACGCCCACATCATCAACATCATATGAAGTTCCCTGAGACATCATACGTATTTTCATACCTTTACGAATTGAACCTGAATAAACTCTTATTAGGATAACAACACCCAAATACGTATCATACCAAGAATCCACTAAAAGTGCCTTGAGAGAGTCATTAACATTACCTTCTGGAGCGGGTAATCTAGTAACAAGTGTTTCTAAAACATCTTTAATGCCCTGACCCGTTTTAGCAGAAACCTCTAGTGAAGTAGATGTATCAAGGCCTATTACATCCTCAATCTGGTCTCTCACTCTGTCTGGCTCTGCTGCAGGTAAATCAACCTTGTTTAACACTATAACTATTTCATGATTAGCATCTATAGCTTGATAAACATTAGCCAGAGTTTGTGCCTCAACACCTTGAGAAGAGTCAACAACTAATAGAGAACCTTCACATGCACGAAGAGAACGACTTACCTCATATGCAAAATCAACATGACCAGGAGTATCAACCAAATTAATTTGATAATCTATCCCGTTATTAGCTTTATATGAAAGCCTCACCGTTTGAGCTTTTATAGTTATTCCTCTTTCCCGTTCTAAATCCATATTATCTAAAACTTGAGACTTCATTTCGCGTTCAGATAGTCCACCACAAAATTGTATCAACCTGTCAGCCAAAGTAGATTTACCATGATCAATATGAGCTATAATGGCAAAGTTTCTAATTGTCTTAGTATCTTGCATAATAAAAGCTAATATTTCTTAATGTCTGAGTTTAGCTTCAAAATCGTTCTCTACCATTTTGATTATCCTGGATGATATGTCTTCAATTTCAGTAACATTCATAGTTTTATCCTTTGGCTCAAGAAGTATACTAAAAGCAATAGACTTTTTACCACTTTCAATTTTGTCTCCTTTATACATATCAAATAGCTCAACTGATGAAATTAAATTTTTCTCTATACCTGAAACTTTTTTAAGAATATCCTCAACCGGAATATCATCATTGATTAAAAAAGCAAAATCTCTCTCAACACTTTGATATTGTGAAGGAGAGAATTTTTTTCGAGTAAATGACTTTTGTTTTTTTCCTGATGGAATATTATCTATAAATATTTCATAAGCAAAAACATCTTCTTCAATTTCAAATTGATTGAGTATAGATGGGTGAAGTCTACCAAACTCAGCAAGAATATTTTTCCCAATACATAAAACTCCAGACTGGCCGGGGTGGTACCAGCTAGAAGCAGCATGCGAATCTCCATTATATTGTTTAGTTGCAATGCTCTTTTTTGGAATACCCGCTAAAGTTAATACATCTATAGCATCAGATTTTACGTCGTAAACATCAGCCGTCCTGTAGTCTTTTTTCCAATATTTATTTGAAAAATTACCTATCCTTACCGCACCAATAATCTGATTCTGCCTATTTAAAAGATCATTGAATACTGGCCCTATTTCAAAGAATTTCATATCTGAAGAACCTCTAACTAAATTCTTCTGTACCGAGGAAATAAGGTTTGGAATTAGAGAAGGCCTTAGTGTATCTAAGTCATTACTAATAGGATTCTTTAATTTAATTAAACTTCCGCCTCTAGAAAATAACTCAGCTCTTATATTTGATAAAAACGACCAGGTAATTACCTCAGAAAATCCTTTACTGACCAAAAAACGTCTGATTTTCATATCCCTGGCTCTCTCTCGAGAATATAATTGTGGCCTTATATCCATCTCTGGGAGTTTTTTGGAAGAAATTTTATCATATCCATAGATTCTCAAAACTTCTTCAACGATATCCTGCTCTCCATCAATATCTCTTCTCCACGAGGGTACCCTCAGGATTAGAACCTCATCAGCAGAACTAGTAACCAGAAAACCAAGTTTTTCTAATATCTCAATAACTGTTTTCTTTTCAATAACTAACCCAGAGAGCCTCTCAATCTCAAAAAGCCTAAAGCTCATATCAAAACTTATCTCAGGAGGTTTGCCGTTAATAATAAGT
>MDTB01069216.1_pt1 | contig 10964 bp, 10 predicted proteins | sample 811161 | NCBI WGS metagenome assembly MDTB01 (sample SAMN05326650, study PRJNA326480) | marine metagenome | isolation source: seawater | place: Mediterranean Sea | collected 2009 | reverse complement strand
CTCTCTAACATCATGCTCTTGAGCTTCAGTAATTATTTTCTTTGCATTTGGATTTGGTGTATCAATTAATTCCATAATTACTATTTATTTTAATATAAAAAACATTAATATATGACAGTATGCAATATGAAAGAAGTATAGAAAGCGAGTTAAACTTTAGGTTTGAATCTAAGAATTTTCTAAGTATTTTTGGATTATATCTATTTTCTCTAGGAACAATATTTTCGGGATATTCAGTGTATTTATTTCTAGAAGCAACTGAGAGAATAGAAAGAAGTATTATTACTTGGAGTGGCCAAGGTTTATTTTGGTGTCTCATTCTATTTTTTATAGCATTATTTATTCTATTTATTCCTATTGAGTTCCTCAATGTATTCAAAATTTATAATTCCTCATTTAAAGATTTAATTTTTAACATTATTTACTCTATTGGAATATCGTTAGCCTCCTTAATGCTTTTTCAATTTTTTATTAGTTCAGATACAATCATAATGAGTGACATCTCATCAATTGGAAAGTCAGTTTCATTTGCTGGATTTATTGCTGTTCCATTAATTTTATTTTTACAGCATACATTTAGAACATCATTAAATTTCATCGACAAAGGCTCTTATAGCTTTACTTTGTTTATTTGGATAATTTCTTCACAAATTTTCTTATAAGCTACATTTCATCTACTATTTCCATTCCAAGACATTTAAATACAATCTCCGAAGTTTCTAAAAAATATTTTGTTAGAAGAAGTTTTGATTTTTTTAACTGTTCATCTTTCAGATTTAAGATATTTTCTTCTTGGTAAAAAATATTAAACAAATTACAAATTTCATATAAATAATTAGCCAGATGGTGAGGCTCGCTATATTTTATTGACTGATTTATATTTAGTTCAAGATTAATTAATCCAATAACTAGATTACGTTCTGACGCATTGGATATAATCAAATTGCTAGAATCAACATCTAATTTAGAATTTTCGATTATTTTTTTTGCTCTAACTTGTGCATACTGTACATATATTCCAGTTTTTCCAGTGATATTTGTAAATTTTTTTAAATTGAATTTATAATCAGTTTTTCTGTTTGTTAATAAATCGCTATAAGTCAATACTGTATTAGATAATTTATGTATAGTATTCTCATCTAGTTTGTTATTGATATTCTTAATATATTCGAAAGTTTGATTATAAAGGGACATTAATTTTTCAGTACCCCCTTCCCTTGTTTTAAAAGGTTTGCCTTCAATATCATTTATTGTTCCGAATTCGATATGCTTATAGTCTCTTTTTGGAAAATTAAAATATTCTACAGTTTTAAATAATTGTTCAAAATGTAATTTTTGTCTACTGTCAACAACATAAAAGGTAATATCAAAATCATTTCCTTCAATTCTATTTATTATAGTTGCAAGATCGGTAGTTAAATAAAGGTAAGAACCATCAGATTTTGCTATCAAAATCTTAGGATCTGTTTCTTGTGAGCTTACTAGAGCATTATCATCTACAAGAAGCTTCCCATCCTTCTTTAATGATTCAATCATAGGTTCTATTAATTCATTTACGTCACTTTCGCCAAGCCACAAATCAAAATCATGTTTTAAAATAAGGAGAGCTTCCTTAATTGAGTTAATCGAAATATTCTTTAAAAATGACCACTGATCTATAACTTTTTTTTCTTCACTATTTAATTCTTTATTTTTTTGTTTAGCTAATTTTTCAAAGTCTTCCGAATCTGAATAGAGAGTCGAAGCTTTTGGATAAATATCTATTAATTTTTCTGGAGTTATGGTTTTTATATCTATATTTTCTAACTCACAAAAAGCAATTATTTGAGCAATAGGCATACCCCAGTCACCAAGATGTATATCGGTGGTAACTTGATGACCAACTATTTTATTAAGTTCTTTTAAGCTTCTACCGATATTTAGAGATCTAAGATGGCCAACATGTAGGGGTTTGCCAATATTTGGTCCTCCATAATCTATAATTATTTTTTTAGGCGCAGAAGTTATTAAATTTTCTTTTATATTTGATAAAAATATTTCGCTGTTATTTAAATTTATTTTTATATTTATAAAGCAGTTTTTTGTTATTTCAAAGTCTTCTATTACCTCATGCCCGTCAAGAAGAAGATTAATTTTATCAACTATTTCTTCAATTTCTTCATTTTTTTGGTATTTAACCAGGTTATTTATTTGATAGTCGTAGCTTTCAATATTTGATATTTTAAAATCTATTTCTTCATCAATATCAAATTTATTAAATAAGTTATTAATGTCTACAATTAAAGACTCAACTATTTTCATTACTGTACTTTTCTACCTATCGCTTTGAACTTACAATTTGTTTTATGATGTAGATTATAAATAGAAAATTGTCTACAAAATATCTTTTAAATAATCTCCTTGGTTCTTGGATTAACCTAAAAAGCCACTCAATACCAATATTTGCAAGTAACTCAGGCGCTTTAACTTTTGTTCCAGCGCTCCACTCAAAAACTGCTCCAATAGCAGCAAAATTAGATTCAATATTTCTGTTTTTTAATAACAAATCTATAAATTCTTCTTGTTTAGGAAAACCTAATGAAACCCAGACTATATCTGGGGCTTTCTCTATTAATTCGTTAACAAATTCATTACTTACCAAATCGTCATAATTTAAAAATGGTGGACAATAGTGACCAAGTATATTTATATTTGGGTATTTGCTTAATAGTTTTGATTTAAGCTTGCTAATAATTACTTCATCACTGCCAAAAAAATAATGAGTTAAATTATTTTCGAGGCCTTTTTCAATAGTTTTATGGAAAATATTATAACCATCAACTCTCTTCTGATGATTTTTGTACAAGATACTTGATGCTTTTGCAACTGGGAACCCATCTGGAACTCTTATATCAAATGCATTAATTTTATCCTGAAGATCCTTATTTTTATAAGACCTAACTAGAGTATTTGCGTTACAAACCGCAACAGTTTTCGAATCCTTATTTTGTAGCAACTTAGCTACCTCTTCTACAGTTGTTATATTTATATTTGTATTTAGTATTAAAACACTATCCATCAATGAAACTATTATATAAATATAAATGTTCAAAATTTAAATTTTAATTTTTATTTTGCGCCTGTAGCTCAACTGGATAGAGCATCTGACTTCGGATCAGAAGGTTGGGGGTTCGAACCCCTCCGGGCGTGCTATTTATTTATTAAAGATATTATTTTATTAACTCGTGAGTCCATTGTTATACTTACTAAATCTTTTTTATTTATAGGCTCTAATGTAAATGAATTTTCTATTGCCTTTATAAAGCTGTTCTGGTCATTTTCGTCAAAAAATGATATATTGTCAGCAAAAGGCAGGATTCTGTGTGAAGGAAAATTAATTGCAATAATTTTTAATCCAGCATATACGTATTCGAAATACTTCAATGGAGAAGAGTATTTTAGAGAATGTAAATTCTCACTTGAATTTATTAAAAGACCAAAACTAGCCATTTCTATGTTTGATATTGTTAAATCTCTATCAATTCTATCTAAAAATTCTATCTTATTTTTTAATCCTAATTTTGTAACATGTTCTTCTAATTTTTTGACTTCAGAGGAAGGACCACCAACAACTTTCAGAGTGTATTCTTTAGGCATACTTTTATTTGAAAAAGTACTTATAATAAATTCTAGACCACGGCCTTCTTGAAATCTTTGTAAGTTACCAGAAAATATAATTTCATGACTTTTTTTATTTTTAGTTCCCGTAAATAATCTTTCATCAACACCATTAGGGATAATTTCTATCTTATGTAAATATTGATCTTTGTTTATTCCTGAATCTAATAGTAAGTTTTTATTTAGAAAAATAACTTTTGCTCCATTTTCATATATAGAATTTTTTAAAACCCATTTCCTCGTTTTAGATAGTTGATGGCATTCAAAGATAATATTGAATCCTTTTTTGCTTAAGAAGTAAAAAATCCAATCTGACCTAGTAAAAAAATGTACTTCTTCATAATTCTTTAGATCAAATTTCTTAGAAATATTTCTTGACCAAAGATAATGACTAATTAGAAAAAAATATTTTTCAAAAAATTTTAATTTTCCAAAAGGCAAGTTGTGCTTCACTCCTTTGAATATAATTTCATCGTCGAATCCATAGTATTTTTTTAACAAACTCAGATTGTCAGTGCTATTTTTAGATCGTAGCGGAAATATAAGTTTTACTTTGTAGCCTTTCCTGCTGAAATATTTTATATTATCAATTGTTTGTATAGTATTTGCTGTTTCTGATGGAAAAGTTTGATATGTTAAATAAATTAATTCTTTACTCATCTTTATCAGAATTTTCATAATAGTGGATAGAAGAAAGACAAAATACAAAAAGTATCATTGAGTTAATGTATAAAATAGAATCACTTTTTATAAAATTAATTAATAAAAATATCGATAAAACTTTAAACATTCCAAATATATTATTTTTTGTAATTAAGTAAAAAATACATCCCAATAATAGAAGCAACCCTAGTAGCCCAAAAAATATTAAAATATCTAGGGCTGAAGAGTGGGGTAAAAACAATGCTTGCAATTTATACTCTGGGACATCAAGTCTCACATTATGTTTGTATAAATACCCATTTAATTGCATTGGCCCACTACCAAAAATTGTTTCTAAGAAATTAGGACTATATTTCGCAATAAATATACCCCACATTTCAGTTCTGTTTATCAATAACGAGATAACAGAAATAATAGCTACAACGTTTGGTATTAAAGGAATATTAAAATTTTGAGTAAAAGCACTTACTATAAAAATATAGCTGGATGATGCATTTTTAAAATTTTCTGAATTATAAAGTATTGAATTAAGATCTCTGTCTTTCATTTTTTGTTCAATCTGTAGGAAGCTTTTATAGTTGTTTGAGTCACTGTAAAAATCTTGATGTAGTGTGGCTTCGTAAACAAGCTCAGTACTGAGATATTCATAATCTTGCATATAAAGGTATGAAATTATTGATATAAAAATAATCGCTCCCATTCCTGAAAGTACAAAAAACTTATATTTTTTATAGCTATTAGTATTTATATAAATTAATACCGTAGTAATTATTACAAGTGAAGAAATTGCAGCAAAATTATTAGACCTATAAAGACCATAAAATGTTGGCAGTAAAAGAAAAGAGTATGGAGAGAAATAATTTATTTTTTTATAAATTACACAAAAAATAAAAATTAAAATTGTAAAAGCATAAAACTCTCCAATTGATTCAGCACTAGCGGAAAACCCTCTCCATGTATTTCCAGCAATACTTTCAAATGTTTTCATTCCTCTTTTATTTTGTCCAAATATATAGAAGTTAAAAAAGTTAATTATTGATGATCTAGAACCTAAAATTCCGAATGTAAGAACTAAGGATGAAGTTATAAGTAAGCTTTGTATAAACTTCTCAATATTAAAGTAATCTTTTGATTCTCTTATCAAAAATAAAATACCTTTTAAGAATAAATAAAAAATAAATATCCAAAAAATTTGCGAAGTTATATTATACGAAGAGTTTGAAAAGCCTCTTAATTTATCTCCATCAAAAAAATATTCATTCACATTTGTACTAAAAATCCAAAAAATAGAAAAGAAAAAGTATAGAAAATCTGGTATTTTAAATTTTTTATCTATTACTAAACTTTGTATTCCAAAAAAGCTTCCAATAATTAGGTAGATGTTTATATTCATACCAGAGTATGTTCCGACAATTAAAAAAATGAAGGGTAGGTAGTTAATTAAGTTTAAGTATCGATCTTTAAAAACATCAAAAAGAATTATGCAACATAAACTATAAAAAATAAATAAAGCAATCAAATAATAATTTTTAATAGACAATTCGAGACTATGTAAAATATTTGTTTTAGTATAAAATTTATTTTCACCAAAATACTGTAATGTCAACAATATTGGAATTACGAACAGAAACTTAATTGAAAATTTATTCTCAGACTTGATTTTCGGAATAAAAAGAAGCAGAAGGAACCATAAAGAAGATTGCAGTAGTAAATTAATAGATGTGTTGGTTCCTATAGATACCATATATGAATCGGTTGTTTTGTCGACCCCTGTTACTTTTCCAAAACACCTTATATCGGCATAATCATTCGCATTAAAATAAATATTTGTATTCCTATTTTGAAAATAAAATTCAAGTAAAGATATATTACAAGTTGATGATTGATAGAAACCAATTGTTGAATCTGAAAGACTCGCTGGGTTTATAGTGTCACTCCTATCAGAAAAAGCAAAAGGAGTTAAAAGTAAGATAACTAATAAAACTGAAATTGCTAATTTATTTTTCATATGCTTTTTTTATTAAATTTAAAGTATCTTAACAACAAATAAGACGAGGTAATAAGAGTAACGATTGATAATAAAAGTAAATTTCCTGAAAGACCTTCATTGTATGTTGAAAGCCATCCTCCATTTACATAGTGTGCACATTCAATCCAAGAGTTTACGTTGATAATATTTCCATCAACATCAAATAGTCGCAAAGTGCTGAATTCAGAATCATTTACAAAAACAAAATTTGGATCGCTGCCTATTTCTATAAGTTCTTGATTGATAGGTTTTAGGCCACAATTCTCTTCAATAAGAACTAAATTATCTTCCATGGTGTTTAATTATCATTAAATTAAAGTATATTATTAATTTACCTATTTCTTTAAGATTATTTAATTTGGTTTCAATTTATTAAATATAATTTTTATTGATAAAATCTTTTAATAATGAATGCTGACCCAGGATATTTTGGCCCAAATTCCATGATGTGGAAGATAAATAAAGAAATTACAGTTCTTTTTGGAGGTGCAAGAGCTTTACTTATGCATGCCGCGCATCCCTTAATTGCTGCAGGTGCAAGACAGACTTCTTTCTATCAAAGAGATCCTTGGAAAAGATTAATAAGAACTTTATCTCTTCAAAATTCAGTAACATTTGGGACTAAAGAAGAAGCAGATGAAAGTGCGCATAGAATTAATAAACTTCATGAAGTTATTAAAGGTGAAGATGAAGTAACAGGAGGCATTTATGATGCCCTCGATCATGAACAGTTACTCTGGGTTCATGCTTGTTTGCAGCTATCATCTATTTATTTTTATGAAAAAACTGTAAAATCTTTAACAGATGATGAAAAAAACATGTATCACTCAGAGAATCAGCTTTCAGCAGAGTTGGTTCTTGTTAATACTAAAGAAATGCCAAAAACTCATGATGAATTAAAAAAATGGGTTATGGACAAATCTAGAGAAACAAATTATCTTTTACTAACTGATGTAGCCAAAGATGTAAAAGACATTATTTTAGGAGGACCTGTGCCAGCTCATATTAAACCCATTTGGCCATTTATATCATTTACAGCATTTCATACACTACCAATAGAATTTAAAAAAATTTATGGAATTGAAACAACAACAATTAAAAAATACATACTTAATTTTAATTTATATTTTTTAAAAATATCTAGACCTTTTCTTCCACCCTTTTTTAGATTAATTCCTCCAGCAAGGTGGGCTAATCAGCGAATAAATAGAAATCCAGATTTAAAATTTAAAGATAAAGGAAAAATTTAATTTTTCAAAATATAGATATAAAAACTTATAATTAAAATATGGAAGAAAAAAATAAAAACAAGAAAGACTCAGTTACTGAAGAAAAAATAGTTGATGATTTAAAAGATTCATTATTTGAATCAATACAGAATACATCAAAACTATTAAACACAATTGTTGAAAAAATTGATTTAACTATAAAAGATGATCAAGTTAGAAATGAAACCAAAGAAATTATAAATAAAATTAATGATGAAATTTTAGAAACAATGAAAGATTCCATTGACATTCTTCCAGAGTCAAAAAAAAATTTATTTGAAGAAGAATAATAATGAACATTGAGTATTCTTTAATAGTTGATAGGGTCGGTAGCTCAATTGGTAGAGCAGGAGCCTTTTAAGCTCAAGGTCGTGGGTTCGATTCCCACCCGACCCACTAAAGTTTATTTAAATTCCTTTTGATTTTCTAGAAAATAAAGATATCGGAGTTTTTAATATAATTTTTATATCTAACAGTAAAGACCAATTATCTATATATTCCATGTCATATTTGTACCAGATGGAAAACTCATCCGTATTTCTTTCATTTATTTGCAATAAACCTGTTATTCCTGGGAGAACATTTAATCTTCTCATATATTTTTCTGAAAATAATTTTGTATCTTCGTCAAACAATGGCCTAGGTCCGACGACCGACATCTCACCTCTTAATACATTAAAAAATTGAGGAAGCTCATCTAAACTGTAATTTCTAAGCGGAGCAGTTCCATTAATCAGTCTAGGATCATTCTCAATTTTAAATATTACTTGATCATGTTCATTCATTTCCTCAAGTTCATCTCTCATATCATGAGCGTCTTTCCTCATAGTTCTGAATTTATACATTCTAAATTGGAGTCCATGCAAGCCAACTCTATTTTGCTTAATTAAGACAGGCCTTCCATCAAGGTATAAGAGATATAAATACACAATAATAAATAGTGGAGACAATAAAACTAAAGCGATTATTGTAACTAGAACATCAAGAATTCTTTTTAATATATATTTGGAACCATATTGTATATCATTATTAAAATAAACTAGATTGTAATCTAAAAGACTTGCCTTTCTACTTAGAAATAATTTATTAAATTTGATCTCATTTTTTGAGATAATTAGAATTTTTTTGTTTAATTTAATAAGATAATCTTCAATTTTATCGTTTATCACCTTTTTATTTCCAAAATTTAAAACAATAAGATTTATGTTTTCTTTTTTATTTATTTTATCAATATTCCCTATGAGATCTTTATGGTTATTTATATCTTTCAAGAATAAATCATCAATTTTTTTTCTAAAAGTCATGATTCTTAGATTTTTAAATATTGAATCATCCTCAAGATTAAAGGTTATAAATTTTTCGTTTGTTACTGATCTACCAAAAATAGAAGAAATTAGTTCTGTATTTCTAAAAAACAATAAGATAAATGGAACCATAAACATATATAAAAGAAGATATCCTCTAGAAACAAGATTTGAAAACCTAAAAAACGTAACAAAGATAATTAATGATGTTGTCCAGGTTAAAAATATTGAAAAATATTCATCATAAAAATTCTTATCTAGTGAGAAACTTAATTCATTTACATATGTATAAAATTTTGTTGAATATAAAAAAACAAGAAAAATAAAAATAAAAATAGCGATAAAGATGTCTATTTTAATAAATTCTTCGGCAATGAATGGGTAGAATCTTTGCTTATCTTCTAATAAGTTTGCATCAATTTGTAATCTATAGTCATTTGAGGGAACCAAAAAATTATCAAAATAATAAATTGTTAAAAAGGTTAAGAGTGATTGTAAAGTAAAGAATCTTATGGAGTACTTTAAAATACTATTTAATTTCATAACTCTATACTATTTCAATTAATTTAATTTGGTAACAATTAATTATTAACTCTTCTCCAGAAACTTGAAGAAAACTTAGGATCTATAAAGTTTGAAAATTCATTTAAATTAGGGAAGCTATTTTCAAAAATATCTTTTGACATTCTTGAATCTTTGGCAGGATATAGAGCACCACCATATTCCATAACTATCTTGTCCAGTCTGTCGAGAAAGTTAAGCGTTTCGAGTCCTTTATTTTGAAAATCTAGAGCCATAGTTAAGCCTTCTCTAGGAAAAGACATCATCCCTACTGATTCTATATCGCCAAAAGTTTTTAATACACCTAATGCGGGAACCTGTCCATGATTTTTTATTTCATTTAATATTTTATTTATTCCGTCAATGCCTGATTCACTAGGAATTACAAACTGATATTGAAAAAAACCTTTTGAGCCATATGCCTTACCCCAAGACCCAATCATATCTAATGGAAAAAAGAAAGTTTTATAATGCTGAGGTTTGAAATTCTCTGTTTTATTAATCTTATAGTAAGTTTCATTTATTATTTTCATGGTCAAGTTATTTACTAAAGAAAAAGGTGGGGTAAACGGAACAGGAACAGATATATCTTTTTTATTTTTTTTTGTGGGATTATTTTCTGAATGATTTCCTGAATGGAAAACTCCCCTTAAGCCTCCGTTGTTCTTAATTGAACAATCGACCCAGCTAACTGTATAATCAAAATTCTTTTCAGCCTCCTGATTTATTTCCCAATATTCTTTTAGCGATTCATATCTTAATGTTGTGGTATCAATGTACTCACTTTCTATCTTGATTAATTTTATTTCAGCAGAGATTATTATGCCTGTTAGGCCCATTCCTCCAATAGTTGCTTTAAAATAATCTTTATTTTCATTTTTACTACAATTCATAATTTCACCATTTGACCTAAGCAATTTAAAACTTTCTACAAAATTACCAAAGCTTCCAAACTTATGATGATTTTTCCCGTGAATGTCATTAGCTATTGCTCCTCCAATACTTACATATCGTGTTCCAGGAACAACAGGAAGGAACCAGCCATTAGGAGCAATTAGATTCAATATTTCTTTTAAAGAAATTCCAGCATTGCATTTTAAAACACCAGTCTCTTTATTGAATTCTAGAACTTCATTTAATTTGTTAGTTAAAATTAAATTTTCATTTTCATTTAAGCAAACATCACCATAACTTCTACCTAGTCCATGAGCAAGGTTTTTATTGCTATTAAATGATAAATTATTACTAAACATTTGAATGTTTTTATGTTTAACTTTTGGATAATTATTCCAAGATTTTATTTTCTTCACAAAAACATTTTAGTTTTATGTATGTTTTTTATGGTATTTAATTTCTTAAGCATTATTATCATATTTATACTATTGGGGGCGTGGTAAAGTCTGGAGTTTACGCCTGCCTGTCACGCAGGAGGTCGCGGGTTCGAATCCCGTCGTCCCCGCTTAAGGCCAGATAGCTCAGTCG
>MDTB01030880.1_pt1 | contig 10964 bp, 9 predicted proteins | sample 811161 | NCBI WGS metagenome assembly MDTB01 (sample SAMN05326650, study PRJNA326480) | marine metagenome | isolation source: seawater | place: Mediterranean Sea | collected 2009 | reverse complement strand
ATGTTTATTGGTGTATATGCTACATAACTTGTTATATATTTCAATGCATCTTCCTGTGTAATATATTTATTAGCATCAATAATAGATGCTTGTAAACATTGAGTCAATTCTTTTTGTTCTTCATTATCTATATCTAAAACAATATATTCACATATTTTTTTATCACTTAATACACCTAGTGCACGAAATAATATAAATAATTCTATAGGTTGTTTAATTCTTGGTATTTGAATATAAATACCATGACCAAAACCATTGTTTTTACATGCTATCATCATTTCAATCTGTTTCGGTGAAATACATTTAAAATCTGGAATGGATTTTATTTCTGCATAATATGTCCATTTTGTTGTATTTTTTCCATCAAATACATATACTTTGTTTTCTGCAGCACGTTCTTGTCCTAATACTGTTTTTTCTGAACCTTTTACAATGAAATATCCACCACAATCCATTTCACATTCACCTGTTAATGATGGATGTATATGATTATTTTGTCTTAAAATACAAATCGATGATTTCAACATAATAGGCATTTTTCCAATATTTATTTTTGGTAATACTTTTGTAATAATTTTTGGATTGTTCATGTTTTCAGAATTACGTACTGTGTATTTTATATTTAAATCAATGGCCATTGTTGATGCATATGTAAAATTACGTAGTTTTGCTTCATCAGGCAACATAATTTTAGTAGCACCGTTATTTTCATGAATTTGTGGAGGATATAGTTTAAAATTACTAAATGAAATTTCAATTTCAAGTAAATATGCATCTTTATCTGCTACATAATCATTTTCTGAATGAATAATTACATTATTAAACATTTGAATCGTTCGATAAATTTGATAATTAATAAAATGATTATATGATTCTAATTGATGTCTTACTAAACGTTCCAACGGTTCACCACGAAAATAAGACTCAATTATTGAAAATGGTTCTTCTATATACGAATCTAAATGTGATAATACTTCTTTTTCAATTTCATCTTGAATAGGCGGAATAATAGGTGGGATGTTTTCTAAAATATTAACAGGTTCCACTTTTTTCTTGGATTTTTTAACTTTTATAACCGTGGATTTTGTTTTTGGTATATCGCATTTGATATCCATTTTTGCAGAATGCGCTGAATCCAATAATATTTGTGTAGACATCTTTTATTATTCACTTATTAACATATTATACAAATCAATTTTCTATGTTGTTTCAATAAATGATATTATATAAAATAACCTAATAAAAATAAGGTGTTAATAATTTTAAATGACTTCAAAGAAATTTCTAGAATTGATTGATAATGAACAAACTATAAAAAAAGACAGTTATGCAAATTGTTTAACATATTTAAAAATGTGTGATTACCATTATACTATTAATAATTATGCATCAAAATATTTTACGGATTCCAAAGAACAATTAGATACTTTTAATGAAACAAAATATCCATTTTTAGAAAAACCACCCGAATTTGCACCTATTGTACCTTTAAATACGGCAGAACAACAAAATATAAATGAAGAAATTTTGGAAAATTTAGAAAAAGACAAAAAGAAAATAAATATTGATGTAAATATCCATAGTTTAGATGATTTAATAAATATTGTAAATAATAATGAATATGATTTTAACAGTGAATATAATATTGACCTTAAAGCGCTACATAATATCAAAGATGATTTAATTCAGTTGAATTCTATGATTGGATTGGGAGAATTTAAAAAAGATATTTTAAATCAACTTTTATATTTTATTCAAAATTTGCATGTGGGTCCAGAATGTGATTTTATGCATACCGTTATTTATGGACCACCTGGAACTGGAAAAACAGAAATAGCAAGTATTTTAGGAAAAATATATTCGAATATTGGTATATTAAAGAAAAAGAAATTTAAAGCCGTAAATAGAAGTGATTTAGTAGCTGGTTATCTAGGGCAAACCGCTTTAAAAACAAGTAAAGTTATAGAAGAATGTATGGGTGGTTGTTTATTTATTGATGAAGCTTATGCGCTTGCTAATCATTCGGATAATGATAGTTATTCAAGAGAATGTATTGATACATTATGTGAATCATTGAGTAAACATAAAAATAATTTGATGGTCATTATTGCTGGATATAAAGAAGAATTACAAGAATCATTTTTTCGAGCAAATAAAGGTCTTGAATCTCGTTTTATTTGGCGCTTTCATTTAGACTCATATGATTTTAATGAATTGAAAGAAATTTTGAAAAAGAAAATAAAAAATAATGAATGGGAATTAGAAATTGAAGAAGAACAATTAACGAATTGGTTCAAAAAAAATCATAAAGAATTTAAATATTTCGGTAGAGATGTAGAACAATTATTTTCTTATATGAAAATGATGCATGGAAGACGGTTATATGGAAAATCAAATGAATTACGTAAACGAATTATTATGGAAGATTTAGAAAAAGGGTTTGAACAATTTGAAAAACATTCAAAAATTAAGGAACCCGAAAAAATTTATGGATTGTATGTATAATTATATAATTTTACTTCTTTTATTATTTTAAGTAATGAATAAAACAATATCCATCAATCCAGATTTATTTAGTGTTTCAAATAGAAGAAAAACAAAAAAAATAAAGAAAATAATGGTGAAATAAAGATAAAAAATACACATAAGAACAAAGACAAAAACAAAAAAATTCGAAAACAACATATTTTGCGTTTTTTAAGAGAAAAACAAGAACAAAATTACAAAAAGTTATTGGAAAATGATAAAGAAAAAAAAAGCGAAACCTATTGATACTACATTTAATAGCAATTTTGAAGAATCAGTTAAATATTTTGATCAATTAACTAAGAATAAAGAAAATTCAAAACACAATTTTACATCAAAAAAATATCCTGAACCGAATCATTCAACACATACAAATATTTCTATAGACCCCATAGACAATAATGATTTGCATATAATGAGTGACAGTAGTATACAGATTAATCCACCTATTATTCATAATGCATGTACACCTTCGTGGGGATGTTTAAAAAATGGAAATTTACCAACATTTAGAGATTGGAAACGAAGTACACAAAAAAATATAGAAAATAATCTTCAAGATAAAAAACATGAAATAAGAGCTATGATGATTTCTAAAAATGAGGAAAAATCTGCACCAAAATTGAAATTTATTAAACAAAAGAAAACAATACGTCGTAAATATAATGTTGGTCGTGCTAATAATATATCAAAAGTAGCCGTTTTGGTATCTAATAAAACAATACGTAATAATATTATGGACAAAGCTCAATATATTAAACAAACTCCGATGGATGAAATAAAAAAATATCTTATTAAGAGAGGTTTTATTCGCGTTGGTACAAGCGCACCAAATGATGTATTACGAAAAATGTATGAGACATCTAATATGGTATGTGGTGAAATTGAAAATCACAACGCAGATAATTTACTTTTTAACTATTTAAATGATACATAAATTATATATTTATATTTTATATGAATATACAGACAAATAATACAACATTATTAGCGCTATTTTTTATATATTTAGTACTTATGTCCGCTAACATTAATAATTTATTAAATTGTAGTATTCAAAGACTTTTAAAGGATAATTTAATTATTCAACATTTTTTAGTATTTTTTTCCATTTTTATTTTTACCTTCATTTTAGGATGGTTTTTACCTAGCGCATTAATTGTGGGAAATTATGAACAAATTCAAGAAAGAAATAAAATCCATATAGATGATGAAAAAGATTATATTTATAGTTCATTCATGTATTCTTTGTATATTTATGTTTTTTTCTTATTATCCACAAAACAAAGTAAACCTTTTATTATGTATTTTTTATTTCTAATGATGATATTGATTGTATTTTATTTATATTATGTAAAAATATTAGATAGTTCAAATATAAGTAGAAATAGTATTACAGATTTTTTTATAAGTAAAGAACGGTTACAATTATTAACCAATCATAGTAATGTTGATAAATTATTTTTACTACATAATGGAATTTCTTTAGGTCATGTAGCTATTGCGATTAATATTATTTTTGGTGTATATTACTATTACTTGAAACAAAAGAATGACCACAAGAATTGGAGCTGGATAACTTTTATTTTTGGTGTTAATGAATGTAGAAAATAAACACAATAATGAAAATTGTATTTATTTCAAAAACCAATATGCTACTATTTGCACTATAATGTACAATGGACTTATTATATATAATGGTTTTTTATAATCACTTTGATTTATTAGACCGTATTCCATCATCGTTTCATAATCATCCAATTTTTTTTGTATTTTTAGGTCCTTTTCTCGAGCGTAATTTTCTTCATCATTATCTATTTCAATATACTGTTCATATCCTGTGTCTTCCATATTTTCTAGAATATCGATAATAAAACTCATGGTACTTTTATATATTTAATAGAAAATAAAAAAACCCTTCAATTTTGTATCATTTTATATGATTTTAAATTAATATAAATATATATTATGATTAATAATGTAATGTGTGACTCAATATACGGTGAATATATTCAATTAACTCAAAAATATAATAAAAAATATGGTAAAAATTGTATTGTACTTCTTCAAGTTGGGGCATTTTTTGAGGTATATGGATTTAAATGTACAGAAACAAATGATGTCCAAGAAAGTGAAATATGTGAATTTTCAAGAATATGTAATCTAAATATTTCTGAAAAAAAGGCCACATATAACAATAAACAAGTAATGATGGCTGGGTTTCGAGATTATACTCTTGATAAATATTTGGATAAACTTACCTCTTCTGGATTTACTGCTGTTGTATATGTCCAAGAAAAAAATGGGAATCAAACAACGCGTATTTTTGATAGTGTATACTCACCTGGTACTTATATTTCATATGATACTGAAACACAAGATAAATTAAGCAACAATATTGCTTGTATTTGGATGAATGTACATAAACCTGTGTTACAAAGTAAGTTTTCAATTATGTCCAAGACGCGTGATTCTATTATTTTCGGTATTTCTATAGCCAATATGTTTACTGGAAAATCATATATTTGTGAATACCAACAACCTTATATATTACAACCTAGTACTTTTGATGAACTAGAACGTGTTATAAGTACTCATAATCCAAGCGAAATCATTTTTATATCTCCATTTAACGAAGATGAATTATCATCCATTGTTCAATATTCAGGAATTTATACGAAAAATATACATATTGTAAAATCAAATAGTGAAAAAGCTGAAAAATGTAGCCAACAAAAATACATTAGCCATATTTTAGATAGTTTTTATGATAATGATGTTATTAATACATGTGCTGAATTTAGTATTTATCCTACAGCCACTCAAGCCTTTTGTTATTTATTAGATTTTGTCCAAGAACACAATCCAAATTTAGTTAAACAAATCGCAATCCCCTCTTTTCATACAAATTCGGAAGTAATATTGGCCAATCATACATTAAAACAGCTAAATATTATTGATGATTATTCAAATGAAGGAGGTCAATGTGGCCATTTATCTTCCGTAAATTCCTTTTTGAATAAATGTAGCACTTCAATGGGTCGGCGCAAATTTTTCACACAATTGGTAAATCCAACTACAAACATTGAATGGTTAAATAAAGAATATCATGTTACCGAGATTATGCTTTCTGAAACCATGTACAATTATGTACCAAAAACACGCAAAACATTGGCTCAAATAAGGGATATTGAACGTATATGTCGACAAATTGTTATGCGGAAAATATACCCTTCTACTATTTATTATTTATTTAATTCCATCATCCATATTGCACATATTTATGAAGAATTCTCAAATAATGATGATATTATGAATTATTTACAAGAAAATAATGAAAAAGAAAATAATAAATATACCGTTTTGGACCTTTGCACAAAAATTCAAAAATTTCTTAATCAAAATTTACACCTCGATAAATGCAAATCTATTAATTCAATGAATATATTTGACGAATGTATTATTCAACCTGGTGTAAATAATGAACTTGATGAACTTATTAAATCAACCCAAGAAAATAACCGTTTATTTAATTATATTTATGAGTTTTTTAATAAAATTATGCGTGAAAAGGAAGGATAAGATGTTGAATATGTAAAAATTCATCACACCGAAAAGTCAGGTATGACTTTACAAATGACGAAAAAACGTGCTAGTGTTCTAAAATCAATTATTCAAAGCAAAAAAGATGAAGAAATACCAGGATTGACTTCAACAAAATGGAGTGATATTAAGTTAACCAATGCTTCTTCAAGTTGTGATGAAATTAGCTTTCATTTTTTAACAAATATATGCCGCGATTTATTACATCAAAAAGATTACATGAACAAATTAATTGCCGTTTCTTACTTAAATATTTTGGAAAACTTCGAAAAATATTATTATGAATATTTAGAAATAATTGCAGAATATGTATCCAAGATTGATGTTTTAATGAATAAAGCCTATATAGCAAAGGAAAACAAATATAGTAAACCGGAAATAAACCAAGATTATGAGAAATCATTTGTAAATATTAAAGGCCTGCGTCATTTATTGATTGAACATTTGCAAAAAAAAGAGTTGTATGTTGCGAATGATATTACTTTAGGCGATAATGTACAAAACGGTATTTTACTCTATGGTACAAATGCTGTTGGTAAAACTAGCTTCATTCGTGCTTTAGGAATATCTGTAATATGTGCGCAAGCTGGTCTCTTTACACCTTGCAATCATTTTGAATATAAACCCTATAAATCTATTTTTTCACGAATTATTGGAAATGATAATCTGTTTAAGGGTTTGTCTACATTTGCTGTTGAAATGAGTGAATTACGTGTTATATTGAAACTGTGTAGCGAAGAAAGTTTGATTTTAGGTAATGAATTATGTGCAGGTACTGAAACAGAATCTGCTTTGAGTATTTTTGTATCAGGTGTCATTGAAATGCATAAAAAAAATTCTTCTTTTATTTTTGCTACTCATTTTCATGAAATTGTTCATTACCAAGAAGTCCAAGATTTAACCAAAATGGTATTTAAACATATGACTGTTTACTATGATTCCGAGAAAGATGCATTGGTTTATGACCGTAAATTAATGGATGGACCTGGTAATAAAATGTATGGTTTGGAAGTATGTAAATCACTTCATTTGCCCGATGATTTTCTAAAACAAGCATACGAAATTAGGAGTAAATATTTTCCGGAAACAAGTGGAGAACTAAGTCGCACTGTGTCTAATTATAATGCGTCAAAAATAAAAGGGGTTTGTGAAATATGTAATAAAGAACTGGGTACTGAAATTCATCATATGCAATTACAAAAATATGCAGATAAAGATGGATTTATTACTCAAGAAGATGGTAGTGTAGCACACAAAAATCATAAAGCAAACTTATTGACTGTTTGTGAAAAGTGTCACGATGATTATCACAAAGAAGATGATAATTATATATTAACACGAAAAAAGACCACAAAAGGATATAAAATTGAAAAAAGCCCACCAAATAAGTTTGATGTATAAAACATGACCGTAAATATGGAAATAATAACCCTTTTGGATTCTATTATATGCGATGCTATAAGAGCATATAATATGGGAATGACTGTACATGAAATGTACGCAATGTTTGAAGACGCAAATCAGTATGAATTTAATCAACATGATATTCCTTATTCCGAGTATTTTGATGAAGGTCTTGAAGAATCATTATACTGAACTACGATTCATAAAATCATCATGCTTTTGTTCTTTAAAATCATGTTGAAGTGAGCGAACTTCATCCATTATACTTTGAATATGGTCAGAAATCTCTGTTTGAATTGTATTAAAAAATTCGAGATCATTTATGTGAATGTCTTTTATGTTATTAGCCACATGTTTAATAATTTCATCCATATATTCTAATGTAGCACCTAATTGATTTGGTAACCATGTTGTTATAGGTGTTCCTCCTGTAGCTACAGGGTGTTTTGTATTTTCAATAATGTATTTTTTTGTTAAATTCCAATGTTTTTTTCTGAACATTCGTAAACAATTTAAATTTTTTAAAAGCAATATACATGAATTTACACTTTGTAAACAATACTTTTTGAATTCAAGTTTTTCTGAATTTTCTTTCATAAATTGAATATAAGCTTCATGGTCTTTTGGACGATATTTACGCAAATCATATAAATATTCTGTTAATTCATTACGTGGATAAGATAATTGTAAAAATGAATCAACTGAAGGAATGATTGAATCTTGTGCACCTGTTTCGCCTCTATATGAATGTGTTTCATAATTAGAAATCGTAAAATTATCTCCTTCAAATATAATTTTTTCATTTGGATAACACTCTTTGTTTCCTATTTGTCCCATAATAAATGTTCTAAAAGATAAATATTCTTCGTAATTAGATGCTTTCCACATGGTTTGTAGTGTATTTATTATAGACTGAAATGTTTCATAATGAGATTGTAAATGTGCATTAAACATTTGTCGATTGTCTTCATATATGTTTTGTAAACATTCTTGTTGGTGTTTTAATAATTGTCCTGATTGTGATACCATAGCTACATGCACATTTATAAAACCTTCTTCACTATCATGTCCATTAAATGTTCGAATTGTTTTATATGATTCGTGTTTTCTTGGGTCACAACCATCTTTTAATATTGCATTGTTTAAACCATATCCATATGCATAATCTAACCATGGAAATACATCATTTTTTTTTGATAACACTTTCAATGGTAAAGCTATTTGAGATGGTATTGAAGTACGTGCTTTTCCATATTTTTTTTCTTCACTGTTCATTAATGATAAGTGACATGGTTCAAATGAATATGCTGATGCTAAAAAACAATAATCTCTATGCAATGCAGCACATAACTGTTTATCGTGAATAGACGAAAAATCAAAAATAGGTAATATTTTAGTTATTGTATCGCATAAAGTTCCTAATTTTAAATATCCATTTTCTTTGTTCAATTTCATATTTTCTAAAATTTCATTAACAATATTATATTGTTCAGGTAGTTTTTCAAGAGGTTTTCCAACTGGTAAAAAACCATTTTCACCTGGTACACATGAGAACCACGAGTCAGGATATTTACTTTCCCATTTTGAGAATTCAGCCATTATAATATATATTATGTTAATTATTTAAATTATTTAATAGAAATTAAAAACTATTACTATTATAATATTATGAACAAAATATTTATATTAAAATTATGTGTAGCAGTAAATATGATTTTTCTAGCTATTTTTGTTGCATGTTTTTTTATATTTAATAATGGAGAATCAAATTATTTTAGAATTGGCTGGTCAGATAACTTTTTATTTGTATCTATGTACATTAATACTCCTCAAAGATACTTTACTTTGTGTTTCTTTATTGTTACTTTAAATATATCAGAAATATTTTTGAATGATGTAGCTTATCCACTTATTAATTTTAGCACATATAATCCATATAAATTGGAAATATACGATTTTACTCAAAGTGAGCTTGAGTTTTATTCAAATATTATATATTTTGTTCAAAATGCTAAACGATTACTACAAATTGCTACTGCAGTTAGTCAAATTGATTTAGCATTTATAACTTTATTATCATCACAAGGTTCTATATTTTTTGTTATTCGCTATTTATTAAATAAAAAAAGATTTTTAACAGGTGAACAATGCGAATGTTCTAATGAAGAATCGAGTAATGAAAGTATGTATAAATATGTAAGTGTACCTTATGGTTCAACACAGTCACCAACTGAATTAACACGTATTAACATTTGAAGTCTTATCTGTTCTAATTTTTCTCCTTAGTGTTAAAAGTATAATTCTAGGTATATCAGATACATACTGTTCATGACCATAACGATTATTATAACTTAATGTCTTTTGATTTATTAAAACCCATTCTTTTGAAATATATTTATCATTTAATATATAATTTAAATCTTTATACACTTGTGTATTTGAAAAATCTAAAATAAATTCAAAGAACTCGTATTCCATAAATATATCTTCTTCTTTATTTTGAGGTTGACGTCTTGATAATGCCCAATAATAACTTGGTATAAAAACACAATAGGGTTCGCAAAATTCTTGCGCTTCACAGAATAAGTCATAAGTCATTGTTTTCATATAATCCATTGTTTCCAATTTACATTCTTCATTTGACTCTTTTTCTTCAACCGACTCACATAAAACAAATTTAAATATCAAAATAATAGATTTGTGATGTAAACAATTCATTAATAAATAACAATTATCTTCTATTAGAGGTTTATCATTAAATTTTCCTTCTAAGTTTAATATATTTGCTATTACAGGTGCATTTTTTATTATATTTGACTTATCTATATGTACATGTACATCATTTCTACTTTTAAAACATATGTAATCCATATAAAACTATAAAAAAACCTTTTTAATATTATTTTAATATTAAAAAATATCAATTTTATAAACAATCTCCATAACATTTTCCTTTATAGTAATAAACATCACGGTTTTTAATAGAAGTATCACTATAAACCGTTTTATTTATAGGTCCAAATTCATTTCCATATACGCATTTTTGTCCTCCCATTAATACACAACAATTAGTACTTGCACATACATCCAAGGGTTGTTCACTACATTTTTGGTCCATATTTACCAATGTATCTTTTAAATCACAAAATCCGTTTGGGTTTTCTGTTTCATCTACTACAAATAAAGATGCAGGAGTTGATTTATAATTTCTGAAATAAGCTATGTCTACATCTGTTGGTTGATATCCTGCACCACCATAACTTACTGTTCCAGGTTGATAATAGATTGGTTCAGGTGTAACATCATCTGGTTCAAGACCTGTAGCCATTGAACTTTCATATATTTCACTTGTTTCGGGTGCATATGCTCCAGGTGTCCATGAATCAGGTGCTCCTCCTGATTCATAATATATATCTTTTTCATAATATTCT
>MDTB01205673.1_pt1 | contig 10965 bp, 11 predicted proteins | sample 811161 | NCBI WGS metagenome assembly MDTB01 (sample SAMN05326650, study PRJNA326480) | marine metagenome | isolation source: seawater | place: Mediterranean Sea | collected 2009 | reverse complement strand
TTCAAATTTAAAAAGTAGTAAAATATGGTCTAAAAATTTCTTCATTTTTTTTACTCTACCCTCTCTCCAAGCCCAAACTTTAGGTGCAATAAAATGAATTGTTTTTATTTTTGAGTTTTTTTCCTTTACTTTTTTTACTACTCTTAAAGTAAAATCTGGACTATCCACGCTAAATAAAATATCTGGATTAAATTTTAAAACCTCGTTGACAGTATCTTGTATTTTACGATTTATTTTGAAGAAGTTTAAAATTATGTCAGTAAAAGCTATATAAGTTATCTCTTTTTGATCATAAATAGTTTTTATACCTAATTTTTCTAGATTTGTTCCTCCTACACTCAGGAATTGAATATCACTTTTTTTTTTAATGATTTCTGAAACCACCTCCGAAGCTAATTTATCACCTGAGGGTTCACCAGTTAAAATAAAAATTTTTTTCATAATGCAACAAGAAAAAGTTTATTAAGATTAGCATACTCGATCGCCTCCTTCTTGTTTAAGATAATATTATGTTTTGATTTAACTACAATTCCCTTAATACCAACTTTATTGCAATCTTTAAATGTATCGATGCCTATTGTGGGTAGATCTACTCTTAAATCTTGTTTTGTTTTAGGAAGTTTAATTAAAATACCTCTCTTGTTTTTAGACTTAGCTATAGATCTAATCATTTCTTTTGTACCCTTTCTTGTTTCTAGAGAAATTACCTTGTTATCTCTCATTATAGCTGCTTGAATATGATTGTATGAGTTTATTTTTTTTAAAGTTTTTATACCTTTTAATATTTCTTCTTTCTCACTTTTAGTTGGTTTAATTTTTGTAAAAGTACCTTTTCTTAATGTTAATTCTGGATTGAAAGTATTTAGTTTAATTACCTTGATATTATTTTCTAATAAAATTTTGATTAATACTTTTAGTATGGCTGCATCTCCTAATTTTGAAGCTTTTAAGATTCTTGGTATATAAAGTAAACCTTTCAAATCTAATTTTAATTTTGAAATATTAGGTTTAATTATATTTCCAGCAAAAATAACTTTCTTACATTTTTTTGATTTTATAAGTCTTAAAATCTCTCCAAATTTTCCTATATTAATAAAAAAACTATTTTTTTTTTTTTTAAATTTATTGTTTTTCGTTAGATCAATAATGAAATAATTTATTTTCTTTTTTTTCAATTTTTTTAATATTTCAATCGGTAAATCATTTTCTCCTAAGAATAATCCAATCATTTTATATTAGGTGGAAGAGAAATAGGTCTTTTTTTGTCAGAATTTATAAAATCAATTATTTTTTTTATATATTCGTTATTTTTTAGATCATTGTCAATTGACTCTATATTTTTTCTGTAATTTTTCGAACCAAATATTTTTTCGTAAGCTGATTGTATTTTTCTAATATTATCATTTGAAACTTTTGATCTTCTTAAACCTATAAGATTCAATCCCATTAAATTATTTCTATTACCCATTGATAAACCAAATGGTATAACGTCGCTCAAAACTCCTGTCATTCCACCTATCATTGCAGACTCTCCAATTCTAGAAAATTGATGAACTGCACAACTTCCACCAACTATAGAGTTTTTCTCAATGGTAACATGACCTCCAACTTGAACATTATTGGCTAACACAACATTATTTGATATTTCACAATCATGAGCAACATGACAATAAACCATAAATAAATTATTATCACCAATACTTGTAATTCCACCACCTTGATCTGTCCCAGGATTTATATTTACATACTCTCGAAATTTATTGTTGTCTCCTATTACTAGTTTGGTTTTCTCTCCTTTATATTTAAGATCCTGTGGGGGAGTTCCAATAGAAGAAAAAGGAAATATTTGATTATTTTTTCCAATTTTTGTATTACCATCTATATTCACATGGGAATGTAAAACTGAACCGCTACCTATTTCGACCTCAGGACCAATTGTAGAAAATGGTCCTACCTCAACATTTTCTGAAATTTTTGCATTTTTATTAATTAATGCTGTTTTGTGTATCACAGTTAATAAATAACAAATTTATATTTTAATACCTATCAACAATTACTACTAATTATTACTTTCTATCAACAATTGTTGCTGACCATTGTGCATCTGCCATTTTTTTTTCACCAACAAATGCATTTCCTTTGTATTTCCAGACCCTTCCGTGAGATCTTATGGCTTCAATTTTAAGCTCTAAAGTACAATCTGGTATTACTGGATTTCTAAACCTTGCTTTTTCAATAGTCATTAAAAAAACTAGCTTATTGTCGTAAGTAGCCTTATCTAATCCATTAGCTGTTAAAGCTGCTGCAGCTTGGCCAAAGGCTTCTACAATTAAAACACCTGGCATAACAGGCATTCCTGGGAAATGTCCATTAACAAAAAAACTATCTTTTTTTACTTTTACAATTGCCGTTGCAGAAAAAAGTTTTTTGATATTTCTTAATTCATCTATAAGAAGCATCGGTTCTCTATGTGGCAATAATTCTTTTATTTCTTCTTTATTTAAACTGATCATCTTATTTTCTTATTTTTAAAAAATTTCTTATATTTTTAGCAGGATAACCCATCACTTTTGTATTAGAAGGAATATTTTTAATTACACCACTTCCTCCACCTATTTTAACGTTGTCACCTACAGATAAATGACCAGAAATTCCTGCCTGCCCTCCAATCATTACTCTGTTACCAATTGATGAACTACCAGCAAATCCAACTTGGCCAGTTATTACACAGTTTTTTCCAATTTTTACATTATGAGCAATATGAACCTGATTATCTAAGAAAGTTCCATTGCCGATAACTGTATTGGATAAAGATCCTCTGTCTATAGTATTATTACAACCAATCTCAACATTATCACCTATTATAACAGCTCCAATATGAGGATATCTAATATTTTTTACTTTGCCTGGGAAAAATCCAAAACCTTTTTTTCCTAGAATTGCTCCATCAAGTATATTTGTATTATTACCAATTATGGTATTTTTAATGATCACATTACTTCCAATATGACAGTTATTACCAATTTTAACATTTGATTCTATTATAGAATTATGACCTAAAGAACAATTTTTACCAATTTTAACATTTTTTCCTACCAAAACATTTTTTCCAAACTTTAATCCTTGGTATTTGTTTTTATCAAGAATTTTTAAGTCAAAATCAAAGTTATCCTCTAAAGCTTTTGGATAAAATAATGAAGTAATCTTAGCAACAGCTACTAAAACGTTAGAAACTTCAATAGTATTTATTTTTTTTGGGATTAGGCTAATAAACTTCTTATTAGTTATAATAATTTTAGCTTTAGTTTTTTCAATTAATTTTAAGTATTTTACTGAATGAAGAAAAGATATATCATTTTTAGTAGCTGCATCTAATTCTTTTAAGTCGTTAACTTTATAATTAATTTTTACTTTTTTTTTATTTAAAGAAATTAAGATATCATTTAAATTAATATTATTTTTTTTATGAAAAAAAGGGTTTGTCATCTTAAAAGTTTAATTTTTTTAAATTAATATTTAGTTTTTTTATTATTTCACCAGTTATATCCAAATCTTTTTTTCCAATAATAATATTTTTTTTTGGAATTACTAATGAAATAGAATTTAATTCGACATATTCAGTAATTATTGGATTTAAAACTGTCAAAATTTTCTTAGTATTGTCTATTTTAATTTTATTTAGATTATCAACAGATAATTTTTTTTCAGCCTTATACTTGTTAACTTCTTTAGCTAAAGCTGAAAATTTTTTTTCAAACTCGCTACTATCTAAAATATTCTGCTGAGCAATTAATGTCTTTTCTTTATCAAGTAGTTTTTTTTCAATTTCCTTATATTTATGTATATTATCATTTTTAATTTTATTTATATGTGCATTTAAATATTTACCCACCTCAGAAGAATTTAAAATTAAGTTAAGATCAATAAAAGCGATTTCAGCTTTAGCGTTTAAAAAGAATAAATTTAATAAAAATAAATAAATTATAATTTTTTTCATTACTAAAATGATGTACCAATTCTAAATCTAAATTTCTCTTTTTTATCAGATGATTCGCTTGATACTGGAATAGCATATGAAAATGATAGAGGTCCAATAATTGTGAATACGTTAACAGAAATTCCAGTTGACGATCTAATTTTAGTGGACTCAAGAGAACTATCATAATCTACTTCTCTTAATGTAGCGGCATCAAAAAAAAGATTAAGATCGACATTTTCGTAACCACTCAGAACATTTGGTAAAGTAGTGCTTAAATTAATCGCTGATCCAAAATTTCCACCAACATATTCATCTCCATCTTTTGGTCCAATTTTTCCACTCTCAAAACCTCTTAATTTATTACCTGGAATATATACTCTTCTAGACACCCTAACATCATCATCAATTGAATTAACTGCTTTGAAAAAGAATTTACCTGTTAATATAAGATTGTCTGTTATTGAATGATATTTTGAGGCATTAAATGTATTTTCAATAGATAAATCATCGGAGTAAATAGGCAACACTTGGTTAAAGCTTATCTTATGTCCTTCTGTTGGTTGAAAATTTTGATCTAATTTATTTAAAGTTAACTTATAATTAAATAAATTCTCAAAATAGTCACCCTCTTGTTTTTTTTTATAGTTTGATGCTGTTGACGATGTTTCTAATTTTTCATAATAAGTCGATACATCAAAGTTTACATATAGATCTTGATATTGTTCAAAACCCGTTCCCATACTAAATCCAGTTCTGGATGTTTTAAACCCACCGGTATTAAGAAAATCTGATGTTGAGCTTTCTATCGTTGTATTTAAGGACCTGTCAGAGTTATTAAAATTAGGATTTACAATCGAAAATTTACCCTTTATTTCCTCTTCCGCAATTGTAAAATTTGTCGATAATTTTATTCCTTTGCCTAAATAATTATTTTCACTTATACCTGCTGAAACAGTTGCTCCAGAGGTTCCTGTACCTGCGCCTGCAAAAATTTCTCCTGTTGGCTTCTCTTCAACAATAATATTTATAGTTTTAAGCTTATCATCGTTTTTGGACTCAAATACTTCCGATTTGACAGATTTGAAAATTCTTCTTGATTTTATTGCATCTAAAGATTTATCAAACAGAATATCACTATACGCATCACCTTCGTCTATAATAAGTGAATTTCTGATTACTTTTTCTTCTGTTATAAAATTACCAAATATATTTATTCTATCAACATAGAACTTCTCCAGATCTTCAAATATAAAGTCAACATTTATTCTATTTTCATTAATTATAGTTAAGTTATATTTTGAATTAATAAAAATAAATTCATTTTTTAAAGCAATATCATCTATATCATCAACAATTTTTTTTAAGATTTTCTCTGAATATTTTTTTCCTTTTAATTTACCTGTAATTTTGTTTATTTTTTTAATACTTTCATTATCAAAATTTTCCCTAAAATTTAAATTAAATTCGTTAAAAAAGTATTTTTTACCAGCATCAATATTGTAATTTAATTCAAAAAATTTATTGTTTATATTTTTTGCGTAGGAAGATTTTATTTTAGCATTATAATATCCTTTATTTTTAAAAAAACTACTTAAAAGTATTTCATCGTTTTTTATTTTTCTTTCATTTAAATACTTGTCAGAGGTAAGAAATTTCCAAAATTTACCTTCCTCAGATTTTATAATGTTTCTAAGTTTGGAGTCCTTGAATATTTTGTTTCCTGTAAAATTAATTTTTTTTATTTCAGCTCTGTCGCCAAGATTAAATTCAAAATTGATATCCACTGAATTATTATTATTTTCAATTAAATTAGTTTCTAGTTTAGCAAAATAAAATCCATAATTTCTTATAATATTAAATAACAAATCTCTTTGACCCTTAACTTTGTTGCTCAAATATGGATATTTTTCATTTCTTTTTGTTACTTCTAATAATTGTTTTAAAATATCTTTATTTTTAATACCCTTTATTGTAATTGATTGTATTATTGGATTTTCAACTACATAAATATTTATCACATTGTCGATTGTACTGATTTTTATGTCTCTAAAATAATTTGTTTCGTAAAGCTTTTTCATAGAATCATTTAATTGATTTAGGTCAATATTTTCCGAAATATCTAGGCCTGAAAACATCACAACAGTTTCAGAAGATATTCTTTGATTACCTTCAACAGTGATTTCACTAAAAATTTCTGCACTTACATTATTGACTTTGATAAAGAAACATAAAAATATAAAAAAAAATATTTTATTTTTTAAAATTTTAATATTTTTTTGCATATTGTTTTAAATATTTATTTAAATAGTCTTTAACTTTATTTACCATATTTTTTATTTCATTAATATTCTTTGGCCTAGATGAATAATATTTAATAAAATAAGGTTTTTTTAATAATGATAACATAATTTTTTGAATAGAAATATACGATATTTTTTTGTCCAAATATCTTTGAACTAACTCATCATTAATTGAGACTAAGATAATTTCAAAAAATGAATTATTAAATTTGTAATTTAAAATTTCTAATAGTGGAAAATTTTTTTTATTTGGTTTTAAAAAATTTAAACCGTTCAGTAAATTATATTTAAAAGAATTATTTTCAAAATTAATAATATTCTGATCTAAATATAATGAATTAGCAACAGGAATCTCCATCGTGGTGTCATGTGCCAGTAATTTTGTTAAACCATTTTTAAAATTTACAATAGCATGCAAATATGATTTTGGATGTATTAAAATATCAATTTTATTAGCTTCCAAGTCAAATATTTTCATTGCTTCGATGACTTCAAAAATTTTATTCATCATAGTTGCTGAGTCTATTGAAATTTTTTTACCCATACGCCAATTTGGATGTTTAAGCGCCAATTCTGGTTTGATGTTCTTAATATCCTTTAGCCTTTTATATAAGAAAGGCCCACCAGAAGCTGTTAAATAAATCTTGTTAATATTTTTTTTGTTCTCATTTCTTAGTAATGACCAAATTGAAAAATGTTCAGAGTCTAAAGGTATAAATCCGGTTTTATTTTTTTTTAATTCCCGTTTTATGAATTTCCAACCACATATAATTGATTCCTTGTTAGCAATAGCAAAATTTTTTGAGTATTTGATTATTTTTATTGATGGTTCAAGGCCATATATACCTGAGATAGCATTTATTGTTAAAAATGATTTAGTATTTTTATTTTTAAATACATCGTCAATTGATAAATAAACTTTAATTTTTTTTTTTTTAAATTTTTTTGAATGTTTTAAATATTCATTTTTATTAAATATAACTACCTCTTTAACTTTAAATTCTAGCGCTTGATTATATATTTTATTTACATTCCTATTTGTTGTTAATAATTTAATACTGAAATTTTTGCTATCCTTTTTAATTAATTTTAAAGCAGTTTTACCAATTGAACCAGTTGATCCTAAAATATATATGTTTTTTTTCATATTAAATTGAAATTAGCGAAATTCCGAATGGCACTGCAAATAAAATTCCATCAATTCTATCCAGAATACCTCCGTGTCCTGGTAGAATTGTCCCTGAATCTTTTATTTTAGCTTTCCTTTTTAAAAATGAAATAACTAAATCTCCCAACTGAGAAATCAAGGAGACTAATAATATAACAATTATATAATTAAATTCTAAATTTAAAAAATTTTTAAGTAAATAATAAAAGAATGATCCAAATATTACTGCAAAAGTAAATGATCCTAAAACACCTGAATAAGTTTTTTTTGGACTAATTTTAGTTAATTTTTTACCTCCAATTAATTTACCAAAAATATACCCCCCTATATCTGTAGATGAACAAATTAATAATATAAATAATAATGATATAATTTTAGTATTGTTAAAGGGTATTAAAAAAAACCATATAAAAAGTGAGAAAATAATAATATAAATCAACGAAAAAAAAATTGATAAAAATTTAAAAAAATTTTTTTTTTTAAATATCTTTTTAAAAATATAATTAAACTCAATTAATGAAAAAAAACTTATTAAAAATAAGATAAAAAATAAAAATATTAAATTAGTTAATGCTAGACAAAGAATAAAAATTAACGATATTGATGTAACACATCGTCTAAAAAAGTCATTCATTTAATTGCTCCGAAGTTTCTTCTAACTTTATAAAATTTGGATATTATTTTTCTAAAATCATTTTTAGTAAAATCTGGCCATAGTTTACTAATAAAAAAAATTTCAGTATATGATGACTGCCATAGTAAAAAATTACTTAATCTATTTCTATTTCCAGTCCTTATCAATATTTCAGGATCTGGGATATTTTTTGTATACAAGTTTTTGCTAATGTTGGCTTCGCTGATTGGTTTTGAAAGTTTTAATATTTTTTTAACTGATTTTATAATTTCTTCCTTTGATCCATAATTTAAAGCAATATTTAATTGAATTCTATCATTACGTTGAGTTAATTTTTCTGATTGTCTTAATTTTGTTTTTAAAGATTTAGGAAATTTATTAATATTTCCAATAATTTTTAACTTTATATTTTGTTTAATTAATTTATTTAATTCTTTCTTAATGTAATCCTCTAAAAGATTCAATAGAAATTGAATTTCTTTTTTTGGTCTTTTCCAATTTTCAGTTGAAAAAGTATACAACGTAAGAAATTTTATATTTTCATTTATAGCTTCATTAATTATTTTTTCTACAACCTTAATACCTTCCGAGTGTCCATAATTTCTTGAATTTTTTTTTTTAATTCCCCATCTGCCATTACCATCCATAATTATGGCTACATGTTTTGGTGAATTCATATTGTCATTATTTCTTTTTCTTTTAAAGCAACTCTGTCATCTATTATTTTAATTTGATTATCTGTATGATCCTGAATAACTTTTTCATTTTTTTTTACCTCATCCTCTGAAATTTCTTTTTCCTTTAAAAGTTTTTTTAATTCATCATTTGCCTCTCTTCTTATATTTCTTATAGATACTTTGCATTTCTCACCCATTGATTTAATAATTTTCTTTATTTCAGTTCTTCTCTCTTCACTGAGGTCTGGAACTGGCAATCTAATTAATTGCCCTTCAATTTGAGGGTTTAATCCTAGCTCTGACTTTTTAATCGTTGTGTCAATCAAGGCTACATTATTTATGTCCCAAACTTGAATATTTATTGTCCTTGCTTCTGGAGTAGTAATACTTCCCAATTGATTAATTGGCAATTTTTGTCCATATACATCTACTTTAATTAAATCAAGCATACTTGCGTTAGCCCTACCAGTTCTTAGAGAAGATAATTCTTGTTGAAATACGTCAAAAGTTTTTGACATTTTGTTCTTATATTTTGTTTCTTCAAACATTACTCGCCTATTTTTAATCTTATAAATTCATTAATATTTAAATCTGATAATTCTAAACTTTTTAAAATATCTTTTACTTTCATTTTAGGTTCCATAACCCAATCTTGTGTCATTAAACTATTTTCTTCTTTAAATTTATTAATTTTACCAATAATTATTTTCTTCGCAATTTCCTCTGGTTTTCCTGAATTTTGTAATTCTTCAGCGATTAAGCTGGTCTCTTTGTCAATTAACTCTTGATCAATTTCATTTACATTCAAAGCTATTGGGTTGGATGCAGCTATATGCATTGATAATTGTTTTCCAAATAAATCAACTTTCTCTGTTTGCTCATTAGTTTTTAAAGACACTATTACTACTAATTTCGAAACGTTGTCTTTAATGACAGAGTGTTGGTAAGCAAAATTTCTAGAATTTTCAGCTTCTAAAGTTTTTGCTCTTCCTATAGTTATTTTTTCGCCAATTTTGGAAATTAAAGCAACCAGATTATCTTCTACAGAAATTTTATTTTCCATAATAGTATTTTGTAATTGATCAATATTTGATGAGTTCCTGTTATTTAATTCACTTAACTCTTTAACAAATTCAATAAAGCTATCATTTTTTGCAACAAAATCTGTTTCACAATTTACCTCTATTAGTGACATTTTTTTTTCGTCTCCTGAAATTACAACAACACCTTCTGTTGCGCTTCTGGCCATTTTCTTAGATGCTTTCGCTATACCTTTAACCCTTAAAATCTCCGCAGCTTTATCTAAATCACCACCAGACTCTTTTAGTGCTGAATTACAATCCTTAAAGCCTGCTCCGGTTGATTTTCTTAATTGTTTGACCTTTTCTATATCGCTCATTTATTTTATCTACTAAATTTTTTATTTAATTATGCTTAGTATCTGTTTTGGTTATTTTTGTAATGTCAACTTTTGATGTTTCTATTATTTTTGCTGCATCCCCATTATCGTCAGATAATTGCTTAGTAGTATCTTTTTTTGCATTTAAGATAGTTTCTTTTAAAAGATTACAATATAGATCTATGGATCTTCTAGCATCATCATTACCTGGAATAGGAAAATCAATTCCATCAGGATTAGAGTTGGTATCTAATACAGCTATTATTGGTATACCAAGTTTAATTGACTCCTTTATTGCCAAAGATTCATAGTTAGTATCAATTATAAAAACAAGATCAGGCACTTTTTTCATATTAGATATACCTCCTAATGATCTCTGCAGTTTATCCCTCTGACCGCTCATTTTTAAAAGTTCTTTTTTAGTGAAACCTCTATTTTCTGATTTTAAATCTGATTCTATTTTTTCAAGTTTTTTTATTGAATTAGATATAGTTCCCCAGTTAGTTAGCATTCCACCTAGCCATCTATAATTAACAAAATATTGATCTGTTTCATTTGCAAGTTCTGCTATGGCCTCGGAAGCTTGTTTTTTTGTAGATATAAATAGAACCTTTCCTCCAGATGATATTGTTGCGTAGACTTTTTCTAACGCAACTTTAGTAAGTTCAAGAGTTTGGGTTAAGTCTATAATATGGATTGAATCTCTTTTTCCAAAAATAAATTTTTTCATTTTTGGATTCCATCTTAAAGTTTTATGGCCAAGATGAACGCCAGCTTCTAATAATTGTTCTATGGTTAGTTTAGGTAT
>MDTB01052101.1_pt1 | contig 10965 bp, 8 predicted proteins | sample 811161 | NCBI WGS metagenome assembly MDTB01 (sample SAMN05326650, study PRJNA326480) | marine metagenome | isolation source: seawater | place: Mediterranean Sea | collected 2009 | reverse complement strand
GTAGGCCCCCTTCGAGATGCCTGAGTCATCCGAAGGTCGCGGGTTCAAGTCCCGCTCCCGGCACCAATACCAAACTGGAAGCGAGCCATTGATGGGCCGTGGCGCTCTGCCGACTTACATGGAGGGTTGGCCAAAGCCGGGAGTCCCGGTGAGGCTTGTGGTCAAGACCTGGTCGGGAAAGGTGGAGCATAATGGCCTGGCCCTACCCAGTTCCGGCCCTAAACTAATCACAATGAAACTACAGAACGGGTACAACGTCTCATTCCCTGAGTCATACATTGACTCATTCGAAGTTCTGGAAGATATGCCCCCCATAGAGGAGGACATTGACGAGATCGAACCACAGGACGAGACGCTGCCACTTGTCCACCTGATACACACAGGCGGGACCATAGCCAGCAAGGTAGACTACGCCACAGGTGCGGTCACTGCACGATTCGATCCACACGAGTTACTGGATGCCGTGCCCGAACTTCGAAAGATTGCGAGGATTCGAGCAGTTAAGCTTGGAAACATGTGGTCAGACGATCTTAGACCAAGGCACTGGAACAGGATGCTGAAAGCTACTGAGGAGGCGTTCGCTGAGGGAGCTGTTGGTTGCGTGATAACTCATGGAACCGATACCCTGCACATTTCCTCAGCAGCCATGTCATACGGATGGTCCGGTCAAGGAGGCAGGCCACCTGGTAGAGTCGTACTGACAGGGTCGCAGAGATCTCCGGATAGAGGGTCTTCTGATGCGACTGAGAATCTAATCGCCTCGGTACATTGGGCAGCTCATGGCCCCGACCCATCTGGTTATCGCGACTCATCGGTGGTCATTGTGCATGCGAGCTCTTCGGACGGTAGGTGCGCCGTACTTCCAGGGTGTGCTTGCAGGAAGTACCACTCCTCACGCAGGGACGCATTCAAACCGATCAACCAGGACGCTCTCGCATTCGTAGACATAGACGGAGATAGCGTGTCCATAGATTACTCCCCTGAGGCGCATGACGCTAGGGTAGAGGCGATTGCTCCGAAGCATTTCGATGAGTCCGTTCGCATTGCACAATTCATCTCTGACCCCCACCTACATCCTGATCAGGTCCAAGGGGCCATAGATGCTGGCTTCGATGCTCTACTTTTCCATGGAACTGGATTGGGGCACCTACCCATATCCGATCCTGAAGAAGATAGCCTGGAGAATACGAGACTAAGGGTGATGCTCGAGGACCACATCTCCGAGGGCGGAGTTGTAGTGATGGTGACCAATACGATTCACGGACCTGTAAATATGAATGTATATTCCAAGGGCAGAGACCAGAAAGAGATAGGGATTATCGGGCACGGATCTCTATGTCCGCCGAGCTCTGCTCTGGTAAAATTACACCACCTCCTATCAGTGGGGGGGAAGGAGTCAGTCGAACAAGGGTGGGAGATGGACTTAGTAGGCGAAAACCCCGCGTTCTCCAGGTCTTAGACATCCGGTTTGCTGATGAACCGACTTGCACTTGGAGGCATCATGGCAGGGTCTAGCCCAAGCGAAGATCTGGATGCTATCAGACGTGATTCCGAATCTCCAGGAGATAGGGCAGTAATCAGGGAGATTAGGGAAGCCGGCTCCAGAACTGCTAGAGAGAGAATCTTAGATCTTCTCGACGATGGGAGCTTCGTAGAGGTAGACGCATTCGTAAAGCACAGGTCTGGAGACCACGGCATGCATCTGCACGAACCACTGGGGGACGGAGTAGTAGCAGGACACGGAATGCTGGACGGGAGAAGGGTGGCATGCTTCTCACAGGACTTCGCAGTATTCTCAGGGACCATGGGGGAGATGCATGCTAGGAAGATTTGCAAGATACTTGAGCTTGCAGAGAAGGCAAGATTACCTGTTATTGGAATATGGGATGGTGATGGGCAGCGCCCCCACGAGGGAGTAACATCACTAGGCCCCAACGGGGAGATACTGGACCTGCTAGTATCCTGCTCGGGCAAGGTCCCGACTCTATCCATTGTCCTGGGAACTGTTTCAGGAACTAGTGCACTTGCCGCGGGACTCTCCGACTTCGTCATCCTAGGTCAACAGAGAGGTAGGATGTTCATGAGAAGCCCGTACGTCATCCCAGAGATTATTTCGGGAGAGGTGGACGAGGATACACTGGGAGGAGCAACCCACCATGCAAGTAGAAGCGGGGTTGCGTGCATGGTCTCCGAAAGTGAAAGCGGGGCCTTCGATATTGCGGCAGAAATCCTGTCATTCCTACCCGATCATACAATGGCAGAGCCTCCGAGACTATCTACGGGTGACAAGTGGAAGAGGAAGTGCAAGGGAATGGGTAAGCTAGTCCCCCTTGACTCTGACAGGCCATACGACATGAGGGGAGTGATAGCTGAGGTTGTTGATGACAAACGCTTCCTAGAACTGTTTCCATCATATGCAGAGAACGTGGTGGTCGGCTTTGCTAGGCTTGATGGTGTGCCAGTGGGCGTGGTGGGAAATCAGCCCTCGGTTCTCGCTGGATGTCTCGATATTGACGCATCTGTCAAAGCGGCCAGATTCATCAGGACCTGCGACTGCTTCAACATCCCTATAGTGACGTTCGTAGATGTGCCCGGGTTCCTTCCCGGCACTGTTCAGGAGTGGGGCGGGATTATCCGTCACGGAGCCAAGCTCCTGTACGCCTACGCGGAGGCCACAGTACCCAAGCTCGCAGTGGTCACCAGAAAGGCATACGGAGGGGCATACCTAGCAATGAGTTGCAAGCATCTTGGATCGGACTACAACGTGGCATGGCCCACCGGGGAGCTAGCTGTAATGGGTGCTGAGGGCGCGGTCAGAATCATTCACAGAGCCGAGCTAGCCGACTCGGATAAGCCGGATGAGACATACTCTGAACTGGTCAAGGACTACAAAGACAAGTTCGGCGACCCGTATGTCGCGGCTCGGCACGGTTGGTTGGATGATGTCATCGAACCGTCTCAAACCAGAAGAGCCCTGGTCAGCGCCCTCAGACCTTTGCTAACGAAGAGGGTCCTGGTGCCTCCAAAGAAGCATGGAAACATACCTCTATGAAGCGTAATTTTAAATTTCTTGTAATCATAAATAGGATAGAACATCTTCTAAATTTGGAATATTTCTACTCTCTTTAGATGCGAAGAGAGAATGCCATGCCTCCAGATGCTGGGCTGCTAACATGATGATGGCGAAGTCCTCCTTAGATGAAGACTCATTGTAGGAAATCGAAACCTGCACATCTGCCTCGAGTTCCACGGATTCGCCTCCAGCAGGCGCTGAATCAAGATCAATCGAAATGTCAGCATTTCCTGACCCCAATATTCTGGAATTCCAAGGCCCTCCTACGAGTTTCCTGCGTCCTATCTCTGGAATAATCGAGCCGCCCTCTGAAGTCCACGCGGCGGCGATGGATCGCGCGGCTGAACCGCCCCCCCTCATTCTGAGAATCGAATCAGATGGCGTTATACCAATGTGTCTGCATGCAGAGACGAAGCCTGCTCCATCCGTACTTCCCCCCGCCCAAACCCCATTTGACCTCCTTAGTTGGTTGATTGCGTTTACTCCCTCTGGGCCTCGCACCCCCAATCTGGAATGCGGGGTATGCTTCAGAGGAGCAGTGCAAGAGAGCCATAGGTCCCCTTCCAACATTTCTATCTGGGAGTAGAATTCATCCTCACTGGATGCATCAACGAATATCTGCTCAGCTTGGTCCATCTCCATTGCACTACCCACTATTGAGAAAAGCTTGGGAGTGATAGAATGCGAGACGGGGTGACCAGCGACACCCCAGTAGGCGGGCGCATGCATGTCTCTCGCCCGTGGTTATCACCGATGAAGGTTTCAAGAGTGCCCCTTCACCGACAGTGCCGGGAGACACAGGAATGCGTCGCGTGAAGAGGTTGGACGAAGGCCTTAGGCTGAGAGTAGAGAGCGAGGACGATCTGTGGGTCCTATCGCAGGTGTGCGGCACGGGTTGTCTTGTTGGGATGCTCTCACACAGAAGAGACTCCACTACGGGCACAAGGGAGGATGGCCGTGCAAAGAGTGCGGAGAGGAAGCCCATGTGGATTCTCTTAGAGGCAACAGAGACTGCCTTTCAGCCATTCACTGATAGCCTCCGAGTTCATGGAGTCATAAAGGAGGCCAAGATAGACATTGGAAGCCACCATACTCACGTTATTTCTTCTGGTGATGAGATAGAGTTGACTCGCGAGGGGGGATTATCGAAGTCAGATAAATCTCTAGTGAAGGAGGCAATCGCTTCAGGGAAGAAGACTAGGTCCGGACTCATGGTGGTAGAGAATGACGAGATCCTAATCTTCGAGGTCGCAACTCATGGAATCAGGGATGTCTCCCAGTTCAATCTTCGTGGAGGAGGAAAGAGAACTGGCGACTCGACAGCAGTCAGGGAGGAGTTCTTCGAAAAAGTGGCTAAGGAGACGAAGATGGTTTTTCCCGATGGAATTCCCTTGATCATTTGCGGTCCGGGACTAGCCAGAGAGGGTTTCGAGTCAAAATTGAGAGATTCGGGGGCTAAGAACAGTGTGGTGAATGTGCCGACTTCGATCGGGGGGAGGGCTGCGGCGAACGAGGTTCTTTCGCAGGGTCTAGCCGACACTCTTCTAGGAGAACATGCGATAGTGGAACAAGTCAAGGCAATAGACGAGGCGCTCAGACGGATTGCCACCGAGGGAGCAGTCACATATGGAAAGAAGATGGTTTCCGATGCTTCCGAACAGGGTGCGGTCGAGACCTTGGTAATCGAGGCAGGACTACTTAGAGGAGAAGGCGAATCGTCTGAATGGGAGGAAGTCGCAAGTTTGGTCGGGGCATCTGGTGGGAGGGTAATTCAGGCATCTACCGAGCATGATTCGGGCAAGCAACTTCTGGGAATGGGGGGAGCTATCGCAATCCTAAGGTGGAAGCTGGAATAGACAACCCTATTGATGTGTATGTTCAGAGGGGCCCATGGAAGGAGTGCCGATCAGGATTGCTGGCCTGGGAAGAATTGGTGGGAGCGATATTGCTTCGTCGGTAACTGAACAGGCGATTGGAATAGGAGCAGAAGTTGATTTCATCATCGAATCCGATCAGTATGACGAGTTCGATCAGGGGTTAATCGATTGGAGGACAGTCCTGGGTAACAAGCACTGGCTGGTCCTTTCCTCTAATGGCCCATTGGTTGGTGATTCGATGAAATCAGCTTGGGGGTCTTCATTGACGTTCGCTGAGTTGGAGGGATGTAAGTCGGCAATGATAGTTGGAGTTCCTGATGAGGCCGATAGGCTAGAGGAGGCATGGGGTTCCGTAATCGATAGGATCAGGCAAGTTAGCTTGCTTTTCATCAGCAATGAGGCATTGAAACGGGTTTCAAAAATCGAAGAGGTTTCACCGAACCTCCTCTTAGACCAGATTAGGGATCGGGGGGCAGTTCCCATAGTATGCACCTTCGACCCGATTGAAGGTGTCGCAGAAGTGAGTCACTCAATGGGCAGGGATGTTGTACAAGTTGAGAGGGACATGGGATCTGAGCGATGGCTAGCAGGGTTCCTATGTGGCCTGCCTACGTCTGGTTATGGTTCATCGTCTGTCGCGATTGCGGCCATGTCTCTATTCGAGTAATCGGACGTCAATCGCAAAGTTCACTGAAACCCCTTTTGAAGGGGCACCCTTTCGGCCGGATCCGCGAGGCCCATAGGATGTCACTCAAACTAGGGCCAGCCGGAGTTCCCCTCTCCTGCAAGGGACGCACCATAGTTGAGGGGATGGACGATATCACCGTGCTAGGGCTGGATGCCATGGAGGTACAGACCGTCAGAACCATCCAACCGCAGCATTTCGACCAATATTGGCAGGCTGGAATACTGTCTTGGAAGTCTGACTTCGAGATGAACATGCACGGCCCTTACTACGCTGAGCTACTCGGCAGCAAGAGGGAAAGAAACAGGACCCTTTCGAAGATGGAGACTAGCCTTCAGGCTGGAAAGATCATCAACGCGAGGCATCTAACTTTCCATGTGGGCCCATACGGAGAGTATGATCCTGGAACCGAGGCCAATGAGCAGGTGGCCAATGTCATGGCGGGAGTTGTCGAAAGAGTCAGGGAAGTATGGGGGGACGAGGAGGAAGAGGAAGAGTACTCTGCATTCCCATGGGTGCACGAATCTGAACCATCACTAGTAGGGGTCGAGACCTCGGGAAGACAGGAGTTGTGGGGCACCGTAGAAGAAGTTCTGGAAGTTTGCAATCACGTTGAGGGGACGGTCCCGGTTCTGAATATGGGCCACATCCATGCTCGGGGCCACGGGAGGCTCAGGACCAGCGAGGACTATGCAGAGCTCTTCGATCAAGCGAGGGAGACCTACGGCGGCTCGACGTTCTACTGCCACTTCGCGGGTGTCGAGCACAGGATGGGGAACGCACTCCACTACACCCAGATCAAGAAGTCCGACCTGAAGTTCGAGCCGTTCGCCGAGTACCTAGCCGAGGAGGGGGATTGGATGGACATCACCATAATCTCTGACTCGCCGCTACTTGAGCATGATGCAATGTACATGCTTCAGCACTACGACAAAGCTAGGCAGAGACTCCTGGAGATCAGGGCTCGTGACGAACGCAGGGCCAAACTCGCGGCGCAGCAGGGAATAGACCCTGAGGAGTTGAAGAGGAAGGAGGAGGAAGCAGCGGCTGCTCGTAAGGCACAGCTAACTGGAGAAATAGAAGAGAAGCCCAAGAAGTCCGCAGCGAAGAAGGCCCCCGCCAAGGGTAAGGCAGGCAAATCAAGCGGAATGATATCGTTCGACGATTCAGAAGACAAAGATGACGTGTTCTAGCGACTCACACCTCTTTGAGCAGTCTAGTTCAATAACCTGTTTTCCGAGCCCAGCCCATGGAGACGGGGACTGTTAAGTGGTTCAACTACGTGAAAGGATATGGGTTCATTGGGCGCGATGAGGGGGATGACCTCTTTGTGCACACTACTGAGATAGATGGAAGGATTGGCGAAGGAGACATTGTCGAATTCGAAGTTGGAGACAGTGACAAAGGTCCGAACGCCATCAATGTCCGAAAGATCGGCGAGTCTGAAGAAGAATGAACTAGCAGCCTCACTCCTCCTCTGAGGAGGATTTCTCCCAGTTCAGGACTATCGATCCGTTGGAGCTAATAGCCAGTACTGGGGACCACTTGCTGAAGTCAACTGTTCTGTTTGTCGAGATCATCTCTCCGAGGTTGTAAATCATATTGGGCTCCAGCCTAATTCCAAAGAGGGCATCTTCGGATTCGAATAACGGAGATTGGGGTTTCACTGGTTCCGGGTCAGGACTTTCCTCGGCCATCCCTTCCAAGGACGTATCATCTTCTGGCTCCACTTCCTCGCTAACCTCAGTAGGTTCGCCTTCGGGTTTGATTGACTCGGGAGTCGATTCAGAGAGTCCTACGTTTGAGGAGATTGGGGCTGCACCCTCGATGGTGCTACCAATCTCCAAACCCCCTCTTGAGGCGTATAGGACGGCCTGACCAATAAGTGTCAAAGCTGCTAGGAACAGCATCAGTACCATGATCAGGCCCTCATATGCTGCACCTGTGACTATGAGTCCCGAAGGCATCCCGACCAAACTGATCAGCCTCCTCCATCCGTGATCTCGTCCGAATCCGACGATGACATGGTGCAAGGATAGCAGCACTATCGAGGCCCCAAACGCGAAATCCACTTCTATGTACCCAGAGTATGGGAACATGGCGATCAGGAAGAATGCCGATCCGAACATCCCGAAATCCTTCTCCATGTCGAAGGGCTCAGACCCAGGTGTGGCAAGATTCTGCGAGACGATCTCCCTCCCGTAGGGGTTGGCCCTGCGCCAGGACAATCCTACCATGACAATTCCCACGACAATGGGCCAGACCAGCGCTTCTTCGGAATGGAATCCGAAATCTCCATGCAACCATGACTCAAGAGTAAATGTCTGGATTAAAACGGAGCCATGAAGGACAATCGGGGTTCCAGTCCTTAGGCCGTCCCAGCCAGCCACCAAGGCAGAGACGAATGGGAGTGCTCCGCTTATTCCTCCGGAAATGAGAAGGAAGGCGTATCCATATCCCCTGGAAGCCAGACCCAGATAGGCATCGTTCCCCACATCATGGCCTTCGAACCTTGAATTGGAGAGGAGCAAGCCGTTATGGAAAAGCAGGTACTGAGAGAATCCGACCAAACCCCCGATGATCCTTGCATAGTCCGAACCTTGTCCGACTTCGAGATAATCGAATAGCTCCAGAGAAGCCCAGAACCAGGCTATTGGGGAAATCCAGAACCAATTTATCACTCCCTGCCTCCATGCTCCGGCAGTGATGACCGCCACGATGGCTATGGGTGCAGTCTGAGGATCAGGAAGGAGGAATGCCACGGAGAGGAGAACAGCGACTGCGGGTCCGAAGAGTTGCTCTGGGCCGTATCTTGATCCACCCTCACGCTCCTTTTCCGTAGGTAGATGTATTGCCACGGATGCCGGTATGGATAACAGTAGAAGTGAGACCCATCTGGGAGTTTCAAACAGGAGAATATCCGTCGTTCCCCCCAAGTATGGTATTCCATTTAGAAGAGTCCATATCAGATCACTTTCGTCACTTAGAGATTCGAAGAAAGATGCATAAATCACGGCAATTGCAGGCAGTGCCACAAGGACCGGGGTGGAAACGTGCTTCGCCGCCCTCTGCACGGCGATGGCGAAAACCGGCAATGCAAGTAACCCGCCCGAGGAGTCGGTCATCCCGATTAAAAGAAGTCCGAAGAGAGTCAGGCTGCCGAAGTTTCTGGCCTCCTGAGATAGATCGAGCAGGGTCTTTAGGCGGAAGTTTACAACTACGGGAGCGGAGATGATAATCAAGTCCCTGGTTACCCGTGCCCAGAGTTCTGCGCCCTCCCAGGAGAGGATATTCGCTGAGACAACTGAGACGGAGAAAAGGTAAGTTATCCCCCCTAGTCTCTCGAATGGCGTAGTCCTGAATAATGCCCCTCCCTCAACTGCTAGGAGAGCGGCAAGAAGAGCTGAACAAGCCAGGGTCAGGGAAATGGTTTCTAGTGAGAAATCCCTTTCCTCCCAAGGGCGGACGTTGTTGAGGAGGAATACTAGAACCAGTAGGAGCATTGCCACCATCTCCGGCCTTAGAACGAGACTCTCGCCCTCCACTCTCCACCTATGGCAGATTCCGAACACTCCGAAGGATAGTAGAAGAGGCAATGCCACGATCATCGGTTCAAGGTCCGACTCGCCGATTGTTAGAATACTGGAAAGAACAAAGGGGGACGATAAGAGGACGAGATATCCCACGTCCGAAAACCACTCCCTTTCGTATCTATCATCAAATCTCGAGGCTAGGAACCAATTCAGTTGGAATAGTGATGCGGCTGAAATGATCAGCAGGAATAGGGGTCCGGCCCCCTCAAGAAGATCGGCATTCAATGATGCTAGTACCAAGAGGACCGAGGGGCCCTCATAGGTCCTCAGCCTTCCCCTCCACTGGGCCCATATCCCCAGGGCCAGCAACGATGGGAAGATTACTAGGGAAATCCCATCTACTATACTGAGTTCAAAAGAGCCTAACTCCAGTATGTTTCCGTCTCTTCCCGCACCAATGAATGAGGAAACGGTCCATGAGACTACCATGGCTACGTATGTAGCCCTCACGACCCAGTCTCGTGCCTGTGGACGGGTCTCCAGGTATACGAATGCACAGATTCCGACCACCCATGCTACCATCGCAGCCTCGTCCGAAAGGAGTGCCAGTGCTAGTGCCAGCCCCACTGGCATAGCAGGGGTTCTCTGCATCGTAGTTGGTGCGAACCAACCGACTAGGAGAGCCACCCAAAGCCAGAAAGTGAGTCCGAATGGGTGCTCCAAAATTGTGTTTCCTGCTATTGAGAACTGCGTCTCATCCGCAGCGAGAATCTGACAGAACAGAATTGCTGCAACCACAGCTCCAGACCCATTCTCGATCATTTTCTTGGATAGGCTTCTGTCGGTGGCGGTTATCCCCACTATCACAACTGCTGGAACTAGGAGGCTGGCATGCTCAGTATCGCCCCAAGAGCTGAGTGCGATGAAGATGGGCAATCCTACCGCGGCTCCTGAGGACATTAGGTACAGGATGGCCCTGTCTAACCTAAGCGAATAGAGTACGGCGGATCCTGAGAGAAGAATCACTGACAGGGTAACGAAGGTCTCGACCTCGCCGCGCGAGTATTCCAGCCAAATCTTCACCCCGCTAAACAGAACCGCTAGAGGAGCTAGGACTACAACGGTCCTAGGAAGGGTTCCGAGAGAGTGCCTTCGGATATTCCGTGTGCTTATTTCCATCACAACAAGAATGCCCACGGCCTGCAATGCCGCGAGCCAAACAGGCATCCAGACATCCCCGTCTTGAATTTCAATCCATTCCCTCTCTTGGCCCGCATAGAAAACTGCGAACCGGGAGAGCCATACTACGGAGAGCGCGCCCATCAGAACCGCTATCGCGCCTCCGTACTCTTCAATCGGGTTCTCCGGTCTGTCGGGGCCAGACTGACTCCTCATCCACTCGTGCAAGCCTATCACAGATACCGCAGTGGCTCCGGTGATGACGCCAAGGGTCAGGAATGAGTAGTCGTTGTCTACATTCACAACAGTAACGTACCAAATCGCATAGGCCAGCATAAGTCCTCCAGCGACAAGGGATGCGTACAGGCCTACCATCGAAGCATCGTATTCTGAACGTACAACTGTGTTTTCTGGGGCCTGACTCACGCGCTTTGTTGGACCTGATTGGCTTTCTACTTACTCCCGGAACGGGACTTTTTCATCCTCCTTGGACTAGGAAGGCTTGAAGTCGGGACTGTGGTGGCGTGGGATGCTACGGGACTGTAGCTCAGCTGGGAGAGCGCCGCACTGAAGATGCGGAGGCCGCTGGTTCAAGTCCGGCCAGTCCCACCATCAACT